>Ga0182027_10001563_pt1 | contig 38107 bp, 25 predicted proteins | sample 712E1DmetaG_FD_121300 | JGI IMG/M metagenome (GOLD analysis project Ga0182027, IMG submission 121300) | Permafrost microbial communities from Stordalen Mire, Sweden - 712E1D metaG (Illumina Assembly) | ecosystem: Environmental > Terrestrial > Soil > Wetlands > Permafrost | place: Sweden...
ATCGCACTGGCCCGGGTGGCGCCGGCGCTGCTGGAGATGACATGCAGGCCGGCGGCGCCGGAATGTTTGACCGTGGTGCTCAAGACCGAGCCGGCCAGATTGGCCGAAACGACCCACGGCCCGAGGAAGCCGGATTCGAAATCGCCGTCGGGCAGGACATTGGCGCCGCTGTCCGCGACGCTGCCGGCCACCAACTTGAGGTCGTCCACATAAACGTCGCCGGCGGACTGGAGATAAATATAAAGGGTGGAACTGGTGGCGGCGCCGGTGACGGTGAACTCGACCCATTGGTTACTGGACGGCTGGGCATTGGTGGCCGCGGGGACAACGGCGGCCCAGTTGCCCACACGCCAGTTGTCCTGGCGCGGATCCAGCAATTGAAGAGAAGCGCCGGTTGCATTGGCATTGGTGGGCCACGGCAGCACGCTGTCATATTGCACTTGGGCCACGACCAGATTGTTGGAGCCGCTGCCATTGGGTTGCACCAATGAAAAAATCTGGCCGGGGGAGAGGGCGCCGGGGAAACTGCCCGAGACCAGATTGGTGGCTCCATAGGCTCCGGCAAATGCCACCGGATCAGCCGCCAGCACGAGGAACCCAAGCGGAGGGATCAATGATCCCGCCGGAAAGGTGTAGGACAAGCCTTGGAACTGCCAGCCAGACAAATCAAAGGTCAGGTTGGTGGAGCGGTTATAGAGTTCCACATAGCCGGCATTGCTCACCAGCGGGTCGTACATGATTTCGTTGATGGCGATCTGGCCCGCCGGGGAGGACGTCGTCCCGCTGTAAACGGCGGCGACCTGGTTGCTGGCGCCGGCGACGGGCTGGCCGTTTCTGTCCACGCCCACCACGCTTAAATAATTTGTTCCATGCGTCAGCGGCACGGTGACGGTCCAGTTGGTCAGGGTCGTCCAGGTCAGCGGATAAGCGACGCCGTTGATCCAGACGGTGTCCAGATTGACCGGAGCCATGCCTGTCACAAGCGCCACGTTGTTGCTGGCCGTGACGCTTGGATTGACCGTGAAGTTGGGGGCGTTGACCGCGGCCAGTTGGGAAGCGATGCTGGCCTGCGCCTGGGAAAGCCACGGTTTGATGTTCGCGCCGGGATCTTCGACGTTGAGGCCGTTGTCGGTGAAGGCGTTGTATTTGGCATCCAGCAGCGGCCCGCTGTTGGCGACATTGAGCGGGCCATTGACCAGTTCCTGCAAGGCGCGCCAATACATGCGCAGGAAGGCCGGCTCGCTGTAAATATTGGCGGTGGCGGAGTCCTGGCTGTTGACGGCGAACAAGTTTTGTCCCGGGGTCCAGGAGCCGCTGTTGCCGATGGCGATGTTGAAATCAAACATCAGCAAGGAATACTTGGCGCCCAGCGCGCCGATATAACCGTAAAGATTCTGGCCATGTGTCGCGCCATAGGAATCCCAATTGCCCGCGGCATGGTTGGCGGCGAAGACGCGCATCCAGTTTTCCATGTCCGCCAGGTTTTCCATGTCGGCCACATAATTGGGCGTGCCAAAAGCGCCAGCGGCATCCACGAGGGAAAAGACATCGGTGAAATCGCTATCCGAATCCGGGGTGCGGCGAATTTCAAAGCAGTAGCGATAGCGGGCCGGCTTTTTCACGCCCCCGGTGGTGGTGTAGGGCATCAGGTTGCACCAGGATTGGTTGTTGAAGGCCATGGTGGCGCCGATCGGGGCTGGAGCCATCTCAAACCAGGGCTGCATTTTGTAGAGGAACCCATCCGGGTCGTTCGGGAAGTGTTCCTTCACCACATCGGCGCCAGGCACCTGGGTGTCTTCCATCAAGGCGCCGCGGCGGTTGCCGTTGACATAGACCGCGACATAGCGTTTGTAAAGCCAGGGGACACCGAGGGCGCGCAGGAAGGTGTTGGCCAACTGCTCCCGTTGAATACTGGCGTCATCGCCCGGACCATTGCCCGGCTGATGAATCTTATTGAAATCCGTTGCGCCCAGAAATTTGTCGTCATCATTAAATTCCCACTTGTAATGGCACAGGTTGCCGGCGGGCGTGTTAAATTCCTGATGGTAAGGGCTGCCGGCAAACCGGCCCTGCATGTTGTAGATGACGCGAGTGTCGTTGACGAAGGTGCAATCCATAGTTTCGTTGCTCAGGTCGGACAAGTTGGCCCAGCGGTTGACGTTGGTCTGAGTGATCCAGAGATGATACACGCCGAAACTGCCGCCGGGATTGCCGTCGCCAAACATGACGACACATTCGCGCACCGGCTCATTGTCGTTGGCGCGCAAGGCGGGGAAGCGCGTCGCCGCCCCCCGGCTGTCCGTGGCGGCAAGGTAAAACGCGGCGATTTGATTCGCCGCTTGTCCCGGAATGGTCGCGCTGAAAACGCCGTCCCCCGCGATGGCGTCGCCGCCGGTGCCGTTGTCGTTCATGGCCACGGTGGTGTAATTGGCTGCCGGATCGAGCCGATAATGGAGGGTGAGATTCTGCACGCCATCGGGGTCGTGAACATTGGCGGTCACCACCACCGCCTGGTTGGCGGCTGGGACCGTTGGGTTGTGGGTGACGTTGTAAATGGCCGGCCCCGCGTTGGTCACGTAACGGCTGTTGGGCGCGCCGGGGGTGCCGAGATTGGCTGGAATGGGCATGGCCGCTGTGGCCTCGAGCCAGTTGCCATTCAAACGGAGCAACGGTTCCGGCCAGCCATGCAGCCAGCGCGCTTTGAAGCGCAGGGTGGCGGTCTGGCCGGCTTGGAGGTTGGTGTTGGCCAGGGAAACCTGGCAGGAATTGTCCCCCGTCCACAGACGATCACTGCAACGGACGTGCAGGGAATAGCTGCTTTGATAGCCACTGTTTTCGAGGCTGGAACGCACCATGCAGCCTTGGAAGGACCAGTTGGTCAGGCCCAGGCCGCTTTCAAACGTGCCATTGGAAACGTAGTTGCTCCCGTTGTAATCCACTTCGATGTTGTCCACCAGACATTCCCCGGCATCGAGCAGGCCGATTTGCGCGTAGTCAATGGAAGGATCGTAATTCTGCCCGTTATCGAGCACGCCGGTGTTCTCAATGTCCACCCAGGAAGACTTGTGGGTATCGTCGCTGTCCGCCCAGTTGGCGGCAAGGCGGTGATTGGAATGGGGATCAATGAGTTCCAGGCTGCTGCCGCCACCAGAGGACCATTCTCCCCAGCGTCCGCCCGTGCCGTAAGTCACTTCGTCCTCCTCCACGTAAATGGTGTTGGAGCCAAAATAGGGCTCAGGCTGGGACAAGGCGACCCGTTCGCCATTATGCGACAACTTTCCGGTGTAATTGCCGCAGGTGTTGCTGGAGTTGAGATTGGTGTAATTGGCCAACAAATTGGCGATGTCCCTGCCCACCACCACGCAGCCGTTGGGGCCAATGACCGCGTTGGTCGGAAAGGTGAAGGTGACGCCGGCGGTGAACTGCCAGCCGGACAGATTGATCGTATTGGTTCCCTTATTGTAGAGTTCAATATATTGATCGTCGTCGTTGCCGCTGATCGGCTTATACATCAACTCGTTGATCACCACGTCGCCGATCAGGATGGCGCTGTTGTGCGCGCCGGGGGTGTTGGTGGCGAAAGCGTAAAAATCATTCGCGCCATCCGGCCAGCGGCCATAAGAAACGCCGTTGGCCTGCGCCCCGAACTGCACGGCGTCCAGGATGCGGCTGCCGTCCGGCTTGATGAAATAAAGGGTTTCGCCCGCGCCGTTGAGGGTGAAGCCGAATTGCGATTGCGGGAAGGAAACAAAACCCGCCGGGGCGATCACGGTGCCCGCGGGAATGACAAATTCATTGGTCGCCGGATCATCGGTCAAAATACAACCCGAAACGTCTACGCTGTTGGTGTTGTGGTTGTAGAGTTCAATAAATTGCGGCACGGCTGGGTTCTCGGTATGTGGCAGGATTTCGTTGATGACCACGCTCCGCAGCGGGCTGGGGTGGAAGGTGTCCAACTGGCCCGGCGATCCACCCACCGTGTCGCTGATGTCCCAGGCGCGCGGATCGCCTTCGCCGTAGGTCGGATTGGCCAGGACAATGGAGTGCCCTGTGCCATCGGCCGCCACCGGCCAGGGGTAAGTATCCGTGTAAGGCACGGTGAGCAACACGTTGCTCTGTTCGTCCAACATCTGGAGGGTCTCGGAATGCTTGAGGCTGCCGTTGTATGGGCCAAAGACGTTGGAGGTCAGGCCATAAACATTGGCGATGCCTTGGGGCGAGGCGGCCAGGACGAAGAAGGCGCCGCCGGGGATCAGAGTGTTGGTGGGGAAGGTATAATTCATGTCCGCGCAGGTCACTTGATAGCTGCTGATGTCCTGGAAGAACGGACAGGAATTGTAAATTTCCAGGAATTCCGTGTTGTTGCCGTCGGTGCGCGGGGCGGGTTTCCACATAATTTCGGAAATAACAATCCCGGTCTTGCGGCTGGAAGGCCCCAGCGGTTGATGGGGATTGAGGAGCGTGGTCACCACCGCGCTGGCGGGCGTGGTTTGGTAATCCACAAACTGCGCCGTGGCCGGTTGATTGGTGTTGTGGCTGGCCACCGCCAGGCCGAGGTAAATCTGGGCGGGCATCGCAATCGTCACGGCGCCCAATTGCGTCCAGTTGGTCCCGTCGTAACCGCCAAAGGCGGTGAACACGTTGCCGACGCGATTGAGCCGCAGCCAGGTGTTGGGATAGTTGACAGGAAAACTGCCCGAGGCCACGGCCAGGCCATTGGTGGCCGCGCGATCGGCCAGGAAAGAGCCGTTCATGCCCGGCGTGGCCAGGGCGGCGGCGAAAGGGCTGCCCGCATCCAGACTGGCGCGGGCCATCAAGCCGGCCTTGGCCCAAACCTCGGACAAACTCAAGCCGGCCAGACAGACGTTGACATCGAAATTGCCGGACTGGAGGCGATACTCAAAGTTGAATTGGTCGCTGTAGCCGCCGATGTCGTAACCCGCGCCGCTGACGCTGACCCCATTGGTGGAATAAAGGACGCCGGAAGCGATGGGCGGAGCGCCGACGTCCTGCGACGCGTACGGCTCGGCCACGAAACCGGCCAGGGTATTGGGAGCAATGACGTTTGGGGTGCTGGCCCGGTCGTGAATATTATTAATGACAATGGCATAATTGCTGCCGTTGACCAGGGGCGCGGTCGTGAGCGTGACGGTGAAATTATCGGCGGCCAGAGAAGCGCCGGTGATGGCGAGGCCGTTGGTGAAGGAGTAATTGGCGGTATTGGTGGCGTTGGTGATCGCGATGGTTTTCGAGAAAACGACGCCGACGTTGGCCGCCCCGATGTTATAGGCGCTGGAAACGGCCGGCGGCACGGTGTCGCGGAGCACGGTGAGGGTGATGGGAGCGCTGGTGATCGAACCGGCGCTGTTGGTGATGACGCAGGTGTAAATCTTATTGTTGAGCGCCAGACTGACATTGCTGAGGAGGATCGCGGGCAGGGTGGTCCCGGCCGCGGCCCACTTGACGCCATTGGTAAACCATTGATAGGAAACGCGAGACTGATTGGTGACCAGCACCGAAAAAACCACGTTGAGATTTTCAACCAGCGTTGTGCCGCCCGACTGGACAAAAATGCCCGGCGCCGTGTCCACGCCATTATACGGAATGAGGAGCGTGCCCGCGGCGCCGACGGCGGCCATGGGTTGTTCAAGATTTCCATTGGGCAACTGCCAGCGCACGGACAGATCGTCGCCGCCGTTGCCTTGCTGCATCTGCGCTTCCAGATAATAACGGCAGCCGCCTTGCAGGCTGATGGCGGCCGATTGCTGGCTGGCGTACTCGTTCCATTGCTCCGAGGCCGTGTAGGTGTAGGGGGCGACGGAGGCAATCGGAAGCATGTTGGAGGGGTTTTCGTTGGTGCTCAGGAAAAGTTGCGACGAATCGTCGCTGGCAATCCAAAAGGTGTAAGAGCCGTTGGCCGGCGGCACGACAAACGCCCGCAGACGCTGGCCGTAATAATTCATCCCGGAGCCGGTCTCGGTTTCAAAGTTGGTGAAAATGTGGGTAAAGGACGCGGCGGGGTTGTTGGGCCAGTTGGGGTTGTTGGCGGTGTTGGTCAGCGCCGCCAGAGTGTTGCCCACGCCGGAACTGAGATTGGTCCAAAGCTGTCTGTAAATGCCGAAGGTCTGCGAGGTCAGACTGACGTTGGTGAAGGTGGAAGAGTTCAGCGCGGCGTTGTTGTGGGCCGTCACCGCCAGTCCGGCCAGCGCGGAACCGCTCATCACCAGAGTGGCGGCGCCTCCAATTTGTATCCAAGTAGTTCCATCGGGGCTGTAAAAGCCGCTGAACAGGTTGCCGGCACGAACCAATTTGAGCCAGACGGGGGTGGTGATCCCGGTAATTTGAGTGCTGGCTGAGGAACCGTTTGCGGTGTCCCGATAGGAAAAATTTACGCCCTGGCCCGCTGTGACATAGACAAAGGCATTGACCGCCCCGGCCGTGGTGTCGCCGCGGAACATCACGCCCGCTTTGGACCAACCGGAGCTTGGATCGGAGTTTTGCACGCTGGCAGCCTGGGCGATGACGGCCCCGTCGCAATTGAAGCTTTGGCTGGCGAAGTTGCACTGGTCGTTCGTTCCATAGATGTCAGCCCCGCCGCCCGAGACGGTCCAGGCGCCATTGGTATCCGAGGCCGAACCCGCGTCGGCGGGCGCCCCGATATCCGAGTCGCTCCAACCCGGCGGCAGAGCGGCGCCAGCGGGATTGAAAGCCGCGAGAAAAAACAGCAAGGCAAGAGGCGCGACCGCGCAACGAGGCGGGACCAGGATCCGCGAAGTCCGGCAGCCTATTCCGACTCGACGGGCAAGCGGCGGCAGAAGTGAGAGAGTTTCCATGGCGAACACTGACCCTAAACGAGTTGCGGAAGTTTTGCAATGCAAATTCCGAAAAAACCGAGGGCGCATCGCGGTTCTTGAACACGTCCGGCCCGGCTGGAGGCTCCCCGAAACCCCGCAAAAATCACTTCACCGTCCGTTGACGGTTTCAGGATAACACCAGAGACGGTTCTTGTTTGTGTCCGCCTCATCCTGATACCAGACATTCACCTTGACATAACTGACCGAGCCGTCGAACAAGGCTTGCACGCCGCCCTCCAGATGCCGCCCGCTGACGCCTTCGGACGGAAAATTCGCCCCGTCGTTGAAAAATTGCGGATACTTCTCATCGGTTTCCCAGAATGCGCACGCTCCCGACCACATCGCCCCCAGTTTCTGCGGCGGATAAACCTCGGCCATATAGCCAACGACCCCGCCGTTCATCGCATAACTGGAGATTTGTTGCGGGCGCGCTTGAAAGGAGGGAAGGGCCGGATTGTCCATCGGGCAAAAATAAAGTTTTGGATTGCGCAAAGTGTCCCAGAGCAATCCGGTGTCCACCCGGAATTTGGACGGGTCGCTGGCGGCGGCCGCCAAATTCACCGCGTAAAGCCAGCCGGTGTTGGTGCCTTGCGCGCCGGCCCAACCGCCATTGTCCCAGTTGGGCGCCGGGAGCACGTCCGCGTGATCCGAGGCGTAAATGTGGGTCGCGATCATGATCTGCCGGAAGTTGTCTATGTCGGTGAGTTTCCCGGCGTGATTCCTGGCTTTGCCCAACACCGTCAACAACATCGCCGCCAGGATGGCAATGATGGACATGACCACCAGCAACTCCAGCAACGTGAATGCCCGGCAACCTTTTGGGTCTGCCGCATCTCCAGCGCGGCCAGGTGTGACGTTGAATGAAAGGCCATTCATCTGCTTCAACCCCTTTTGGGATAATTTCAATGTCGCGCGCCAACTCTATGGGCGCGGCAAGGAGGATGGCAGAAGGGCCCCCTTTTGTCCAGACAGTTTCTCCGGCGCCGGCCTTGGTGGCGGCGATGGAAGGTCGGTTGGAACCGCATCTCTTGCCGGCTTATGCGCCGGATTTGATTACTCAGAGGGCACGGATCAGGGGCTTGTGTTTTGGCCTGCTGCTCGCCCCGGTGGCTTTTGCTTCCACAAAAACTTCCGAGAGTTCGTTGTGGGCATCCGCGGGCAAATAGAGGTAACGGCCGCAATTGCCGCACATTTGAATGTCGGCGTCGTGCATGAGCGTGATGATGGCGCCAATCGGAATGCGCATGTGGCAGCCCATGCATACCTGATGGCGAACGGCAGCGACTCCTCTTTTGCCCTGGTCGGTCAGGCGATCGTAGTGATCGAGGATGGGCACCGGGATTTTTTGACGCAGTTTGGAGATCGTCGCGTCCCTGTGGCTGTCGCTGACGTCGGCAAACTCAAGCTCCTGGAGCTTGAGCAGATTCTGAACAAGTTCTTTCATGGGGGGGCGGTTTCATTGGCAGGCGGAAACATTAAAAACAGAAAAAGAACCGGCGCCGGGTTCCTCCAAACTTTCGGCGCCGATTCACAGATTCATTGGATGCAACTTGGTTCAGGTCGGATCAATGTTGTTTGCGCGCCTGGCGTTTAAAGCCTTTTTGTGTTACCGGCGGCGGCGCCGGTGTGGTCGCTGGTTGAGGAGGAGATTGCTTTTGGGCATCGGGAGGAGATGAGGCGGCTTTGCAGTCGCAGCCGGTTGGGGTGGCGGTCGCCATGGGCGGAATGTTTGCGGGTTCACTCATAATTTTTCGTTTTTATTTGTTGGCTCTAGTCGAACGCAGTCAGGAAACCTTGTTGCAAGAAATATGCCAGCCCGATTTGCGGGACGAAGAGAAAGGCAAGGCATTGAGTTGCAACCGGATGCAACGAAGAAATGCAATATCGCTTCGCCTGCGATAGTTCGCAACTTGGAACTTCTCGAAGGCGATCTGCGAATTCTCGTTTTGCAGAGGCCGCAAAATGGTTGGGCGCGATGAGCAAGTCCGGTGAAGACCTTGGCAACAAATGGTTAGTGTTGCCCTGTTGACGGGATAGCTTTGGATGTATGTTGGATCGCGGCGGAGTTGCCGTAATACATGAGCAAATGTTCCCGACATCGCCCGCGTTGACAAACTGCCGACCAATGACTATGCCACTGGCGCCTGACTATGAACCGGAGTTCGATTCGTTGAGAGATCTCCTGCTGGAGATTGCTCCCGAGCGATCGGTGGAGCATCTGCTGCGGAAGGTGGTTCAAAGGCTCGCAGAACGTCCGCACGCTGTGCTGGCGCGGCTCTGGTTGCTCGAAAAGGGCGATCTTTGCGCTTCCTGCCCCATGCGTCCCCGGTGCCCCGACCAAACGCGCTGCCTGCATCTGGTCGCCAGTGCCGAGTCTTCGGTTGGGGAGCCAAGGCAGGAGGGGCGGCAAAGCGAGCAGGAACTGCGGCGGATTCCAGTCGGGGCAGGCGCGATTGGCCGCATTGCCGCAACGGGCCAGCCGATTATCAGCAACAATCCCGGCGAGGACGTGGACGGATTCGGGGAGCGGGGATGGGCGGTTCGTCAGGGCGTGCGTGGATTCGGCGGGCAGCCGATTATCTTTCAGAAAGAAATTCTCGGAGTCATTGCGCAGTTCAACCGCATTCCGACCCCGGATCATTCCCCCGCCTGGCTGCGGATTTTCGCGGATCATATCGCCGCCGCCATCGTCAATGCGCGCGCTTTCGAGGAAATCGAACAACTGAAAGCGCATCTGGAAGTGGAGAACGCGTTTCTTCAGGAGGAGGTCCAGGAGGCAAAAGCCCTCGGGGAAATGGTTGGGCAGAGCGCGGCGTTGAAGAAGTTGCTGCGTCAGGTGGAGATGGTTGCGCGAACGGACGCCACGGTGCTGATTCTGGGCGAATCGGGCACGGGCAAGGAACTGGTCGCCCGCGAAATTCACAAGAACAGCCGGCGCAGCCACCGGCCATTGATCCGGGTCAATTGCGCTTCGATTCCCAGAGAGCTTTACGAGAGCGAGTTCTTCGGGCACGTCAAAGGCGCGTTTACCGGCGCGTTCAAAGATCGTGCGGGTCGTTTCGAGGCTGCCCAGGGCGGCACCTTGTTTTTGGATGAAGTGGGCGAGATTCCGTTGGAGCTGCAGAGCAAGTTGCTCCGGGTTTTGCAGGAAGGGCAATACGAACGGGTTGGCGAAGAGAGGACCCGGACGGTGGACGTGCGCATTATTGCCGCAACCAACCGCGATCTTCCCAAGGATGTGGCGGCGGGGCGCTTTCGCCAGGACCTTTATTATCGCCTCAATGTTTTTCCGATGAAAGTGGCCCCATTGCGGGAACGCAAAGAGGACATCCCTCTGCTGGCGGCTCATTTCCTGGAGAAAGCAATTGGAAAACTGAAGCTGCCGCCCGCCCGGCTCACTCCGGCGCATCTGGCCAAGTTCCAAAACCATGATTGGCCCGGGAACGTGCGCGAATTGCAGAACATGATCGAACGCGCATTAATCCTTTCCCAAAATGGAGTGCTCTGGTTTGAACTCCCGGATAACCAGAGGACAACGGCGACCGCGCCTCTTCCGCCGGCTGTGGATGATGGAGTCGAGCCGGCAATTCTGAGCGACATCGAGCTCCGGCAGCGTGAGAGGGATAACGTGCTCGCGGCGCTCAACAAGACTGGCTGGAAAATTCATGGGCCACGCGGCACGGCCGAATTGCTTGGCCTGAAGCCCACGACCTTGATTTCCCGCATCAAGAAGCTGGGACTGAAAAAGCCCGCTTCCAAAGCGGCCCTTGCAGCCTCCGGCAACTGACGCGGCTTGCCTGAGTCGTCCGCTCCTTTGGGATCCGCCGACACATTTGAGGGGATGCCGCAAAGGATTGCTTCAGGACGAGAACCCGCAGTCCAGTTGCGAGATGTTGCAATTTGCGAAGCTTCGCAGATTGCCGGGATCCTCCTCGCCATCGTGCAGGGCGTTGAACACCAGCGACTTCTGGAATCGCATTCGGTTGGCACAAGGATTGCGCAGCCACTGCTATATGTGATGTCAGCCGGCAACTGCCATTGAGAAAACTGAATTGGTTATGTTACGGATATCCCCCGTTGATCCCAAACAAGTTAGCAAAGAATTGCAGGGAATGTCGAACCAAGGCCGCCTTGGCCCTGGGGAAACCACGAACTTCCTGAAAATTCTGGCCCAATCCCCCGCGGCGTCGTTGGCGTATCTGCAAGCGGAAGACACGCTCGCCAAAGGCCGGCTTTCGAAGCGAAAGCGCGCCCAGATCGCCCTGGCTGTGGCGGAAATAAATGGATGCAAGTATTGCCTGCTGGCTCATTCGGTGATCGCCCGGAATGCCGGGTTGACCGAGGAGGAAATTGACTCTGCCCGCAGAGCGGCGGCGCCAGAGCCAAAAGCCGACCAGATGTTGCGTTTCACCCAGTCCATGGTTCTGCAACGGGGGGAAATCAGCGATGCGGACCTGAGCGCCTTGCGCAAGGCGGGTTTTCCAGACGCGGAGATCATCGAGATCGTCGCCAATATTGCTCTGAATGTTTTCACCAACTACTTGAACATTCTGTCCAAGACGGAGGTGGATTTGCCGGCCATTGCAAACGGACTGCCCAACGCCCTCCTCGGGAAATCTGCACGAGCGCCGGCCTGAAGGCTCTTCGAGGCGTCTGTCGTCTCTTCGCCTGCGTCGTGGTCATTTGGCGGATTTTGCCTCGAGGACGATGCGGATGATTCCTATGCGCTCCTCGGAGCCGAGGAAGATGGCTTCGGGAAACCTGCGGTAAGGCAGGAGGCTGTCGGAAATGCGGTTGGCCTGGCTGAGGTTCGCGGCCAGGCCCGCCAGGTACTGCAGGCGCAGGTTGGCGTCGCGGTTGATCTGGGCGTCCGCCAGCCACGGCTGCAAATCGGCGGCCTGCCCGCCATAAGTGGTGAGGAGGGCGAACATGGAGCCAAAGCCCGCCGAGGCGAGAGATTGCGCAACCGGTTTTTCGCGCCGCAGGCGGCCTTCCATCTTGTCCACATAAATTTTCAGGGGTTCGACCGAGCCGAGGAGGACAAGATCGTATCCCGCGCCGTCCTCGTCGTTGTTCCAGAGCGTGCCGTTGGGAAAGACGCCGAAAAAGGTGGCCAGTTCGCTTTTCACGGCGGGCAGATCGCTTTCATAAAGGGGCACCCATTGCGTGACCAGTCCGCCGGGGTTGAGGTGCTGTTTGCACAACTGGAAGTAATCGCTGGTGTAGAGCGTGGCGGCGCCTTTGACCCATGGATGAATCGGGTCGGAGGTGATGATGTCGAATTTGTCGCGGGTGGTGAGGACAAAATGGCGGGCATCGTCGTAAACGATCCGCACGCGGGGGTCGTGGACCACGTCGTAGTTCTCCGCCTTGAAATAATCCGCCACCACTGCGGGAATCAAAGGCTCAATTTCGCAGATGACAATTTTCTCAACCTCCGGATAGGTCAGGAAGGAGCCGGCGGTGATGCCCGCTCCGCATCCCACGACCAGGATCGAGCGCGGATTGGGGTGAATCAACGCGGGCAAATGGCCGAGCATGCGCTGTAATCGCATGTCCTGGGGGTCGGTGGAGGCTTCGATCTTGCCGCTGATGTGGAAATTGCGCACGCCGGTGTCGCGCATCCTGGTGACGGCGACCGACGCGTTCCTGCCCTCGCCCAGGTAGAGAAGAGTCCGGTCGTCGCCATAGGTTGGGAGATACCGGCCATGAGCGACCAGTTTCCACGGAACCTTTGGCACCGACCAGACGAGCAACCCCGCCAGCACCAACGCGGCCGGCAGCGAGCATGCGGCCGGGATTCCGGCCGGGGGCGCGGAGGTTTTTTTTGAAATAGTGTTGACCCCTTGCGGGCGGAAAGCCGGCGCCAGCAGGATCAGCCCGGAGAGGGCGGACAACCCGATGAGCAGGCGCTGCGTGTCTTGCGTTCCCACCCAGGCGATCAAGACCAGGCTCGAGGCGAGGGCCCCGAGGATCGCGCCGACGGTGTTGGCCGCGTACACTTTTCCGACCAGTCGTCCGGGGTCCTGGCCGCGCGCCGCCACCGCCGCCAAGGCCAGCGGAAAACTGGCGCCCCAAAGGATTGTCGCCGGGAGCAAAGCCCACAAACAACGGACCAAATCGAGTTGGAACGCGCAGCCGGGACTGGCGGCCAGGGATGGATTGATCGGCCAATAAGGAAGCGAACGGGTCAGCGCGTACGCGGCCCACGCCATCGCCGCCCCCAGCAGCATCTGGCACCAGCCCAGCGCGATTCGAGGCCGCGCACTGCCACGGGCCAAAAAGGATCCGCCCGTGCTGCCAAGACCAAGCCCCGCCAGAAACACCGCCAAAATGATGGAAAAGGCATAGACCGTGGCGCCGAGCAGCAACGAGAGCAGGCGCGTCCAAATAACCTCCGCGGCCAGCGCGCACATGCCAGACACCGCGATGGTGAGATAGACCCATTTCGAACCCGCAGCCAGCGCGGGCGGGGCCGCGTTTTCTTCCCTGGCCGGGAGGGGGCGCGGCGTCAGCCAGGCCAGACCGAGAGCCGTCAAAGCCACCGTTGCGTTGATGGCTGCGGCGACGCAGGTCGCGGTCGCCATGTCATAGACGCGCAGCAGATAAAAACCCGCCAGCAGACAACCGGCCACCGCGCCGACGGTGTTTCCGCCGTAAAAAAGTCCCAGCCAGGACATGCCTTGCGGGGTGGTTTCCACCCAGCGGGAAATCGCGGGCAGAGTCGCGCCCATCAAAAAGGTGGGCGGCAGCAAACAAACCGAGGCGACAACACCGCGCAGCAGCAGGCCTGTCAAACCCTGGCCGGCGTGCGGGGCGTAAATGCGACCGGCCGCGGGCACGGCAAACAACACCGCGACGCCCATGACCGCCATGCCCAGCTCCAGCAGCGCATAGACGCGCAAGGGATGGCAGCGTTCCGGGATGATGCGCGCCAGAGCCAGACTGCCCAGGCACATCCCCCCCATGAACGTTCCCAGCAACAAGCCGAGCGAAACCGCGGAGGAACCAATGACGAGCTGGAGAAGCTGAAGCCAGACAATCTCATAAATCAGCGCCGCGCAGCCGCTGCCGAAAAACAGGATCAGGAGCAACGGCAAAAACCGGGGCGGGGCGGCGGGGACTTGCGATGCGTTGGTGTTCAAAAAAAAATCGCCGCGCCGAAGCTTGTCATGCCTCGGCGCGGCGTTTGAATTCACAAATGGAGAATTACTTCGCGCCTTGATCAATCCACGCGCGAACCAAGCCCACTTGTTCGGCCGTCAATGGTGTGGCCGGAGGACCGCCGCCGGGGCCACCGGGGCCTCCTGGGCCTCCAGGACCGCCGGGACCGCCATCACCACCCCCGCCCGGAGGCATGCCGGCGTTGGGAGCATTGGTGCCGCCGCCAGGGCCGCCGCGGCGGGGTCTTGGCTTCGGCGGCATGGGCGCGACGTTCTTGGGATCAACTTGAGCGATGGCGATGACGAGGTCGCTTTGATCGCTCTTGCCGGGGACAACCACTTTGCCGTCTTTGCTGCCCTTGAGGACGGCATCAAGACTGTCAAGACGGAGTTTGTCGCTTTGTTTCTGGTCTCCGTGGCAGCGGAAGCAGGTGGCTTTAAAAATGGGTTGAATGTCCTTGGCGTAGGTGACGCCAGTCTGCGTGGAAGCGGGGAATTTACTGAGGTCGGCGGCCAGAACGGTTGACGCAACGCCCATACCGGCGAGGACCGCCAGCCGGGCCGCGGCAATTAAAGTTCTATGATTCATGGTAATATGTCGCATTTTATATTTTAGCCTCCAGACGGCGCCGGGATCACCCAGGTTCCGCGGGCCGCCGAGTTTGGCGTTGGGCGCAAATTGGAGCAAAACCGGGCCGGAATGCAAGCGATATTTTGTGGAATGGCGGCGTGAGGGCATTTCACATTTTTGGGCGGAAACTTCGGGCGGCCAATCTTGAAGGATTCCCTTGCACGAAGCGGATTAGGGTTAAGATGCAGTTGACCTCAATAGGCTTTGGGTATTCGGCGGGCTGAGAGACGCCGCCGGTCTGTCCTGTGGGCATTGCTACTGAGAGAAACTTCTGCCTGGTTCAACGATGGATAACGGAACCCAGAGCGGTCACCACGTTTGTAAAGCCATTGGCATAATAGGGACCGTAGGCCCCGGTTTTGATCCAGCTTGCTGTCCCATTAAGCCGGCTGGCAGGCAGGTTGGTGAAATGAATCCAGCCCAGCAGCGAACCCTTGCCCGCATAAAGCGAAACATACAACGGCCAATACCCGTTGGTGGAAATGGGAGCCGCCTGGCTGATGACCGTGCCATCCGAGAGCAGTCCAGCCAGGTTGACCGTGCCATTGGGCGCCACCGTCACCCGCGCATAACTGCCATATCCTGGACTCAACGTCCCATCGCTCGTCCCCAGCAGCGTCATGGTGTAATTGCCGGCCTGCGGAGCGGGATGGGCCGCACTATAACCGAGGGAGGTCCGCTCACCCGTGATTTCAGCAGTCCAAGCTCCACCGGAAACGATGCCGGCTACCGTGCCGCCGGAGTCCGGGACTTGCAGAGTCAACACAAGATCAGGCAAATGAGGCCGCTTGATGGTCACCGTCGCCGAAGTGGCCTGGGGATAGAATTGGCCCGCAAAATTATAAATTTTCCCGGCCAGTCCGATTTTCCCGGTGAACTTCCCCGTGACGCCCACGGAGAAGCTCAATGAACCTGAACTTTGGAAATCAATCCCATTGGTATCATAACACAGCCCGCCATACGAAGCCGCCGGAAATGCAGTATTATTGGAGGCCGTGGCAGACCCGCCGGCGGCCGGGAGATCCGCCACCCGGCCCAAGAACAAGATGCTCCCGGAACGAGCGTCGCGGATCATGAAAATGAACGGGTGATCGGCCCGGAACACAGGTGGAGGCGGTGGTATCGACGTTGCCATGACGCCCACCACTACGCCCGTTGCCGCGGCCGCAACGGTGCCGGCCTCATCCACGTCCACAAAGGCTTTGTGAACCACCGCACTAATGGAAAGATCGTTCGTGCCATCCATGCCGGAGAAATCAGCAATGCCGGGTCTGAAGGCGTCAGTCATCCCCAGGCTCTCCAAATCGGGGATCAGATTGGCGGTCATTTGCAGGCTAAACTTGGGCAAGAACACTTCCACCGCCTGGCCAGCCATGTTTGTGAGCACTTGCGCGAGTTCTTGGGGCGTCAGCGACGCTTCCAATTGGGCCAGGCCGCCGGGATTTGTCGGCAGTAAAACCAACATGGTCGCGTTGGTCCCGCGATAGGGAAGTTCCACCGCCTGGAAGGAGTCAGTTTGGTAATACCCAACCGATTCAATCTGATGCATCAACGAGGCATTGACGGTTTGATTGGACGAAACGTAGAAGGGCTGAACCGTCGTGGCATTGGTGCTGAATTTGTTGGCCCAGGCGCCCTTAAAATAGATGGCATTCACCAATACCAACCGGGTCTGTGCCGTAACCATGCCCGGCCCAAGCAGGTTCACGATGATCCCCTGCGTCTTCTGCGCCACCCATTGGTTGATTTCGGCCGCCACCGAGTCGGCCTCAGTTACAAAGTTGACCTGGTTGAGAACAGCCTGATAATTGCTGGTGGCGTTGCCCAGGAAATCCGCCAGAAAGGGAAAGCCATGCTGCGCCCACAAACCGTTCACGAGCGTAAACTGAATGCCCGCATCGCCCTGCAGCTTGTCCAACTCCGTCTGCAAGGCGCCAAAGTCGGCGCCAACCTGGTCCTGGTTCGTGTTGAAATCAAGCGCCTGCGCCATCTGCTGCGCCGTTTCTCCGCGCGCTCCGGCGTAGGTCATGCCCAGGCAGGTGGAAATGCTGTAGGGGGAGAAAAAGAGATTTCCGTCACTCGCGCGGAGTTGCCCATAAAGGGACAAGGCGAAGGCCGTATTGCTGTTGACGAGCGCCGTCGTATTGGTTGACGCCGCGGCATAGTTATTGGTCCAGCATAGCAAACTGGAGAGAATTAACGCGGATACACTTGAGGTTGGTTTCATCAAATTTGTCTTCATAAGTTAGGGCCTGCTCAGTTTTAACCGTTTGTTCCTTAAACGATGGTTCGTCGATATGTCATTGCTGAAATGTGTTTGTCCCGGCGGTTACGGACAGGTTCGTTAGTGTGCCAGGAAGCATAACCACAGCGGTGTTGCCTCCCATCGTGAACGCCCCAAGTCCCGCGCTTGCGAGCGTGTTGGTGGAAAACGATACCACGCTGTTGCTTGGGGCGGTGCTCGCGTCAATGACCACAACGGTATTGCTCCCCGATTGGAACCCCGGAATCGTTCTGCCGGATGCCGTGGTTGATGTCGAATCTTTCGCATCAGCCGTTTGTGTGTCAAACGCCGACGGCAGCCGGGTCGGGGTGAAACCTCCATCGGCGTTGGGGAGAAAGTCAATGAAGTCAATATACGATTGGCCGATTCCCCGCGCAGTGGAACCAGAGTTCCCGGCCTCCGCGCCGGAACTCACATTGGTTGCTGCCAGCCAGCCCAATTCACGGGCCATGGCCGAAAGCAGCGCCTGTTGCTGGCTGGGGGAGAGAGTCTGGTTGGCGGCGCTTCCGGTCGCGCCGGAAATCGGCGTCAATTGAAAGAATTTAAGCCGGCTGGGTTCGTTCAAGAGCGCCCGTTGTTGTGTCACCGATTGCGACAAGTCCGTCACGCGGTTTTCCAACTCCGCCACCTGCGAGCGTAACGCCGCCATTTCCTTTGCGCGGGCTTGAGATAATTGACGCGCCGCGTTGCTTTCGGCGGCTGCGGAGAGTCTCGCCTCTCCGGCTTTGCCCGGGGAAGAATCCGCGGCCGTGGCTCCCTGCTGCAATGGTTCCTCGGAAGCCGCTGACCCTTGCCCAACGGCCGGGATGGGCCGGTTTGCCCAGTGCGCATAAAACAACAGTGCGAGGAGACAGGCGGCGGCGGCCCAGCCATTTCTCCACCAACCGGCCCAAAAGGCGGCGATCACCTTCTTCGGCTTCATTTCCCTGGCCGCCGCTTCCTTGATCCTATTCCAAACAAAAGGCGGGGGTTGCCTCCGGTCCGACGCCAGTGCCAACGCTACGGCGCCTTCCTCAAGTTCGCGCACCAGGGCGCGCAACTCGGCAGACTCCGCGAGTCGCGCTTGGAACTCGCGGCGTTCGGCGGCGGCAAGTCCGCCCAGCACGTAGAGCGCGGACTCGTCTTCTGGCAGGCAATGATCAGGCATGGTACTCCTTCAATACTTTGCGCAAGGCCAGCAGGCCGCGACGAATCCGGGCCTTGATCGTGCCAAGCGGCTCGCCGCCCGCGCGCGCGATTTCCTCATGTGTCCAGCCCCGGAAGAAAGCCAGTTGCAGCGCGCGTCCCTGCTCCTCCGGCAAATTATGCAGCGCCCCCGCGCAGGCCCTCGCCAACTCATCCTGCTCCACCTGCCGCGCTCCGCTTGCCTCTACTTCGAGCGACGCCACTTCCTGCTCATACGCGGCGTGTCCGGCGTTTCGCCGCGACCGGGCGCGAAGCTGATCCAAGGCCCGTCCGCGCGCGAGCATGATCATCCAAACCAGCGGGGATGACAGGCGTGGATCGTATTCGTGAGCGCGCCGCCAAATGAGCAGAAAAGTGTCTTGCATGATTTCCTGTGCTTCCATTTCGCTGCCGAGGATTCGGGAGAGAAGCGAGTAGAGCAGGCAACTGCGCCCGCGATAAAGCGCCGCGAGGGCTTCCTGGTCGCCGTCGGCAACAAGCGTCAGCAGGCGCGCGTCCTCGCGCACCTCCGCGTTCTGCGATTCATCAGGTTGGCCATCTCCGGGCAATCGCAGCATCTGGTACTCCGATGGCTTCAAGCGCAAATCGTTTCGCCTCTCTCGCCATCATATCCGCCGCCGGGATGATTTTGGATGCAAAAATCTCCGAAATTCCGAACGCCGTCAGGCAAGCCTTCCGGTCGTGGCGGACGCAGCCCGCCATCGTACCAAATCAGTTTGCAGGGCGGGATTCCGATGCCCTACTGGCAAGTCATGTATAAGAAATGAAGTTTTGAACGCAGACTGTGAAACTTTCCTCGCCCCCCGACAGGATTTTTTCCAGCCGCCTTGACTTGCCGGGAGCCAATGGGGTACGGTCAGGACTATGAATCGCTGGTTCGCGCGTGTTTTCTTGATTTTCCTGGCCCTGGTCCTGTTTCCGTCCAGGTCTCCGGCGCCGCTGGTCTATCGGGCGGGAGAGGGCTGGACTTATGAAAGCCCCTCGGGCAAGGAGGGAGACTGGCGCAAGCTCCGCGCCAAGGACCAACTGGACGTGGCCCAGAAAGCGTTCGACAGCAAGAATTACAAACTCGCGCTGAAGGCGGCCTTGCGCGTCGTCACCGTCTGGCCGTTGTCCGATTACGCGCCCCAGGGCCAATACCTGGTGGGCCGCTGTTATGAAGCGCACCGGCAGGATGAGCGGGCTTTCAAGGCCTACGACCAGTTGCTCGGCAAATATCCCAAAATGCGCAATTCGACGGAGATCCAAGGGCGTCAATTCGAAATCGCCAGCCGCTTCCTGGCCGGGGAATGGTTTAAACTTTTTAACTACATCCCCTTCTTCCCGTCCATGGACAAAACCGCGAACATGTTTGAAAAAATTGTCCGGTTCGGCCCCTACGGCGAATACGGCCCGCCCTCGCAAATGAACGTGGGCGCCGCGAGGGAAAAGGAAAAAGATTACCCGCTGGCGGTCAAGGCTTATGAAATGGCCGCCGACCGTTATGCCGCGCAGCCGGCGGTCGCCTCCACCGCGCTCTACAAAGCCGCCCTGGCCTACAACAAACAAGCCCGCAAAGCCGATTACGACCAAAGCGCCGCCGGCCAGGCCACGACGGCCTTCAAGGATTTTATCGCCCTTTATCCCGATGACTCCCGGGTGCCGGAGGCGCAGAAGATCATCGCGTCCCTGAAAGCGGAGCAGGCGCGGGGCAATTTTTCCATCGCGCAGTATTACGAGAAGAACAAGCGTTGGGACGGCGCCCTGGTCTATTACAATGCCGTGGTGGTGGGAGGCCCCAGCTCGCCGCTGGCCGAACAGGCCCGCCGGCGCATCGCGGCGATCAAACAGCGCCGGCCGGAGAAATAACATGCGCGCCCTCCTCCCCGCCCTTTTGGCCCTGGCCCTGGCTGGATGCGCCGGCTACACCCTCGGCCCCACCAACGGCGTGCCCGCCGGCAGCCGCTCCGTGCAAGTCCTCCCATTTGTCAACAATACCCCCGAGCCGCGCATCAGCGAATACCTCAGTTCCTCCATGCGCAAGCAATTCCAGCAGGACGGCACCTTCCGCCTCCAGACGGCGGGCGCGCCGGATATTCTGGTCACCGGGGAGATCGTCAAGTTTGAACGGTCGGAACTTTCCTACACCACCAACGACGTGCTGACGCCGCAGGAATACACGCTGATCCTCACGGCCCGCGTGGTGGCCCGGGACCTGGCCAGCGGCCGGACCAACCTCAACCGCGCCATCCAGGGCCATACTTACATCCGCGCCGGCGCCGATCTGGCCAGCAGCGAACGCGAAGCCATGCCGTTGCTGGCCGACGACCTGGCGCGCAACGCCGTTTCAATTTTGGTGGACGGCGCCTGGTAGGAGGAGGGATCATTGAATCCATTGCCGGCCTTTGATCTGGAGCGTTATCTGGCGGAAAGCACGGCCGCGGTCAACCGCGCGCTGGACGCCTTCCTGCCCGCCGCCGGGGCCAAGCCGGCGACGATTCACCAGGCGATGCGCTATTCGGTTTTTGCCGGCGGCAAACGGCTGCGTCCGGCCCTGTGTCTGGCGGCGGCGGAAGCCTGTCAGGGTTCGTGGGGGGAGGCGCTGCCGCTAGCCTGCGCGGTGGAATGCATTCACACCTATTCGCTCATCCATGACGATCTGCCGGCGATGGATAACGATGATTACCGGCGGGGCAAACTGACGAACCACAAGGTTTTTGGCGAAGGCATTGCCATTCTGGCGGGGGACGCGCTTTTGACGGAGGCCTTCGCCATTGCCGGCCGATGCAGGGGCTGGCCGCGCTATTCGCACCAGGACATCCTGTTGGAGCTGGCTGAGGCCGCCGGCTCGCGCCAGCTCATCGCCGGGCAGGTCGCCGACCTTGAGGGCGAAGGGAAGAAGATCTCCGCCGCCCAGCTTCAGTACATCCACGAGAGAAAAACGGCGGCGTTGCTCCGCTGTTCGGTGCGCCTGGGCGGGATGAGCGCCAATGGCGCGCCCGCGCGGCTCAAGGCGCTGGGCGATTTCGGCCGGAACGTCGGCCTGGCCTTCCAGATCATTGACGATATCCTTGACGTTACCCAGACCAGCGAGCAACTGGGCAAGACGGCGGGCAAGGACACGCGGGCGCAGAAGGCGACTTATCCCTCGATCCTCGGGCTGGAAAAATCCCGGAAAATGGCGGAAAAACTAACGGGCCGGGCCTTCGCCGCGCTGCGGATTTTCAAAGGCCAAGCCCGTGCCCTGGAGGCGCTGGCGGGACATCTATTGCGCCGGGACAAGTAAGGGGGAAGAGGGAGGGAAGAGGGAGGGAAGAGGGAGGGAAGAGTATCCTACTCCACATTTTTCCCTGCGCCGCGCTGGCTGTGATCCAATGGAGCTAAAAAACAATTCCAGAGAACAAAGCGATGCACAGATTGATTTTTTGGTGGTTAATTTCCGGCCTTCCCGGCATTTTTGCCGTGATCTGAAGAACGAAGACCCCGGAAACTTACGGGGCTGAACTGCTCGCGCCATGAAACAAGATGCACCGATATACGTCGCCGGCCATCGGGGGCTGGTGGGAAGCGCCATTTGGCGCGAGCTGGAGCGCCAGGGCTTTGCGCGTTTGATCGGCCGGACACGGCGCGAGGCCGATTTGCTCGACGCTGCGGCGGTGAAAAAACTTTTCGCGGAGGAAAAGCCGGAATATGTGTTCGTCGCCGCCGCCAAGGTCGGCGGCATTTTGGCCAACGATCAGCAGCCGGCGGAATTTCTTTTGGAGAATCTCCGGATTCAAAACAACCTCCTGGAAACCGCGCGCCTTTCCGGGGTGAAGAAGCTGCTTTTCCTGGGCAGTTCCTGCATTTATCCCAAAATGGCGCCGCAACCCTTGCGGGAGGAATATCTCCTGACCGGCCCGCTGGAACCGACCAACGAATGGTACGCCGTCGCCAAAATTGCCGGCCTCAAACTCTGCCAGGCCTTCCGCCGGCAGTACGGCTGCGACTTCATCAGCGCCATGCCGACCAATCTCTACGGGCCGAACGACAATTACGATCCGCAGTCTTCCCATGTCCTGCCCGCGCTCATCCGCAAGTTTCACGAAGCAAAGATCTCCGGCGCGCCGTCCGTCACCTGCTGGGGAACCGGCGCGCCGCGGCGCGAGTTTCTGCATTCCGACGATCTGGCGGCGGCCTGCGTGTTTCTCATGCAACATTACAGCCAGGAACAATTCATCAACGTCGGCTCCGGCAGCGACCGCACCATCCGGGAGCTGGCGGAATTGGTCCAACGCATCGTGGGATTCCAGGGCGGGATCGCGTGGGACACGTCCAAGCCCGACGGCACGCCGCGGAAATGGATGGACAGCTCGCGAATTTTCGCCCTGGGTTGGAAGCCGAAGGTTGATTTAGAAACCGGCATTGCCCGCGCTTACCGGGATTTTCTGGCGGCTTCCTAGCTTTCAGCGTTCGACGCCAGCCGTGAAATATCTGGACCTGACACTGCCCGCCCCGTCCGCCAACCTGGCGTGCGATGAGGCGTTGCTGGACGCTTGCGACGAGGACCCGGACGCGGAGGCCCTGCGCTTCTGGGAGCCGCGCCATTATTTCGTCGTGCTCGGTTACGCCAACCGGGCGTCTCGGGAAGCCGACCTGGAAGCCTGCCGGGCGGAAAACATTGGAGTTTATCGGCGGTGCAGCGGCGGCGGGACCGTTTTGCAGGGACCGGGCTGCCTGAACTATTCGCTCATCCTTGGAATTGACCGCCATCCTTTGCTCCGCACCATCACCACGGCCAATCGTCATATCATGAATCGGCAACGGGAGGCGCTGGCGGGCGTTCTGGGCCGGCCGGTCAGCGTCCAGGGAATCACCGATCTGTCCCTGAAGGGCCGCAAATTCTCCGGCAACGCGCAACGGCGCAAGCGCCACGCGCTGCTTTTTCACGGCACCTTTCTTCTCAACTTGGACCTCAACCTGGTGCAAAAGCTTTTGCCCATGCCATCGCGCAAGCCCGATTACCGCCGGAACCGGCCCCATGACCAATTCCTAGCCAATTTGAATGTGCCCGCTTGCCTCCTCAAAACCGCGCTGCGGGAAGCATGGTCGGCCGCCGAACCTTTTGACCGGCCGCCGGAGATCAATCCATCGCTCGCTCAAAAATACGCCGCGGAGGAGTGGAACCTGAAGTTCTGAGCCGGGGCAAAAAAAAGGGCGGAACCCATCGGGATCCGCCGTGAAATTTCAGCGAAAAGGTGTTCGCGGAAAATTAGCTCGAATTAAGTCGAATTATGTCGAATTAGCTCGATTAGCGCGAATATTGACGACCGCGACCGCCGCCGCCGCCACCGCCACCGCCATAACCGCCACGGGAACCGCCACCGCCGCCGGAACGCTCTTCGCGCGGGCGGGCTTCGTTGACCGTCAGATCGCGGCCTTGGATGTTTTTGCCGTTGAACTGCTGGATCGCGGCCTGGGCGCCTTCAGGGGTGGCCATGGTCACGAACGCGAATCCGCGGGGACGATTGGTGGAACGATCCATCACCAGATTGACTTCCGAGACGGGTCCGCAAGCCGCAAAAAGGTCCTGCAGATCGTTTTCGGTGGTGTCGAAGGACAGATTGCCCACATATAATTTGGTATTCATACTTTACTACTTTCTTTCAGATAGATTAAGATTAATGCGTTTCCTGAACGGTTCCCGACGATCGGGTCTCAATCACCACTGAACGAAGTTCACTTGGAGAATTCCCATAGCGGATTCGAAAAATCATCTAATCTGGGGCAACAGTGCCACAGTTGGGGAAGATAGCAAGCATTTTATTCGGCCGGGCGGCCGGTTTCACGCGCAACACCCACAGCTACAATCCTTTGCGCATAATAAATATATCATCCCAAATCATTGCGTAATCCCGGAATTGGCCCAGAATCGTGCTCAGGTTCTTGAGTTCTGCCACAGTGGTGTATTCGGATGCCACGCCGGGGATCACCAACACCTACGGCCGGCTGGGCCGGAAAAGTTCGGTGCTGTGCGGCGGGACGACGACTACCTGGGGCTACGATCTAGCGAACGAGGTTCTGAGCGAGTCGTATTCAGGAGGCGTTTTGGACGGTCTTGGGGTCACCAACGGATACGCTGCGTTTTTGCGGCGGACATATCTGACGGGGCTTGGTTCGGGCGTTCTGGCTCGCACCGCTGGCGCGCTTCCGGCTGTTGTTCCATCTCGCACGGTCTTCGGTTACGACGCCGCGTCGCTGCTGGCCAGCGTTTCGGACGGAAAGAGTTCGGCGGCTTGCACGCATTTGACAAGCTCCGCGCTGGTGGACCATATTGTCTTTGCGCACAGCGGCTTCAGATGGGAAGCAGGAAGTGCTTGAGCAGCCAGCTTCACCACTGGAGAAAGACAAATGAGAAACACGGATAAAAGCGCAACAATGGGAAAACCTATAGTTTGATAACATTAAGTGCGGCTGGTGGCGGCGGGGTTGAAAGAGGCGGGCTGGAAGGAATCCGATTTGGGGTTGCGGCGCAAGGGCGGCCCGGTGAAGATCGCCCTGGCGCGGCGGTTGCGCCGGGAAAGGACGATGCCGCGGAAATGGATCTGGGAGCGGTGGGAGATGGGGTCCTGGAAATGCGTCAATCGGCGGCTTTATGAAGACAGAAAAACAAAATGTTGACAAGTTAGGAGCCGACCCCTTTTCGGTTCGATCATTTTGCATCTGGCAACTCCGTGATTGACTCCAAACCCCTCCCTGCCTTAAACCATCACCCATGACCAATCTTTCCAGTTTAACGACAAGCCAACTCAACAGCATCATCGCCATCAAAGAGCAGATCGAGGCGCTGCAAAACCAAATCGATTCCATTGCTGGCGGAGGTGAAATTCCAATCCCATTCGCCGAGGCGCCAGTTCCAGCCCGACGCAAATACCACATGTCCGCCGCCCACAAACGCAAAGTGATCAAAGCTCTGGCCAAGGCGAGGAGAATACGGTGGGCCAAGGCAAAAGCAGCCAAGCCCGCCAAGAAGGATCGACGCAGCAGTCCGGCAACCAGGGCCAAACTTGCGGCGGCGGCCAGAGCGAGATGGGCGAAGGCAAGGGCGGAGGGGAAAAAGACGCTGTAAAGAAAGGGCTTCAGCCTCATGGACTCCAGGTTCGCTCGCGCTGCCCTTGACGCGGTCGTGCCCTTCCGGAAGGCGGAAAGGAAAGTGGTGAGACGGGAGGGGCTGCCATCTCAGGGTGCCGTCAAAACCCGACGGTTTTTATTGCGCCAACAGTTTCAGCGCCTGCAATATCCGCCATGAAAACAGCAACGGTTGAACGACCACGTATTCGGCCAGGAGTGGCTGCGAAACTTGGCTGCCATGTTTATGCTGGCGTTGACCCACGTCATTCTGAAATTTTCCACGCCGGCAGTTCGAAGAACAACAGAGCACAATGAAGTCTATAAGTCCCTCAGGAGAAGAATTCAAACTTCCGACGCGCGAAGATCATCAGGCTGAGTTTGTCCGCTTGGAGAAACTTGTCGCCGAGCAACGCAAGGCCGGGAAAGAAATCGTCGTGGTGGTCGGGCTTGGCTTTGTCGGGGCTGTGATGGCGGCGGTGGTGGCCGATGCGACGGACAGGAAAGGCCAGCCGACGAAGTTCGTCATCGGCATGCAGCGGCCCAGCACGCGCAGTTTCTGGAAGATCCCACTGCTGAACCGCGGGGTGTCGCCCATCCAGGCCGAGGATCCGGAGGTGGCGCAGTTAATCGCACGTTGCGTCAATGAGAAACGAACGATGGTCGCCACCTACACTGATGAAGCGTTGAAATTCGCGGACGTGGTGGTGGTAGATGTGCAATGCGATTACCTGAAAGAGTCGCTGGGCAACGTCCATACCGGGGCGGCGAACATGGCCTCACTGGAGGCGTCCGTCGCTACGATAGCCGAGCACATCCCGCCGAAAGCTTTGGTGCTGATTGAAACGACGGTCGCGCCGGGCACGACGGAGCAGATTGCCTATCCGATCATGAAGAAAGTGTTCAAGAGACGGGGCATTGGTTCCGAGCCGTTGCTGGCCCACAGCTACGAGCGCGTCATGCCTGGGAAGAACTACGTGGCGTCCATCCGCGATTTCTGGCGCGTGTGCAGCGGCGTGAACTTGACCGCCCGCAAACGGGTCACACAGTTCCTCAATGACGTGCTGCATACGGACAAGTACCCGCTGACCGTGCTGGATCGGCCGATCGAATCGGAAACGGCGAAGATCGTGGAAAACAGTTATCGGGCGACGATTCTGGCTTTTTTGGACGAATGGTCATTGTTCGCGGAGCGCAACGGGGTGGATTTGAAGAAGGTGATTGAAGCCATCAAGGTCCGGCCCACTCACTCGAACATCATTTTTCCCGGGCCCGGCATTGGCGGCTACTGTTTGCCCAAAGACGGCGGGCTTGGGGTATGGTCTTACCGGCACATTTTCGGGTTCGAGGATGACATCTTCAAAATCACGCCCATGGCGATTGACATCAACGACACCCGCTCGCTGCACGCGCCGCAATTGGTGCGCGACGGGTTGCGCAACATGGGCAAGCCGATGGCGGCTGCCGAAGTGCTCCTGCTGGGCGCCTCTTACCGCGAAGATGTGGGCGACACCCGCTACAGCGGCTCGGAGATGATCGTGCGCAAGCTTACGGAGATGGGAGCCGATGTCAAAGTGCATGATCCTTACCTGGACCATTGGTGGGAATTCGAAGCGCAAGACACCTATCCGTTGCCCAACTATAGCTGGGCGCGCTTCTTCCACCGGCAGGACTCGCTGAAGAACCTGCGCATCGAGAAAGATTTGTGGGGCGCGATGAAAGGGGTGGATGCCATCGTTCTGGCCGTCCGCCATGAGCCTTACCTGAAACTCGACCCCGACAAAGTGTTCAAGAGCGTTGGCCATTGCTTTGTCATCATTGACTGCTTCTGCGTGCTCAACGACGACCAGATTCGCCGCTACCTGGAATTGGGTTGTGAAGTCAAAGGCATGGGCCGCGGCCACATTAAGCGAATCAAAGACAGTCTCGATGCCCGCCGCAATGGCAAGCGGAAGAAGGTTTAGGCGCGATTGGATTCAGGATGTCAAAGAACGCTGCAACCAGCTCGAGCGGATTCTTCTGCGCACCGGCGGTCAAGGAAGCGCTGAATAACGGCCGGCATCACACGCGGCAGGATGGCAGCAGCCTGCCACGCCCCATTGCCGCGGACGCCGCAACTCAAACTGATCCAGCCGAACTTGCACGCCGTTATCGGTCGCGTGAACCGGCGCCGCCCGATCCTCCGGATAGAAAGCCCGCTCGCGGGTCTGCTGGCCCACCGGATCAAACACCTCGGTCACCTTCGTCCAGGCCCGCCTTCTGGCTGTCGTTGATCTCGCCCAGATACAGCAGAGGCCGGCGCACCCAACCCTGGCGCGTGCGCACCTTCTCGGCGATGCTCCAATAACAATGATCCTTGCCGTTCTTGAACCGGCGATGACAGTGCAAATAAGGCTTGGCCATAACCACGGCCCGCATCTTACCGCATCCAGAAGGACGAACCGGCAAGCTGCAATTCTCCGGGCTTTGGAGCCCCCTTCTATTTTTACAGCAAGGGGTCCTGGCATTGCAGTATTGTGGGTTGACAGGGCGAGGGGGCGCGGCAAGCTTGCGGCATGGCGCGAAAACTTGGCCTGCAAGATCCGGGAGCCGTTTATCACTGGATGAGCCGCGGGGACCGGCGGGAAAGGACGAGGCCGCGGAAATGGATCTGGGAGCGGTGGGAGATGGGGTCCTGGAAATGCGTCAATCGGCGGCTTTATGAAGACAGAAAAACAAAATGTTGACATGCTAGGACCCCTTTACTTTACGACCCCTTTATGGCCTGCACTTGCAGCCATTGAATATGCAAAAAGCATCAGCAGCGGTTTCTTTCATTGTAAGCTTGGTCATAGCATTTGTATGGTTTTTCATTACTTGCTTTGTCGCAATGGAGGGCATAGATATTAGTGAAGAAGATCTGCCATGCTGGCTAAAATTATGCGATGTTGTTGTGATGTTTCCGACGAATTGCCTAGTTGATTTGAATAAGGATCCGACGGGATTATCTGGTCATGCATCGGACGAATACCTTTTGGCGCTAATTGTGCTCAATTCGTTGTTTTGGGGATTTGGGCTGGTTGTTTTGTACCATCGTGTGGCTCGACTCTTTATCACGAAGAATGCGGGCAAATTGCCGCCTTGAGCTAAGTCAATCCCGATCATTAAAGGGTCGCCCATTAGGGCGGGTGTCAACAGGCAAAACACTGTTGTCCTCAGTTTTCTTTATTGAGTTCTTTCTGGGCCGCGAAAATCTAATTTGCAGGCCGTAAAGGGGTCGGGTCCTGGCAATGCCGCATTGTTGGTTGACAGGGCGAGCCGGCTGGGGCAATCTTCCGGCATGGCGCGGAAACTTCGCCTGCAATATCCGGGAGCCGCGGAGGGTAAGCGCGGAGGACAAAAACGTTTTGCCTGTTGACACTCTGCCCTGACGGGGGAACCCTTTAAGACAACCTTGCAATCCCCGCTTTGTCATCCAATCAAGGCTACGTAGGCATTGCCCAAACGATAGGCGCGGTTCTTGCGCGATGGATTCTGCAGCTCCAAAAAACCTGACTTCAACCAGGCCCGACACAACCCAACGACCGTGCGGTGACTGAGTTTGAGGTGGGTCGCGATCTCCGCCGCGCTGGCGGTTCCATTCCGACGGAAGAGTTCCAGCAGCCGCCTTTCGCGGGGATCCAGGTTGCGCAAAAGACCGCTTTGATCCTGAGCGCCTCGCTTCGCCGCCTTTGCCGCCTGGGCGCGCACGGCGCGGAACGCCTCCGCCATTCCCACACAGAAAAAATCGAGAAATTCCGTCATGTCAGCTTCCGCCCGCCCCAGGTGGTAATTGTGCGAAGGCCCCACCGTCAGCCCGGCGTAATAGCCCGCCAGATTACGCGCGTAGTATTCGTCCAGAGAATAGATGCCTTTTAGACCGTAGCCTGCCTTGTGCAGAATCAGATTGGCCAACAGTCTCGCGGTCCGGCCGTTTCCATCGTAGTAGGGGTGAATGGTGGCGAACTGATAATGCGCCAGGCCGGCAATCAGCGGCACGGGCAAATCCCCTTCGCAAAGCTGCTGGTTGATCCATTTCACCAGGTCCGACATGAGAGCCGGAACTGCTTTGGCTTCCGGCGGCATATACACGATCTCCCTGGTGCGGCTGTTGCGAATGACGTTTTGGCCGTCGCGATACGGTGTCGGCTTGGATTGGCCTGTCATCACCAGACCATGAAGGCGTCGCAGTTGCCCTTCGGTCAGCGGTTTGCCGTCGCCGGCAAGCCTCTCCATTTCCTGCAGGGCGCGGTAATGATGGCGCACTTCCAGTTCGTCGCGTTCCTTTCCCGGAAATCGCGCTCCCGCAACCGCCTCTTTCACCTGCCGTTGGGTGAGCCGGTTGCCCTCAATCTGCGTTGAATAATGGGTGGAGACCAACCGCGCCGTCTCGCGCAGGCTCGCCAACACCGTGACATCCATTGGCAAGTCTGAGAGCACCTGGCGATCCGCTTCAATGGACATGAGCGCCCTGGTGATGGCGGGCGTGATTCTGTACACTGGATGGAACATGCCAGCCAGTCTAGCATGATGTCTGTTATATGCCAGTTAAAACGCAGATATTTTTGACCCCGCCGCCCGCCCGCGCACAAACAATCCCAATGCAGAATGACGAACCGGCAAGCTGCAATTCTCCGGGCTTTGGAGACCCCTTCTGTTTACATCAAGGGGTCCCGGCATAGCCGCACTTTGGGTTGACAGGGCGAGGGGACTGGGGCAAGCTTCCGGCATGGCGTGAAAACTTGGCCTGCAATATCGGGGAGCCGTTTGTCGCTTGACGAGCGGCGGGGACCGGCGGGAAAGGACGATGCCGCGGAAATGGATCTGGGAGCGGTGGGAGATGGGGTCCTGGAAATTGGTCCATCGGCGGCTTTATGAAAACAGAAAAACACAATGTTGACATGCTAGGACCCGACCCCTTTATGGAGGACGCCATCGCAATAGACGACTTGTAATGGGGACGGATTTTTCACATGACACAGGCAGAACTTCAATCACGGTTTGATGAGTTGGCGAGGCAAAGCAGACGAATGCAAATTATTGGGGTCCCTTGGATTGTGCTTATGATGGTTTTTTGGGGTCTGAGATTGCGTCAGATGGGCAAGCACCCTGGTTATCAGAAACTCGAGATGGCAGACTTTCTCCTGCTTGCCGCGTCCATTGTGTCAATTGTTGTTTTTATAATGTACGCAAGAAGATTGTTTGATCAGTTCGCTCCAAGGTGTCCGAATTGCCGCAAAATTTTAACTTTTAACGAGCGCAAGATAATCTTTGAGAAGAATCAATGCCCCTTCTGTAAATGCAGGATAATTGATAGGGTTTAGCATGTCCGTTCGCCATGACATGCCGGAGCGGGTGTCAAGCCTGTGTCAGTCCTGAATGGCGGTTAGATAAGACCTAAAACCTTCTTACCCAAACATTTACCGCCGACAGCAACGGCGCCGTCCAGCTCAGCGACACCAACGCCCCCCTCTTCGACCGCCGCTTCTACCTCACCATTCCCCAGTAAGCTTAATATGACAACCCTGGGAGAGGGTTGAACTTCTTTCGTAAGGGCTTGAGATTCAACCCTTTCAGGGTTGTGTTCTCTCGGTCTTCTCACCCAGGGTAGCTCGTGCCCCCGCCTTCGCTGCGCTACGGCGCGGCACGTCGCAACCCTGGACTGAAAGATGCAACCCCGTTGGGATTGGCAAAACCAATGACGGTGTCCCCAACATTACTTGCTATTCCACTGATAACATCGAGGAACCCCCTTCTTTTGCAACGTGGGTTGGCGCGCAGCGCCAACGCTACAACGAGATGCGTTTGGCCTGCAGATCGGGCATGGGCCGGAGACGCTCCTTGGAATGCAGTTCTTTTAACAGCTTGGCCACGGTTTTGCGCTGGCCGGGGAGAATGTAATCCGGCGCAATTTCGCTCAATGGCTGTAACACAAAGCGGCGGAGGTGCGCTCGGGGATGGGGCAACACCAAGTCGGGCGCGACATTGGTTTGCGACAGCCGGTCAGTTTTGGGAGGGCCGGGAAGGGTAGGGTCGGCGCGCTGCGCCGACCGGACGCCGGAGATCGGAACAAATTGTTGGGCTGCCCGCTTCGCGGGCTCGCGCGGCGTCCCTACCACCAAAGACTGAGGCGTCACGGTTTGCGAGCCAAAGGCGATCAAATCCAAATCAATCAAGCGGGGTTCGTTGGGGATTTTTTTGGGCTGGCGGCCAAGGTCCTTTTCCAAGGCTTGCAGTTGGGCCAGAAGAGTCCGCGGGGTTTCGGAGGCTCTGGGTTCGAGGCCAGCCACGGCGTTGATGAACGGGGGCGATCCGGGCGGGCAGTCCACCGGCGCGGTTTCCCACAGGGAGGACCGGCGCAACGGCGCGTCGGAGAGGGATTGCAGACGCTGGAGGGCGCGCAGGACATTCTGGCGCGCGTCGCCCAGATTGGAGCCGAGCGCCACGAAGGCCAGGTGGGAGTGCGGAGGAGAGGACATCGGAAATGCCGGAGCTAGTACTGCGATGCTGAAATTCTGAAAGATGTGCCCGGCGAGACGCCGGCCACGGCGGGCGAGGACACCCGCGCTCCCCACAGAATTGCCGAGGTGTAACGAAATCTCATCGTTGCGATTCTAGCGCAGGCCCAAGACGTCGAGCATGTCGTAAATGGCCGGCTTTTTGCCCACGACCCATTGCGCCGCGCGCAAGGCGCCGCTGGCAAAGGTGTCGCGGCTGGAGGCTTTGTGGGTCAATTCCAGCCGTTCGCCCTCCGCCGCGAAAATGACGGTGTGATCGCCCACCACGTCGCCCCCGCGCAAGGAGTGCATGCCGATTTCCGCGCGGGTGCGCTCGCCCACCAATCCTTCCCGGCCATGGCGCAGCGCTTCGGCGGCCTTTTGGTGGCGCGCCTCCGCCACGATCCGGGCCAGCGTTTTGGCGGTGCCACTGGGCGCGTCTTTTTTCAAACGATGGTGCATTTCGACGATTTCAACGTCGAATTCCGGGCCGAGAATTTCGGCCGTTTTTTGGGTCATCCAAAATAGCGCGTTGACGCCGGTGGAAAAATTGGAGCTCCAGACCAGCGGGATTTGGGAGGAGATTTGGCCCAGCTCCTTTTGTTCCGCCTCGGAATGGCCGGTGGTGCCGATGACCATGGCCTTGTTGTGCCGGGCGCAGATTTGGGCCAGCGGGACGGTGCTTTGGTGAAAGGTAAAATCAATGATCACGTCGGCGCCGGCGATAACGTCGCGCAGGTCCTGCCCCAGATCAATCTGGCCCGCGACCGAGATGCCTGGCATCTGTTGGGCGCAGCGCAAGAGCGCCTGTCCCATGCGGCCCTTGGCGCCGGCAATGATGATGTTGGTCATTTGGAAAGGAGGCCGCCCCGGATGAGGGTTGCTCTCAAAATCTCGCGGTTTTTTGCGCTCATGGGAACCAGGGGCAACCGGTATTCTTCTTCGATCTGGCCCATCATGGCCAGGGCGGCCTTGACGGGGCCGGGGTTGGTCTCGATGAATAAATCCCGAAAAAGCGAATGCCATTGATCGTGCAACCTCCTGGCCCTGGCGTAATCGCCGGCGGCGGCGGCGCGCACCATCCGGGCCACTTGGCGGGGGATGACGTTGGAGGCCACGCTGATGACTCCATGAGCGCCCAGGGCCATGAAGGGCAGCGTGAGGGCGTCGTCGCCTGACAAGATGAAAAACCTTTTGCCGAGGGCGGCGCGCAACTGGCTGACGCGGTCGGGGTTGCCGCCGGCTTCCTTGATGCCGACGATCCGGGGGGTGGCGGCGGCGAGGCGGCGCACGGTGTCCACGGCGATTTCCACGCCGCAGCGGGAGGGAATGCTGTAAAGAATGACCGGCAGCTTGGTGGCGCGGCTGATTTCCAGGAAATGCTGGTAGAGACCTTCCTGGGTGGGCTTGTTGTAATAGGGGGCGACCTGGAGGGTGGCGTCGGCCCCCACTTTTTCCGCGCCTTTGCTCAGATAGACGGCTTCGTTGGTGGAGTTGGCGCCGGCGCCGCCGATGACTTTGATTTTGCCCTCGGCAAATTCCACCGCGTAGGCAATGACTTCCACGTGCTCCTCGAAATCCAGCGTGGGCGATTCCCCGGTGGTTCCGACCGGCACAATGCCGTCCACGCCCGCGTGGATTTGGGCACGGACGAGCCGGCGGAGGGCATCGGCGTCAATCTCGCCATTGCGGAACGGGGTGACAATGGCGGTGTAAGTTCCAGTAAACATGTTGATGAAGCTTAAGCATTAAAGTGCAAAGATCAAGCAAATGCCCAAGGGGAACGCGGCGGCGTTTGCCGGGTCCGGCCTTCGCCGCCAAAAGGAACGAGTGTCCGAAGCTCAACCAGAGCCTTCGCAGTTGCGTTTGGCTTGGTTCCACTTAGACTCCCGCTCATGGCAATGAGCGGGACTGAAAACGGGGGAAAGGCAAAGGGGGTCAACGGCCTTTTGTGGCTGCTTTTGGCGCTGCTGGGCGGCGCGCTGGCGGTCTTGTGCCGCGAGGGGTTCCAGCCAAACCACGTGATGTGGGCCAACGACTACGCCCTGGGGGCGTTCAAAGCCGACTCGTCCAAGATGACGGAGAGTTACACTGGAATCTGGGTGGACCACTGGTGGATCGGCACGGAAGTCCCCGCCAACTCGCCCAATGTGTCCACGATTCTGTTGACGATCATTTCCCCGGAGATGTTCCTGAAGGTTTTCACTCCCTTTACCATGCTGGTGCTGGGATTCAGCGCGTGGCTGTTGTTCCGACAGTTGAAGTTCGCGCCGATGGTGTGCGTGCTGGGCGGCCTGGCGGCGGGGTTGAACATGCACTGTTTCTCCAACGCGTGCTGGGGTTTGGGATCGTGGAACATCTGCATTTCCATGATTTTTCTGGCGCTGGCCGCGCTCGTCACCTCCTCCATCCGCCAAACCTGGATCAAAGCCGCCCTGGCCGGGCTGGCCGTCGGCATGTCCGTGATGGAGGGTTTTGACAGCGGGGCGATTTTGAGTGTTTATGTCGCGGTCTTCATTGTGTTCTTGTGCTGGACGACGGAAACCAGCGCGGCGCGGAAGATTTCGCAGAGCGTGGTCCTGGGCGTGCTGGTGGTGTTTTTTTCCGTTTTCATCTCGGCCAGCACGCTTTCGACTCTGGTGGGAACGCAAATCCAGGGGATTGCCGGGACGGGCCAGAGCGAGCAGGAGAAAAGGGACCACTGGGATTTCGCCACCACGTGGAGCCTGCCGAAGCTGGAAACTTTGCGGCTGGTGATGCCGGGGGTTTTTGGCTATCGCCTGGAGAATTACGACACCACCCCGGACAAGGCGGGTGTCTATTGGGGCAAAGTCGGCCAAGAACCTCATATTGGCTTGATGGAAAGCAGCGATCCCAAAGTCCGCGCCGCCGCCGCCGCGGCGATGCACTTGCCCGATGAAGCCGTAAGAGTCCTGGCCGGCAACGATGCCCAGGCCCGCGCCAGGTTGGTGGATGCGGTGGCGCGGCAGACGGGGATGCAGCGGCGTCATACCGGCTCGGGAGAATACGCGGGGGTGCTGGTCGCCTTGCTGGCCATTTTCGCGCTGGCCAATTCCTGGCGGCGCGACCTCTCCCCGTATTCGACGGCGGAACGGCGCATGATCTGGTTTTGGGGGCTGGCGGCCCTGTTCTCCCTGGTGGCGGCTTGGGGACGGCATGCTTTTCTTTACGCCCTGCTCTACAAGCTGCCCTATTTCTCGACCATTCGCAATCCGGTCAAGTTCCTGCATGCTTTCCATCTGCTCTGGGTGACCCTGGCGGGATACGGCCTGGAGGCGCTTTATCGCTCTTACTTGCAAAGCCGGGACGACCACGCCGAAAGCGCGGCGTCGCCCGATGCGGCAAAGCCGGGAAAACTTTCCCGTTTTGAGAAAGGGTGGATGGGGGGGTTGATTTTGGCCGCGGGCGCCGCCGTGGTCCTGTTCTGGCTTTACGGCGCCGCCCACAATCAGCTTTCCCGGAACTTTCACCAGGGTCTTGCCCAGTATATCCAGCAGCAGGGGTTTAGTGATGAAGCGGCGCCCCGCATCGCCGCTTTTGCCATCGGCGAAATGGGCTGGTTTGTTCTTTTTCTCGGCCTGTCCGCCGGGACGATGGCCTGCATCCTGACAGGGTATTTGCGGGGACGGCGCGCGGTGTGGCCATGCCTCTTTCTGAGCGGCATCATGATTTGGGATTTGAGCCGGGCGGACCGGCCCTGGGTGCGGTATTTCGATTACCAGGAAAAATACGCCATGAATCCCATCGTGGATTTTCTCCGGCGCGACCCGCAGGAGCACCGCGTGGCGGCCAAGCTCACGGCCAATGATTCGGCTTATATCCTTTGCCCCGGCGATTTCGGCCTCTTGGGCGTGGCTTGCCATTGGTGGCTGGAAAACGATTTTCCCTATAACAATATCCAGTCCGTTGACATTGACCAGATGTCGCGTCCGCCCGTGTTGGAAACCAAGCTTTTTGCCACCTTTGCCCCAAAATTCTCGCGCGATTTCTCGCAATCGGATTTCTCCCCCCCTTTCCGGTTTTGGAGGCTGGCCAACACCCGCTATCTGCTGGCTCCCGCAGCCGTGGTTCCGATCCTCAACGACCGGGGCGACCCTTTCCAGCATGGTTTTCAAATCCGGTATCTCTTTAATTTGGTCCCCAAAGCAGGCGTGACCCAGCCCGAAGACGCAGGGGATCTTACCCCCGTGCTGAACAACTCCGGCCCCTTTGCCCTCATCGAAATCACCAACGCGCTGCCGCGCGCCAAACTTTATTCCAACTGGCAGACCCCGGCGGACGACGAGCAAGCCACGCTGCGCCTGTTGAATTCCGAGATGTTTGACCCCGCGCAAACCGTCTTGGTCGCCAACGCCACCCCGGTTCCGCCCGCCCCGGCCAATCCCTCCGCCGATCCCGGCGCCGTGCGCATCACCCGGTACAAGCCCAAAGATGTCCTGCTCCAAGCCACCGCCAAAACCCCGGCGGTCCTCCTGCTCAACGACCGGACGGCCCGGTCCTGGAACGCCTGGATTGACCAAAAGCCGGCCCAGGTTCTTCGCTGCAATTACGTCATGCGCGGCGTTTTCCTGACGCCAGGGGAGCACACCATCGAGTTCCGTTTTCAACCGCCGTGCGGCCCGCTTTACGTCAGCCTTGCGGCCATCGCCGTGGGCATTCTCCTGGCGGCCTACTTGCTTTATGCGCGGTTTGCCCCGCCCCAAGCTGCGGCGCAAGCCCCGCCCGCGCCGAAAGCTCCCGGCGGCCAAAAGCCCCGGAAAACGTGAGGTTGGGCCAACTGCCCGCTCTCGGTTTGCCCTGCATTCACCCTTCTTATTTGTTCACCGAAAAACGCTGTTTGCCGGTGAAAAAGCCGTGGAGCGTGGCGCAAAACACCGCCAGGAACAACAGCGGGTTGACGATCAGCAGCAGCGGAGTCTTCCAGCTTTTCACCTTCCACGCTTCCACATTGGTGAATTGAGTTAAAACAAAAAGCGCCAGGCAGACCGGCCCCGGCCAAAACGGAATGAGCAGCACCGCCGGGTATAGATATTTCCCAAGGTGATGCGTCCAGTTTCCCGTGTAGGGAATTGTCCGCAGCCGCCAGCCCCAGCGCCGGAACAAAGCCCCAAAGGACTGGGCCAACTGGCAGTGTTTCTTGAACAGGTCCAGGCAGCTTATCTTCTTGCCTTGTTGATGGTAATGGAGGATCTCGACATCCGGGGCGACGAAAACCTCTCCTTGCTCGCTCAACCGCAGGAACAAATCCATGTCCTCGCCGGCAAAGCTGAAGTTCTGGGTGTCGTAACCGCCGATCTTCTGGAAGACATCCCTGCGAATCAGATCGAACTTGCCGCTGATGCCCTGCGGCACCCGGCCAACCCAGCGCGCCATCAGCACCTGGCCCCAGAAATCGTACTTCTCAAACGCCTTTTGCGGCAAGGTCACCAGCGCCACCGCCGCGACGCGACCCGGCTGGTCGAGATGCCGGAAAAGGCGCTCCAGAGCTTGCGGGTCTTCCGGCAGGCAATCCTGTTGCAAATCCAACTGGTAATCGCCGGTGCTTTCCTTCAGCCCCAGGTTGTAATCCCAGCTCAACGCCACCTCGTTCGGGTTCTTGACGTATTTGACATTCTCTCCCCGCGGAACCTTCTCCAATGGCTTTGGGCTGCTGTCCACCACGATGATTTCCCACGGCTTGAGCGATTGACCGTTCAAGGCGCTGATCAACCGGTCCAGATCGCCGACGTTGCCGTAAATGGGGATGACAGCCGATATTTTCGGCGGCGGAATTGCCATATTTGCTCCTTTCTACTCCGGGCGCGCCTGGATGAAAAGCAATTTCCTCAAAGGCGCCACCAGGCGCATCCCAGCACATCCTTATTCGTCAGTTTGCGGTAAAAATTGCAAATGACTGTGTGTCAGCACATTAATGCCATCACCCAGGTTTCCCACCTCGGAGCCTTCTCTGCGGTTTCGCTCACCTGACAAGCCGGAAACCGCAAGGCTTCCGAGGCAAGACATGGTTCGGCGCGGGCAACTTTACAAAAATTGAGATGCGCCAAACAATTTATGGTGCTGTTTTTTTCCTTGACCTTTGTGGTTCAAATGTTTACGGTTAGTATGACCCTTCAGAGAGGCGCCTACAAAAATGGAGTTTATTTCGTTAATCGGTCAATCAACCAATAGATCGTCTTATGCGTAATTCAAGGTGTCTTCACTTGGTTTCTGCGGCGTTTTTTCTGGTCGGCACCCTTGCGTCAAGCGCCGCCACTCTCATTGATGTGGCTTTCACGGATCACACGACGGGCAAGGTGGGATTTGCCGCCACGGGAGTGACCGCCGCCGATTTCTGGAACACCTACCTTGAGAATTCTGGAGCATTGCCC
>Ga0182027_10001564_pt1 | contig 38103 bp, 22 predicted proteins | sample 712E1DmetaG_FD_121300 | JGI IMG/M metagenome (GOLD analysis project Ga0182027, IMG submission 121300) | Permafrost microbial communities from Stordalen Mire, Sweden - 712E1D metaG (Illumina Assembly) | ecosystem: Environmental > Terrestrial > Soil > Wetlands > Permafrost | place: Sweden...
GAGCTTGTTGGTGAAGGGCGTCAGCTCGCGCACGTCGGTGGCAAACTGAAGCAGGCTCATCCGGTCTTGAGAGCGCAGCATAGTGTGGGCAAAGCGGCGAGCCGCGTCCGCCTCCTCGGTCATGTCCTTGCGCACGCTGCCGCTGGTGTCGATGGCCAGCGTAAGGTTGAGGGGCAACTCCGACTGGCGCTCGAAGACCGCGATCTGCTGCGGCTTTCCGTCCTCGGTCAGCGCAAAATCGTCATGCGTGAGCCCGCCGACGATGGCCCCGTTGCGGTCGGTCACGTTCACAAAGACGTTGACCAGCTTCACGTCGACATGGAGGGTGAGTTCCTGGGCGGGGAGCGCGAAGGGAGCCAGGACAAGCAACACCCAAGCGCCTACCCGGAGAAAATTATTTTCAAAAACATGCATTCCCTCGGCGGCTGAAGCCGCGTCCGTTCTTGCAACTCCATCGGCACGGCTAAAGTTCCACCCCATCGACGAAGACCTGTCGATGGGGACCCCGGGAGCGCCGTGCCCTTTCAAAGCCGGAAATCGCCAAAATTTATGAGCCATGCTCAGTCTCAGGCGGCGTAACGGCAAAAGAGGCGGGATAGGATTCGCCGGCCGCCCACGCGGAGCCATCCGTGAAGTTCTCCTTCTTCCAGATGGGCACTGTGGTCTTGAGCGAGTCGATCAGCCAGCGGCAGGCCTCGAAGGCCTGCGCACGGTGCTCCGAGGCCACCACGATCAGCACGCTGGTTTCGCCGATCTCAACGCGGCCCAGGCGGTGGACGATCCAGGCATCGCGGATGCCAAAGCGCTGGATGGCGTCGCCGGCAAGCGATTCCATCTGCCGGATGGCCAGTTCAAGAAAGGCCTCGTATTCAAGGTAGATGGTTTGGCGGCCGCGGGAGTTGTTGCGAACGATGCCGTCGAAGACGACCAGCGCGCCGTCTTCGCCCTGCCTGGCATTCGCTAGCCAAACCTCGGGCCGGATGACCTCGGAGGTCAGGGCTGCACGCCGTTCCAGCCCTTCATTGCCGCCCGAGACCGGCGGCAGCAGGCCTACTTCGTCATCCTGGCGCAGCGCCTGGGTGGCCGTGGCGTACTCGGCATTCACGCTGACCGCGATCGTGCGCAGAATCTTCTCAGACAATGGCTCGCGCCCGTGCCAGCCGGTGCTCAAAAGCTCCAACAGATCCTTCACCGTAGCGTTGGCCGGCAACTCGACTGTAGCCGCGGAGGAGCCAAGCCAGTCTTTCAATACACCGAAGGGGAATACGCGCACCTGTATCATTTGGGGAAAGAATACCGTCCGCAGGTTAGACGCGGGAGAGTGAAATCAGTAGTCGGAGCGGACCCGGAACCAGCACCGTCAATTACCGAAAATATCCCAGCGCCTTCGCCGATGCTCGTGTTTGGTCCTGGAGCAACTTACGCCACGCTGCCTACGGCAATCTCCTCCTCAGCTACAGGCTTGGTATCCTGATGCGAATCCGGCCGCGCTTTGAGCAACGGCAGGGCCACGGCCAGCACGTCTTCAATGCGGCTGGCGTAGTGAATGGCTACACCTTCGGTTAGCTCCGGGGTCAGGTCTTCTTCCACGTCCTGGCGGTTCTCGGCGGGCAGGATGATGGTTTGCACCCCGGCCCGGCGCGCGGCCAGGAACTTCTCCTTGATGCCGCCCACCGGCAGCACGTTGCCGCTGAGGGTAATCTCGCCGGTCATGGCAGTCAGCGGGCGCACAGGAATATCGGTCAACAGCGATGCCAGCACCGTGGCCATGGTTACGCCGGCGGAGGGGCCGTCTTTGGGAATGGCTCCGGCCGGGACGTGAATGTGCAGGTCGATCTCCTTGGTAAAGTCCTCGGCCAAACCGAGTTTGACGGCATTCGAGCGCACCCAGGTCAGCGCTGCCTGCATCGACTCCTGCATCACCTCGCCGATCTGGCCGGTCATGGTAAAGCCCCCCTTTCCCTTCATCTTGTTGGCTTCGATGAAGAGGATGTCGCCTCCGGCGGGCGTCCAGGCCAGACCGACGGCCACGCCGGGGCGCTTGACCCGCTCGGCAACCTCGGTTTCGACGCGCATCTGGATGCCGCCCAGAAACTCCTTGAGCGTATCGCGGGTGACGGTGAGTTTTTCCGTATGGCCCTCGACCACGCGACGGGCCTGCTTGCGGCAGACCGTGCCCAGCGTCTGCTCCAGCTTGCGAACCCCAGCTTCGCGCGTGTAATGGCGCACAATCCAGCGCACCGCATCCTCGGGAAACTCGATCTGCTCGGGCGTGATGCCGTTCTCCTTGATCTGACGGGGAATCAGGTAGCGGAAGGCGATGTGCACCTTCTCTTCTTCGCTGTAGCCTTGCAGGAAGATCAGTTCCATCCTGTCAAGCAGCGGCGGCGGCACCGGGTCGAGCATATTGGCCGTGCAGATGAACAGAGTCTTCGACAGATCGAAGGGCACGTCGAGATAGTTGTCGCGGAAGGTGAAGTTCTGCTCCGGGTCAAGGGTTTCAAGCAGGGCCGAGGCAGGGTCGCCGCGAAAGTCGCGGCCCAGCTTGTCGATCTCGTCGAGCATGATGACCGGGTCGTTGGTCTCGGCTCTGCGGATGCTCTGGATAATCTGGCCGGGCAGCGCGCCGATGTAGGTGCGGCGATGGCCGCGAATCTCCGCCTCGTCGTGCATGCCGCCCAGCGAGATGCGCTGGAATTTGCGGCCCAGGGCGCGAGCGATGGACTTGCCCAGGCTGGTCTTGCCCACCCCTGGAGGACCCACAAAGCAGAGAATCGGCCCCTTCATGTCGGGCTTCAGCTCCAGCACGCTCAGGTAGTCGAGAATGCGGTCCTTCACCTTTTTCAGTTCGTAGTGGTCCTCGTCGAGGATTTCCCTGGCCTTGTTGATGTCGATTTTGGAGCCGGAACTTTTGGCCCACGGCAGCAAAGCAAGCCACTCGATGTAGTTGCGGGTGAGCGAGTAGTCGGCGGCCATGGGAGACATGCGCGACAGGCGCGTCAACTCTTTCAAGGCCTCCTTCTTCACCTCTTCCGGCATTCCGGCGGCATCGATCTTCTGGCGCAATTCCTCGATTTCGCGCTGGCCCTCATCCTGCTCGCCCAGCTCCTTCTGAATGGCCTTGAGCTGCTCGCGGAGATAGTAGTCGCGCTGCGATTGCTGCACCTGATCCTGCACCTCGGTCTGGATCTTGGCGCGCAACTGCTGCACCTCGATCTCTTTGGCCAGGTGATGGTTCAGGAGCTCCAGACGGGTCCCGATGCTGGGCGTCTCCAGCAATTGCTGTTTGTCGTCGGTAGTCAGGAAGGGAAGAGACGAGGCCACAAAGTCCACCAGGCGGCTGGGTTCCTCGATGTTGGCGGCGATGGTCCGCAACTCATCGGAGAGCGTCTGGGACTCCGAGACAATCTGCTGGAATTGCGCGATCACATTGCGCACCAGCGCTTCAACGCTCGACGTAGCCGCCGGTTCGTCATCCTCCAGTGTCTCCACTTCTGCCACCATGAAAGGCTCGGTCTGGCTATAGCGCACCAGCCGCACCCGCTCGACGCCCTCCGTAAAAACAAAGCGGCTCTGATTGGGCATGCGCACAACCTTGTGCACCGTGGCGAGGGTTCCTACCGCGTGCAGATCGGCGGGTTTAGGGGAATCCAGCCGTGGATCAAGCTGGGCCGTCACGATAATCGATCGCGCTTCGCCCAGCGACTCGATCAACTGGATGGAACTCTCCCGGCCTACGGTCAACGGCAACACGGCGTGGGGAAACAAGACGGTGTCGCGAACCGGCAGCACGGGAATCCTGCGCAAAGCAGAGGCGTTCTGGCCGGATGGGATCGGGGAGGGGGGCGGAATGAAAGGCTGGTCAGGCATTGAGTGTCCTTTTATCAACTTACCTACATTAGACAGCGCAGACTTTGAAAGGTTTCAGGTATTTGTCCCTCCTGATTGTTTCTTCGCTCCTACTTTAAGCAGCGTAGACCTCTATTGGTACGGTCAAGCGCTGAATTGGGTTCCCATTTCGGCCGGCTCAAGGGTCCAGTGAGCCGAGAACGGAGTTGCAGCCCATTCCGGTTGGTTGCATTGCAGCTCGAAAGGTGTATCGGCAAAAAGCAGAATGAAACTGAGAAAGATGTGCCGGATAGAGCAGGTTTCGTCCAGCCTGAGGTCATATTCTCTCCCCGCAGAACCTATCAAAAAGGCGGCAGGAAGGCAGCGGCGTGAACTTTGAGCGGGGCAGCCGCTTCCATCAGGATGGCTCCTGAAACTATGTGCTTCTGCGCCGGGCTTATTTAGTCGTTAGTATAGGGAACTGGGAATAGAGGTCTGGGATTCGTGTCCGCTGAGGGCACCACTTGCCGTCGGCAAAGGCATCCCTCCTGCACAACTGGGGTTGGTTTACCGTGTTTAGGGAGATATGGTCTTGAGGGTAAGTACGAGCTCCCTGGCGACAGGTCCAGGTCGCAGGGGTGGAAAGCCGGGAGGGCGATGCGGCAGGCGATCTTGCTACGGCATTCTCCTCACTTGCCTGATTGCCTTCGGAATCCTGGGTTGGCGTGACGGCTGGAGCCAGAGCGGCCCGAGCGGAGCGGTTGATTCCAATGCCGGCAGTTCCGGCATGGGAGGCGATCAGGCCGGCGCGGATTCGCTTGCCCAATGGGAAGGCCTGCCGGTGCGGCGCATCTCGTTCGAAGGGGTTACAGCCGTCCGGCTCATTCCTCTGCCCGGCCACCTGGCCCAGGCCGAGGGAACGCCTCTGAACCGGGAAGAGCTGAAGAAAAGCCTGCGCCAGCTATTTGCCACCGGACTTTACGAGGACGTCGAGGTGGAGGCAGAGCGCAAGCAGGATGGAGTGGCCCTGGTCTTTCGCGGCGCGCCGCGCACCTTCATTGGGACGGTAAGCGTGTACGGAGCCAAGGGGGCCACCGTGAATACGCAACTGGAGCGCGCCAGCCAGCTTGCACCCGGCGCCCGCTATACCCCGGCCAAGCTGAACCAGGCGCTGGAAGAGATGCGCAGAGCACTGGCGGAGAACGGCTTTCACGAACCGGCGATCACCCAGATTCTGACGCCGCATCCCGATGAACAATTGGTGGATATCGCGTTTCACGTGGTCAGCGGTCCGCAGGCGCGGGTGGGAGCGGTCGACGTGACGGGCGACTCCGGCATGAGCGCCGAGGAGTTCCGCCGACACGCGCACTTGAGAGCCGGTTCGCGCGTGGACCACGACACCGATAACCACGCCCTGGCCGGGGTGCTCAAAAAGTACCGTAGCCAGGAGCGGCTGGAGGCCGAAATCAAGCTTGAGTCGGAGCGGTACGCGGCAGAGACCAAGAGGGCCGACTTCAAATTTTCCGCCAGCCGCGGACCTCAGGTGAAAGTCCTCGTAGAGGGCGCCAGCATGGACACGGAACGCACCAAAAAGATCATTCCGGTCTATGAGGAAGGCACCGTGGACGAAGACCTGCTGAACGAGGGCAACCGGCGGCTGCGGGACTACTATCAGCGGCAGGGTTACTTCGACGTGAAAGTGGATCATGAGCAGCAATCCGCCACCGCGGAGCAGGTGGTGATTCTGTATAGGGTGAGCTTGGGCCCGCGGCGGCGCGTCGAACGGGTATCGGTCGAGGGCAACCGTTACTTCGACTCCGCGACGCTGAAGGAGATGCTGAGTGTGCATGCCGCCGACACACTGGACCGCCATGGCGCATACAGCCAGGCGCTGGTGTCCGCCGACATTGGCGCTTTGCAGGCTCTCTACCAGAACAACGGATTCCCGAATGCGAAGATTATCCCTGAGACCAGCGCCGCGGTGACCACTAAGACCGTTGCGCGCCCCACAACCATCCCACCCGGCGACAGGTATTCGCCGCCGAGGTCGACTACGGCCCCGCTGACGGTGGTCTACCGCATCGAAGAGGGGGAGCAGCAGCGGGTGGGCGCCGTCCGGCTGGAAGGAACCGAGCATGTGGATGCCGCGAGGCTGATGCCCCAACTGAATACCGTCGCCGGGCAATTGCTTTCGCCGCAGAACCTGGCCGGGGACCGGGACGCGCTGCTCACCGACTATATGAGCCGCGGCTACGACCAGGTGCGGGTTGAGGTTACCCAGCAGATGGAGGCGGCAGACCCGAGCAAGGTGGACGTGGTCTTTCATATCACCGAGGGACAGCAGATTTTTGTGCGCAAGGTGCTGCTGACCGGGCTGCATTACACGCGGCCGGATACAGTGGCCAGGGCCATCACTCTACATCCGGGCGACGCCCTCAACGAGACAGCCCTGGCGGAGACGCAACGCAATCTATACGAGTTCGCTCTCTTCAGCGAAGTGGACGCGGCGGTGGAAAACCCTACCGGCGGCGAGAGATACAAGACGGTGCTGCTGCAAGCTGTGGAGGCGCGGCGCTGGGCCTTGACCTATGGTTTTGGCTTCGAGGCGCAGACCGGAGCGCCACAGAACAACTGCGCGGGCGCGAATGCGGGCGGCGTCCCATGCAATCCGAATGGCAGAACGGGCGTCAGCCCCCGCGTGCTGATTGACCTGACCCGCAACAACCTCTTTGGGCGCGAGCAGTCGGCCTCGCTGCGCGGCACCTACGGATTGCTGGAGCAGAAGGTCGATCTGCTTTTTCAGAACCCGCACTTCGAAGGCAACCGGAACTTCGGCCTCACATTCTCAGGCGGCTATGCCAACAGCCAGGATGTAACTACTTATGTGGCCTCCAGGCTGCAAGGCGGCGTGCGCTGGACCGAGCATTTTCTAACGCCTGGCTCCCGCATCTCCAAAGCCAACATCCTGATATACGAATACAACTTCCGCAGGGTCAAGGTGGACACAAGCAGCCTGCAGGTCGGCAAGGATGAGATTGCGCCGCTTTCGACAGCCACGCGCGTGGGCGGTCCGGGGTTCACGTGGATTCGCGATACACGCGACTCGCCTCTGGACGCTCATCGAGGCACCTACACCAGCTTTCAGGACTTTCTTTCCGGCGAGACGTTCGGCGCGCAGGCGGAGTTCAACCGGCTCGACCTGGAGAATTCCAGCTATTACGGCTTCGACAAAGAGCGGTTTGTGCTGGCCCGCAACACCCGATACGGCCAGGAACGGGCCTTCGGGGCTCCCCATGACGAGTTGATCCCTCTACCGGAGCGGCTCTACGCCGGAGGAGCCACCTCGCTGCGCGGATTTTCAATCAATGCGGCCGGCCCTCGCGATCCCTTGACGGGCTACCCCATCGGGGGGGCGGGCGCGCTAGTGAACAGCACTGAGATGCGCCTGCCGCCGCCTACGCTTCCCTGGCTAGGCAATACGGTCAGCTTTGTACTCTTCCACGACATGGGCAACGTCTTCGCCAACGCGGGAGATGCGTTGACCAGCGCCCTGCGAGTACGCCAGCCGGAGCGCGACACGTGCAAGAACACCAACCCGCCTGCTTCTCCCCAGAAATGGAACTCGACCGGTGAGATAGGAACGTGCAGCTTCAATTATTTCTCCCACGCTGCGGGGCTGGGTTTGCGCTACCACACGCCGGTTGGGCCGATTCGTGTAGATTTCAGCTATAACCTGAATTCGCCCATCTATCCGGTCCTCATCGACTACTCGCTCTCGATCCCCAACTCCAACCCCCATGTGGGCCAGTCCGGCCACTTCAATTTCTTTTTCAGCCTGGGACAAACCTTCTGATGAGCCATCGGCCCAAAACACGTATCAGAATCGCGTTTGACTCCGCCTGCCTGGCGAGCCTGGCGCTGTGCGTGACCGTGGCGGCGCTGGCTCAAGGATCGGCGGCACAAGGACCGGCCCAGGCTCCTCCGCCCGCCGCCAGCGTGGTCATTGACCGGGTAGTGGCCGTGGTCAACAACCAGGCTATCCTGGCCAGCGACCTGGACGAGGAGATACGGCTGTCGGTTCTGGACCCCGGCCAGGTGGGGCTGGGAGTGCTCACCCGGAAGCGGGCTCTGGAGCAATTGATCGGGCGCGCGCTCATCCAGCAGCAGATTCGCGAAGAGGACGAGCGGGCTGCCGATCCCTCACAGGCCGAGGTGGATGCCCGCCTGGCGGAGATACGCAAGGAAGTGCCAGCTTGCATCCATGAGAATTGCGCCACCGAGGCTGGATGGAAGGCCTTCCTGGTTGCGCACGGTTTAACGCCGGAACGGGTTCAGATTTATCTGCGCTACCGGGTCCAAATTCTGCGCTTTATTGAACGGCGCTTCCGGCAGGGCATTCAAATCTCTCCGCAGGAGGTGGAGAGCTACTACCGCGTGACGCTGCTGCCGCAGTACACGCCGGGTGAAGTGATTCCGGCGCTGGACCAAGTGGCCCCCCGCATTCAGGAGATTCTGCTCCAGCAGCAGGTGAATGTCCTCTTCGACGACTGGCTGAAGAACCTGCGCAAGCAGGGCGAGGTCGAGGTGCTGGACCCGGCGCTGGAAACCCCGGAACCGCAAAGCGATCAAGGAAAGGCGAGCCTATGAGCGAGCCCGAATCCACGCTTCCAGTCCAGCGCAGGCCGAGCCGTTTGCGCAGGTTCTTCCTGCGACATCTTCCTCTTTCGGTGGCCGCAGTCGTGGTTTTATTGGCGCTGACAGTCACCGGACTTTTTTTCTTGGGCAGCTCAACTGAATTCGAGGGATTGGTCCGTAAACGGCTCATTACATTGCTGGAACAGTCAACCGGAGGGCGCGTTGAGATCGCCTCCTTCCACTGGCATTTGCTCAATCTGGAAGCCGACGCGGGCGGCATGGTCATTCACGGGCTTGAAGCTCCAGGCGAGGCACCCTACGCCCAGGTCGAGCGTGTACATGCGCGCATCAGCCTGCTGAATCTCTTCAGCCCGCGCGTTCTGCTGCGCGATCTGGAGGTGTACCGGCCCGGATTCCACCTTATTGTTTACCCCGACGGCTCAACCAATCAGCCCCACCCGCGAAAACCGAGAAAGAAGGGCAAGGGCGCGCTCGATACGCTCTTCGATCTCCAGGCGGGCCACGTTTCGGTGGCGCAGGGAGTTGCGGTCATCGAGAATCGCGCCATCGACTATGACATGAAGAACCGGCCGATATGGTTCGACTTCGATGCCCATGACGTCTCCCTGCTCATGGTTTACGTTCCCGCCGAGAGGGGGAGTCCGGAGAGCTACCGGATCGAGGCCGGAGCAACCGATCTGAATCTATCGCGCGGCATGACGACGCCGGTGCATGGGATCATGCAGGCCACGTTCGATCTGACGCGCAATGCGATCACCCTGCGTTCCTTGCGGATCACATCCAGAGCCCATGCCGCCCCGGACCATACTCTGGAAATCTCCGGGGTTCTCAATGACTTTACCCATCCCCGCTGGCAGGCCAGGGCCAAGGGCGAACTAGACATGCGGTTGATCGAACCGATCACCGGCTATTCCTCTTCGCCGGAGGGCATTGCGCGGCTGGATATTGCCGGCGCCGGAGAAGCCGGGGAATTCAGCGCCGACGGCAGCGTTCACGTCGACGGCGGAGCGTACATCGATTCCAACGTGAAGGCCAGGGGCGTGCAACTGGATGCGCATGTCCACGCCGATCCGCAACAATTGCTGATCACGCCGGTGGTTGCGCGGCTGCGCCAGGGCGGGCAACTGGAGGGCACGGTTGCGCTGGAACACTGGCTGCCACACATCCCCAACGCCGCAGTTCTTCAGCCGGAAGGCATTGGCGTGGCGCGAGCCGCCGGCAACCGGAACACCGCGGCCCCGGTCCGGCCCGTGCCGACCACCATTCCGGTAAACGGCAAGGTGACGGCGCAGTTGAAGGACGTAGCGCTTGACACCATTCTGGATATTGTGGGCCAGCCGCCTTTCCAGCGCCTGGGCCTGGACGCCCGGATGACCGGTCCGGCAATCGCAACCTGGACCAATGGCGATTCGCGAACGGTCTCCGTCAGCGCCACGCTGAGCGCGAACCCCTCTGGGAAGGCCGTGGCGGGTGAATTTCCCGCCAGCGGCACGATCGACGGGACCTATACCCAGCACGACGGCGTGGTCGATCTGCGCAAACTGGAGTTGCATACGACCTCCAGCCAGTTGGAGGCGCACGGACATTTGGGCGCTTATCCAGTCACCAGCCCCTCGGCATTCGCCGTTGACTTCCATTCGCGAGACCTTGGGGAGTTCGATGCCGTTCTCCGCGACCTGGGGTTGAACCGTTATGGGAAGACCGGAGCCGCGGCCTTGCCGATCACTCTGGGCGGGCAGCTTGATTTTCTGCATGGGGCCTGGACCGGCTCGCTCGCCGCCCCCCGCATCGCGGGCAACCTCAGGGCTACACAACTGGCCATCGAGTTGCTGCCCATCCAGCCCGTCGAAAAGGACAAACAGCCGCAAGCCGTTCGGCCAAGATTCGTCAATTGGGATACGGTGGAGGCCAGCGGGAGCTACACGGCCGAGCGGATTGAAATTTCACACGGTTTGCTACGCCGCGGGAAGGCCGAGATCGCACTCAATGGCTCGCTCGACGCTGCGCCTGGCCGGGTTCCAGCATTCGACGCCAACTCCGCGCTGCATTTGCGGCTTCGCGCCTCCAAAGTCGGCCTGGACGATCTGTTGCCGCTCACCGGCCAAAATCTGCCCCTTACCGGCGCGCTCGACGCGCAACTTCAACTCGACGGACCAGTCCACGCGCTGGGTGGCTCCGGGTGGGCGGAGTTGGACGGCGGCAGCTTCTATGGAGAGCCGGTGGCGCGCATCCGCGCCCAGGGGACAATGGCCAACCAGGTCGTCAGGCTGACTTCGGTCACTGTCGCCGAGGCAGCCGGCAAGATATCGGCCACCGGCAGCTATGAGATCAACTCCCACCGCTTCCAGGTGGATGCCAGAGGCACGGGCATCGATGTGGCCAGGATCGAGTGGTTGCACCAGCAGGGGTTGTCGGTTACCGGCAAAATGGGGTTCTCGGTGCTCGGCTCCGGCACGTTAGACGATCCACGCCTGGACGGTCACGCCACGCTGAGCACCCTGGCCGTGGACGGCGAACCGCTGGGCGGGATGGAGCTTGTGGCGCATACTGCCAACCGCTCCGTCACCTACGATGTGACCACCCAACTAGAGACGGCCGAACTCACTCTACACGGCCAGACGGCGCTCAGCGGGGACTACGCAACCCAGGCCAAACTCGATTTTTCGCAGTTCAACATCGGCGCCCTGCTGAAGCTGGCGCACGTCGAGGGCCTCAACGGCGAATCCGCGCTGGCCGGCACAGTCACCGTCGCGGGGCCTTTGGCAAAGCCCGATGAACTGCGCGGCGAGGCCCGCCTGCAGGAGCTGGCGGTAACGGTAGAAGGCGTCCACCTGCAGAGCGCGGGAGGCGTCCACGCCACGCTCGCGAACGCTCGCATCAATCTCGACCCTCTCCACGTCACCGGCGAGGATACCGACCTGCGCGCGCAGGGCAGCCTGGCTCTCAAAGACAAGCGGCGATTGGACTTTGCCGCCAGCGGCTCCATCAACCTGAAGCTCGCCCAGACCATCGATCCCGACCTGACCGCCAGCGGAACCACTACCTTCCAAGTGGAGGCGCACGGCCCGTTGAACAATCCCGGCTTGCAGGGGCGCATCGACTTTCAGAACGGCTCACTCTCTTTGGAAGACGTGCCCAACGGCCTGAGCCAGTTGCACGGCACTCTGGTCTTCAACCAGAATCGGCTGGAGGTCAAGTCGCTAACCGCCATGAGCGGCGGCGGACAGTTGAGCGTATCCGGCTACCTCGCCTACGAGCATGGAATCTATGCAGACCTTTCGTCCACCGGCAAAGGAATTCGCATTCGCTATCCCCAGGGGGTAAGCTCCCTGGCCGACGCCACGATGCACCTGCAAGGACCGCAGAACAACCTGCAGCTCTCGGGCGACGTGCTCATCACCCGCTTTACGGTCAGCCCCGGCTTCGACATTGCCGCCTTGATGGCGCAGGCCAACGCCGTGCAGACCATCGCGCCCGCCAACGCCCCGTCCAACCACATCCGGCTGGATGTGCATGTGGTCTCCTCGCCGCAGTTGAACTTCCAGAACGCCTACGCCAAGCTGGCCGGCGACGTGGACCTGCGCTTGCGCGGCACCGTAGCCTCGCCTTCGCTGCTGGGCCGCGTCTCCATCACCGAGGGAAATGCGATCATCGCCGGAACCCGCTACGAGTTGCAGCGCGGAGACATCTACTTCACCAACCCGGTCCGCATTGAGCCCACCATCGACCTGAACGCCACCGCCCGCGTGGAGGATTACGACATCACCCTGGGCATGCACGGAACGCTGGAAAGGCCAACTGTCACCTATCGAAGCGATCCTCCGCTGCCCGAGGCCGACGTGGTGGCCCTGCTGGCGCTGGGGCGCACCGAGAGCCAGCAGCGCCTGTACACGCAGCAGCAGGAACAGACCGGCGCCAACCCCACCACCGACGCCTTGCTCGGCGGCGCCCTGAACGCCACCGTCAGCAGCCGCGTGCAAAAGCTCTTTGGGACCGGGAGCGTCAAAGTGGACCCCAACTACCTGGGCGCCCTGGGCAACTCCACCTCCCGCATCATCATCGAGGAGCAGTTGGGCCGCAACCTCACCCTCACTTACGCCACTAACGTCAACACCACGGGCCAGCAGTTGATCCAGGCCGAGGTCGCCATCAACCGGCATCTTTCGCTGCTGGTGGCTCGCGATGAGTCCGGCGTCTTCTCCATGGTCGTCAAGGCCACCCGCCGCTTCCGGTAAAGCGGCTCACCGAGCATCCCAGGCACCGTTCTCCCGTCTACAATCAGTAGAGATGTCCGACACGCTTTATCTGAGCCTGTGGTATCCGAACCTGCGCCTTGAGGCGCTTCCCGACAAGCTGATGGCGGTGTTGGGGGAGTTTGCCGCACACGGCGGCGAGGCCAGAGTCTATGCGGCCACGGTTTGGCCGGTGAACTGGAGCGAGCCGCCGGTCTTTCAGCGGGTATATGGCTGGGGCGAGCGGGGCGCAGAGCCTCGGCTAGCCGTCGAAGAAGCGCTCGAACTGCTTCACGACGATTACGCCTACGAGTTCCAGATCGGCTGGAGCCTGTGGGAGCTGGAGACCGGCGCGGAGCTTGACTCCCGTTGGGCGCGGGAGCCGCGGCTGGTGCGGGTGACAGGCTATGGACCGCTCTTCGACGAGGGGGCCTACGAGCAGGATGGCCACATCCGGCTGGAGTTCGGCTCGGATGCGCCGTTCCTTGAGGAAGATCTGGAACTGGATTCCGTGGCAGCCCGCCACATAGAGGAAAATGTGCGCCAACTGGTGGAGCTGACCGCGGCCGTGGAAAAGGGTTCGGGGGCCACGGCGCGCCTGTTGTGGAGCGAACTGGGCGAAAGTCTTGCCCAGCGGCTGGCGGCGCGGCTGGGAGTGGGGAACTAGACGGTGCGACTCAGCATTGAGCGGATGCGGACGGTGGTGCTGGCGGCAGGGGTTCTGCTGGTGGTGGCGCTGGCTGTGTTTTTGGCCGTGGGCAAGTGGAAGAATCCCTTCAACCGGCGCGATCTGCCCAAGCGGCTGGGCATTGAAATTCAGCAGGAAGCCAACGGCGTCACCTACACGCAGGCGCATGGCGGACGGACGCTCTTCAAGATTCATGCTTCGAGGGTGATCCAATTGAAGAAGGGCTATGCGCTGCTGCACGACGTCAAGATTGAGCTGTATGGCGAAGACGGCAGCCGCGTGGATCGCATCGAAGGCGACGAGTTTGAATACGATCAGCAGTTGGGCACGGCCAAAGCAACCGGGCCGGTGGAGATTACACTGATGCGCCCCGGAGTGGCGCCGGCCATTGCGCCCAAGGCGACGCCGGGGCAGGCGGTGGGCCACAATGCTGGAGGCAAGCCACTGGCAACAGCCGCCGATGCTGTAGAACGGGGCGAAATCCATGTAAAGACCAGTGGGGTCACCTTCGACCAGAACAGCGGATTGGCGACGACCCCCGAACGAGTGGAGTTTTCCATGGCGCAGGGCAACGGTAGCGCCATAGGCGCCACGTACGACTCGCAGCGGGGCCTTCTGGCGCTGGAGCGGGCGGTGGAGTTGAACACGCGCCGCGGCGGAGAGACGGTCGAGATTCATGCCCAGCATGCGGAGTTTGAGCGCGGCGACCAGGATTGCCACCTGCGCGGGGCGACGGCGGACTACCGCGATGGCGAGGCTACGGCTGGCGAGGCAAAGATCGTCTTCCGCGCGGATGGATCGGCGGTAAGGATGGATGCGTCGAATGGCGTTATGCTGGCGACCGCGACCGGCAGCCATCTGGCAGCAGCCTCGGGCTCGCTTGAGTTCGACGAGCATAGCCAGCCCCGGCACGGGCATCTGGATGGCGGCGTAACGATGGACTCGGCAAGCCAGGCCAAAGACGGAAACCGGCAGATGCACGGATCTTCGCCGGCCGCGGAGCTGGAGTTCACCGCGAAGGGAGAGCTGCGCCACGCCCATCTGGAACGCGGCGTGGAGTTTGAGAGCCAAGAACAAAGCGAATCGGCCGCTGGATCCATGCGGATGAGCCGGAGATGGAAGTCGCCGGCGGCCGACCTGGAGTTTCGCGCTGCCGGGCATGGACAGGTTGAGCCGGAGACGATGCACGGTACAGGCGGAGTGGTGATTACCGGCGAGAGCCAGCGCGGCAAAGGCCCGGTTACTCCCTTCAAGCTGGCTGCGGACGAGCTGACTGGCCAGTTCGGACCGAAAACCGTGCTGACCGCGATGACTGGTCTGGGTCATGCAAGCTTCGAGCAGACCACCGCGACGGGAAGCCGGCAAACCACAAGCGGCGACCGGATAGAAGCGCATTTTGCGGCTGGCGGCGCGACTGGGGCAAAGGTTGGCGCGAGACGCGGAGAAGGCGGCGGGTTGAGCGGCGCGACGCAGATCCAATCGGCCACGGTCGATGGGCATGTGGCCTTGATTCAGGAGCCGGCGGCGAGGCCCGTCGGGCAGGCGCAGGCGCAGATGCGGGCTACGGCGGGGCGGGCTGTCTATGAAGGCGCTGGAGAGTGGCTGCACCTGACCCAAAGCCCCCGAGTGGAAGACGGCAATCTGCAACTTACAGCGGAGAAGATCGACGTATCCCGGGAGACGGGAGACGCGTTCGCGCATGGGAATGTGAAGGCGACCTGGGCTGAAGACGGAGCCGGAAAAAGCGGCGCGGGAAAGAATGGCCAACCGGGCAGCGCAGCTCTGGGCGGGCAGGGTCCGGCACATGTGATTGCGGCCGAGGCTCAACTGCGCCAGGCGCAGGGCGCGTCGAACGGCGAGGCTACCTTCCGCGGTCACGCGCGGCTGTGGCAGCAATCGAATTCGATTGACGCGCCGGTGATTGTGCTGGATCGCCAGAAGCAGACGCTGATGGGACACAGCACGGAGCAGACTGAGCCGGTACGGGTGGTGCTGGTGAGCGCGGGCGGTCCGATACCGGGTAAGGAAGGGACGGGTAAACCGGCTACACCCTCCGTGATTAGGATACGCGGAGGCGACCTGAAGTATTCCGATGCCGAGCGCAAGGCGGTAATGCAGGGAGGGGCTGCCGGGAGCGTGGTTGCCGAGACGAGCACGGCAACGTCGGTTTCCAGCGAGGTGGAAGTGGTGTTGCTGCCGCAAGGCAATCACGCCGGCAAGGACGGCGGAGGAGCGCAAGGAGCGCAGGTGGACCGCATGACGGCCAGGGGCCACGTGGTGGTGACCTCGGGAGGCCGGCGCGGGACCGGGGAGCAGTTGGTGTATTCAAGCGAGAACGGGGAGTACGTGTTGACCGGAACCGCCGCCGCGCCGCCCAGGATGAGCGATCCGGCGCGGGGGAGTGTGACCGGCGAGGCTTTGATTTTCCATAGCCGCGATGATAGCGTCAGTATCGAAGGCGGCGGGCGCAAGACGACGACGGAGACTACGGCGCCAAGGTGACAGCGGTTGCGAGCCCACATGGGCGCGCGTGAAGGGTAGATGGACACTCTCATCGCCGATGGAATCGGCAAGACATACAAAGGACGGCAGGTACTCCGCGGAGTTGACCTGAAAATCTCCCGCGGCGAGGTAGTCGGGCTGCTGGGGCCGAACGGCGCTGGCAAGACGACCAGCTTCTACATCATCGTGGGATTGGTGGCGCCCGAGACCGGCCGCGTGCTGGTGGACGAAACCGAGATCACGCGGCTGCCGATGTATCTGCGCGCGCGCAACTACGGCATCAGCTACCTGCCCCAGGAGCCTTCCGTTTTCCGCAAACTCACCGTGGAGGAGAACATCCTGGCGGTTCTGGAGGCGCAACCGCTGGGCAACAGGGAGCGGCGGACAAGGGCCGAGCGGCTGATTACCCAGCTCAACCTGGGTCACATCCGCACCACACGCGGCTACGCGCTCTCGGGTGGCGAACGGCGGAGGGTGGAGATCGCCCGCTCGCTGTGCATCCAGCCCAACTTCATTCTGCTCGACGAGCCGTTCAGCGGCATCGACCCCATCGCCGTGCTGGAGTTGCAGAAGATTGTCTTCGACCTGAAGGCCGGCGGCATCGGAGTGCTGATCACCGACCACAACGTGCGCGAGACGCTCAGTGTGACCGACCGCGCGTATATTATCGCCGAAGGGCGGATTATTTTTACCGGAACGCCCCATGAACTGGGCAACAACCCGGATGTGCGGCGGCTGTATCTGGGCGAGGGCTTCTCGCTGGGTTGAGGCGGAATCCGGTTGAGCCTTCTCAGGAGACCGGGCGGGGATTGCAGGCAGAGATGCCTTGGTTGACGATTGCCCAAGCCGGAACGAATGGCTCAAAGTGCGGCATTTTGACCTAAAGTCTTTTTCTCATACGATTACACTTGCATTGAGTACCTACGGGAGACGGGTCCCTTTATGGCGCTGCTGCAACCCAGATTGAACCTGAAAGTCTCGCAACGCCAGATCCTGACGCCGGGCCTGATGCAGATGGTGAGCGTGCTGGCGCTCAACAAGCTCGAGCTGAAGGAGATGATCGATGCCGAGATGGTTGAGAATCCCGTTCTGGAAGAGATCGATGAAACGGTTCCGATGCTGGATGAGGTTGCGGGCCGCGAGGAACGCGACGAACGGCTGGAGCGTTTGGAACGGGGGGCGGAAGAAGCGGCGGCCGCGCCAAAAGACGCTTTCAGCGAGATCGACTTCGGATCGTACTTCAGGGACTATTTGGACCCCGGCTACCGCACCCAGCCGGAGTTTGAAGAGAGCGATAAGCCCTCGTTTGAAAATTTTCTCTCCCAGCCTACGACTCTCTCCGATCATCTGGAGTGGCAGTTGGGATCTCTAAGCCTCGATCCGGGATTGCGCGAGGCGGCGGAGTTCGTGGTCGGCAATCTGAGCGAGGATGGATACCTGGCCGCGAGCGAAGATGAACTGGCCGCGGCCTTCAGAGAGATTCCAGAGAGCCTGGAAGCAGAGAAGCGGGAGGCGGAAAAGGCCGCGACAGCCGAACTGCTGCGGCGCGGCATCGACCTGGTGCAGCATCTTGACCCTGCCGGAGTGGGGGCCAGGGATTTGCGCGAATGCCTGCTGATCCAGATTGCGGCCCAGCAGCACGAGTATAGCCAAGTGTATGTCCGGCAGGCGGCTGACGCGGCCGAGGAGCCGCATCGCGGCAACCATATCGAGGCCGAGGCGCAAATGGAGCAGCGGCTGCGCAGTATGAAAGTTGCGGCGCTGATTGTGGACCAGCACTTGCCTCTTTTGCAAAAGCGGGACGTGAAAGATCTGGCGCGGGCGGCTCATATCACCCTTACAGAGGCTCATGACGGGGTGGAGTTCATCCGCACCCTGGACCCACGGCCCGGCCGCCTTTATAACCGCGAGCAGACCCGGCTGATCGAACCCGACGTGGTGTTTATCAAGCAGGGCGCCGAGTGGATTGTGGCGATGAACGAAGAGGATTTGCCCAGCCTGCGGCTCAGCATGCGCTACCGGCGGATGCTGACCGCCGAAGGCACCGACAAAGAGGTGAAGGAGTACGTGAAGGAGCGCTTCCGCTCCGCGCTGCAACTGATGCGCAATATCGCCCAGCGGAAGAGCACGATTCTGCGCACCTGCGAGGTGATTGTCCGCCGCCAGCAGGAGTTTCTCGAGAAGGGCATCGAGGCCCTGCGTCCGCTGATGATTAAGGAAGTGGCGGAGGAGATCGGGGTTCACCCTTCGACAGTGAGCCGCGCGGTAGCCAATAAGTACGCGCACACGCCGCAGGGCGTCATCGAATTGCGCTTCTTCTTCTCCGAGGGATCGAACGGGCCGGAGGGCGCCGACACGCCATTGCTGGTGCTCAAGCGCAAGGTGCGCAAGCTCATCGACGAGGAGAACGCGCGCCACCCACTGACCGACGACCAGCTTGCCGCCGTGCTCCACGCCCAGGGGATTCAGCTAACCCGCCGCACCGTGGCCAAATACCGCGAGGACATGCATATCCCGTCCACCCATCAAAGGCGGCGGCGGGATGGGTTGAACAGCTATCAGCTTTCAGCTAACAGCTAACAGTTGCACGCGGGCGCTATGCAAGATCAACCTTCAACCCGGAGTTATCGGAAAAAGGCACTCGACAATCCGCAACTCCATAAAAACCTTCTGACAACTGACAACTTTTCGTATAGAATCCGAAGTCCCCGTCCGGGAAACCGGGTTTGGAGAACTAGAAGCGGAGGCTGACCATGGAAGTGGAGTTTACCGCCAGGCAAGGGAAGATATCCACAGCGTTGCGCATGCTGGCCGAAGAAGAGATGGAACGTGTTGCCCGCATACTGGGCAAGGCCGCGCGCGCCAGCATCACTTTCAGCGCGCAGAGGCATGTGCAGATTGTGGAGTTGACCATACAGGCGCGGCTGCATACGATTGCGGCCACGGGCAAAGCAGACACTGCGGATGCGGCGCTTCGCCAGGCGATCGACCACGCCGAGAACCAGGCGCGACGCTTCCGGGACCGCCGATTGGAGAGCAAGCGCCTGCCTAAGGGAGAGAAGATGCTTACAGCGCCCCCTGTGGCCCGGCCCAAAGCCCGTCCCGCCCAGCCGGAGGCGGAGGCCGCGGAGGGGAAGCCCGCCCGCGGCAAGGTTCGCGCGTCGATCGCCGTGCATTCGTTTCCCGCCCGCGCGACGCTGGTTGAGCCGCATATTGTCAAGAGCGGCGATGCGATCGCCATGAGGCCCATGACCATCGAAGAGGCCGTGAAAGACGCAGAGTTCCGCGACCGCGACCTGCTGATCTTTCGCACGTCAGCCGGAGAACAGTATGTGCTCCACCGTCGCCGCGACGGCCAGATGGAGTTGGTGGAAATTTCCTAGAACTGTTTCCGCAACTCCACAGCAGGGCACAATCCGCCTTTACTGACGGCCGGACGCTGGCCGAGGTTCGTGGTCTCCCACCCTAGCTGTAAAATGCCAAACCGCAGGTCCTTCGACTCGGTCGCTGCGGCGACCTTGCACGGGATGACATTCAGTTTTTGCGCTCACTCGCTCAGAATGGCAGAACGTGTTGGATATGAGGCATTTGCAGGGCAGCATGAACGCGGGGGCGTTTGTCCCGAAGTGGGAGATACAACAGACTTTGGTTGCAGCCAGTACCCGGTTTAGGGGATGGAAGAGGGCCTGTGCCCGGCATACGATTCTGGTGTGGCTGCACGGATTGGGGAAGCGCAAAGGGGCCAGAAGGGAAACGATCAAGGATGGTTCTTGCGGCAAATCCCCTGGAGGCGATGAGCTTGAATCTACCGGAAAACTCGGACTCCGCCGAACAGCAGGAGATCCTCGACGCTTTGCCGGTGCTTGTCTTTCTGGAGCGGGAGGGCAAGATCGTCTTTGCCAACGTCGAGGCGCGGCAGATGCTGGGCCTGGCCGAAGGGGAGTGGACGGAGTGCCCGGTCGAGGATGTCTTGTGGGGGTTGTATCCGGGTACAGCCGAGCCGCAGACCCTGCTGACGGGCACCCGGCGGGGCAGCCCGTTCCATGCCACGCTGCCGGCCAAAAATGGCCGCCTGTTGCCCATTGAAGGCACATATTGCTTGTTGAACGCCGAACTGCGCGAGGCGGTGATTGTGGCTCATCCCGGAGGGCGGGAGCGGGAGCCCAAGCCGCAATTGATGGAAGATGTGTTGGCCAGCATCCCGGAGGCCGTGGCAATCGTCCATAGCGGCCATGTGCTGTACACCAATCCTGCCTTCACGGAGATGTTCGGATACACCGCAGAGGAGGCAAGCGGCGGCACTTTGCGGGAATTGATTGTGCCGGAGACGCGCCAGCACGAGAGCGCCATGCTGGAAGAGGCAGTGGACCAAAATGGCGCCGCCACCTTCGAAACGGTGCGGATGAACAAGAATGGCGAGCTGGTGGACGTCAGCCTGTTGTCCGGGCCGCTGTTGGTGGGCGGAGCCAAGGTGGGCTACGTATTTACCTATCGCGAGATCGGGCAGCGCAGGGAGATGGAAGCTCGGTTGCAGCACGATGCCATGCACGATGGACTGACGGGATTGCCCAATCGCGCGCTCTTTCTGGACCGCGTGAATCTGGCGCTATCCCGCACTATGCGGCGCCGGGATCAGAGTTGCGGCGTACTTTTTATCGACCTGGACCGCTTCAAGGCGATCAACGACTTATTGGGACACGCGACGGGCGACGTTTTGCTGGTTGAGGTGGCTGAACGGCTGCGCGCCGCGCTGCGCCCGCAAGACTCCGCGGCACGCCTGGGCGGCGACGAATTTGCAGTCCTGGTGGAAAACATTCTTTCGATAACCGACCTGGAGATCGTGGCCAGCCGTGTTTCGAATGAGATGCAGCGGCCGTTCGATATCTTTGGACATGACGTCCAGGCCAGCGCCAGCATCGGGGTGGCAATGGCCGGGCCGAACCACACGGCTCCCGATATGCTAATCGGGGACGCGGATTTTGCCATGTATCACGTCAAGCAGGAGGGCGGCGGGCGGTTCGAGATCTTCGATAAGCACATGGAAGTGCACGTCTCCAGCCTGCAGGAGCGTGAGCGGGAGCTGCGCCATGTGCTGGAAAAGCGGAAGTTCGAGGTTTGGTATGAGCCGATCCACCGGCTGCAGAGCGGCATGCTGGAGGGCTTTGAATCTCAACTGTGCTGGCGCCACGAGGACGGCACCGCCGACTGTTTCAGCGATCTGCTTTCCATCGCCGAGGAGACCGGGCTCTCCATCCGGCTAGGCCGGGAGACGGTGGAAACCGTGTGCAGGCAGTTGCGGGAATGGACCGATGGCTTGCCGTGGATGGACCTGACCCTGACTGTCAATATGAGTCAACGGCAGTTCTACCACCCCGATCTGGTTGCACAGTTGAAACGCGCGCTGGCGGCCAGCGGCGCCGATCCTTCGCGGCTGCTGTTTGAGGTGCCGGAGACCGCGCTCAGCGAGAATCCGGATGCGGCGGTGGCCATTCTGCAGCGCATGGTGGACTGCAACGTGCGGATTGCGGTGGACGACTTCGGTTGCAGCCTGGCGCCGCTGAACCATTTGGTGCGGTTGCCGATCGATGTAGTGAAGATGGACCGCAGGCTGACAGCAGCCGCGACTACGACAGGCCGTCAACAGGCGGTTTTGGAATCCCTGATTCATCTGAGCCACACGCTGGGCATGCAGGTGATTGCGCAGGGCATCGAAAATACGGCGCAACTGGAGGCACTCAAGCGCATGGGTTGCGAATTGGGACAGGGCCCCTTGCTTTCGCAGGCGCTGGATCCGGCGCGGGCGCTTCAGTTGGCGGGAGCAGGCACCTGGGCGGCAATACCCAAAGCCTGAACCGGCCGCGGGTGAGTGCAATCGCGTTTCCAGGAATGCTACCTAGAAACCTATCCACTCCAACCGAAGCGAGCCCTAGCGAATAGCGACCCGTCTTATTAAAAAACGAAAATAGAATGCCAGGGAACGCAGAAAAAAGCGAAATCCGGTGTACCATGTTGCCCATGGCATCCTTAAAACCTGCGCCCCGAGCGACACGACCGCAAAAGGCCGCTAAACACGCCAAGCTGCCGAAGAAGCAAGCCAGAGAACTGGTCATCCTCACCGGAATCTCCGGCTCGGGCAAAGCCTCGGCGCTCAAGGCATTTGAGGACCTTGGCTTTCACGCCGTAGACAACCTGCCGCTGGAATTGCTGCCCGATTTTGCAGGATTGATCTGCAATTCCTTAGAGGTCGAAAGCGCGGCAATCGTTGTGGATATTCGCGAAGGGCAGACGCTCGACCGCTTTCCGGAGATTCTGAAACAGGTAAAAAAACTACTGCCCACGCAGGTGGTCTTTCTGGATGCACAGGACGCGGTTCTGGTGCGGCGCTTCTCAGAGACCCGGCGGCCGCACCCGCTGGGCAGTTCGGAGACGGTCTCCCGCTCCATCGTGGAAGAGCGGCAACTGCTGGACCCCGTTCGCGATGTGACGGACACCCTGATCGATACCTCAAACTTCAATGTCCATGAGCTGCGCGCTCATATTCTGGCCCGGTTTGGCCATAAGGACGAAACCCGGCAACTGCTCGTCTCCTGCCTGAGCTTCGGCTTCAAGAATGGCGTGCCGCTGGACGCGGATATGGTCTTCGATGTCCGGTTCCTGCCCAATCCCTTCTTTGTGCCGGAGTTTCGCAAGAAAACCGGCCTGGATCGCAAGGTTGTCAAATATATTAGCGGGTTTCCGCAGGCAAAGGAGTTTCTGGACCGGGTGACGAAGCTGATGCTCTACCTGCTGCCACACTACGTCGAAGAGGGGAAGAGCTACCTGAACGTAGCCTTCGGCTGCACCGGCGGCCAGCACCGCAGCGTGATGATGGCCGAAGAGATGCGCAAGCGACTCAAGAAGGCCGGCTATCGCGTGAAGGCGCTGCACCGGGATATGCCGTAGCGATGGCGGCGGCTGGCCAGCCCTGGCTAAAGCCGAGCCCAATCAAAACAACGTCAACTATTTGAGCGGCCGGTCGGTCCACAGCGCCTTGTCGGCGATGGATTGGACATGAACAAGCCGTCCGGCCAGCAGGCTCTCGGCCTTGGTCTGATTGGTGTCCTCGGCGAAGAGCCATTTGCGCTCGCCCGTGCCCCAGGCTTTGGAAAGCTGGTCTTCGCTGAGGAAGATATCCGGAGCATCTGGATAGCACGAGCCCCACAATAGCTGCGCGCCCTCGCCGTGCTGTCCGCAGCGCGGCAGCACCAGCAGCGCCGGCCGCCAGTGGAAGTAGTTGTGCGTGTAGAAGATGACGCTGGAGCCGGACGACTCCTCGCCATAAATGATCAAGGTGTCGTTAGGCGTGCCCTTCTGCATGATGGCGTCGGCCAGTTGCTTCGAGCTGAGCATGGGCTCGAAGCGGGCGAAGGCGATGTGGGCGGCGATGAGGAAGACGGTGAAGGTGAGGCCTACGCTGATGGTGGCGGCCAGGTGTTTCTTTTTGAGGCGCAGTACCCAGCCTGTGGCGGGGCCGATGAGCAGGGCCGCACCGGCAAGAGCGGCAGACAGGCGCAGCGCGGCGAAGGACGCGCCGGTGAGGTCGAAGAAGTGGGACATGGAGAGGGTGTAGTCGCCCACGCCGCGATGAGCAAGCAGCGTTCCGATGTCGGCCACATAAGGCAGGTGGCGTGAATCCCACAGGCCCCAGCCGAGGACCGCCGCGGAGAGCACGCCGACGACGGTGAAGGCGGCCTGTGAGCCGGTGAGCCAAGCAGTCGAGAGCAGCGGTTTGCCGCCGGACTCGCCCTCGGGGCCGCGCTTCTCCTCAATTCCCGCCACCACGGCGGCGATCAGGATGAAGAGCGGCGGCCACACCGGGAAGGTGTAGTACTCCTGGTTCGAGGAGATGGAGAAGAAGAGCAACGTCCAGGCCGAGAAGAGGCTCAGCAGCCAGATGGAGCGCACGCGAAACCTGAGCAGGAAGGCGCGGCTGTCCGGGCGGAGGTCCGCCGCCGGGCCAGCGTCGGGCCGGAGATGCCGTAGCCAGCGATGGCGTGTCTTCCAGGCAACTGCGACGAGGGCGGGAAAAAACAGGCTCCAGGGAAAGAGCCAGACCAGGTGGAGCAGCCAGTAGGCGGCGTGAGGCAGCTTGTTGTAGTCGTGCGGGTAGCGCAGGCTGAAGAAGCGCAGCACGTGCTCGTTGACGAAGTAGAAGTACCAGAAGCCATGCACGTTTCCGATTGTGGGGTGATTGCCTACCGCATGGCCCTGGTCGGGATTGGCCAGCCCGCAGAGGATATGCCAGGGCGCGGCGATGGCCAGGAAGAGCAGGAAACCGGAGACCGGCTTCATCTGCCGCCAGCGCCTCCATTGGCCGGTCAGAAGCAGGTAGGGAATTGCCCCGCCCAAAAAGAAGACCGGCGCAATCAGTCCCTTGGTCAGCATGGCCAGGGCAACGCAGGCCCACATCCAGTAGAAGCGTAGCGGGCGATCGTCCTCGAGGCCGGAGATGAGTGCGTAGAGGGCGATGAGCAGGAAAAGGCTGAGCTCGGCCTCGGGAATGATGAATCGTGTGAAGAGAAAGGGGCCGACGGAGGTGAGCACGCCCAGGCCGGCATAGAGTCCGGCGCGGGGACCCCAGGCGCGGCGCGCCCACAGCCACGCCAGCCAGGTCAGGCCGAGCATGGCCAGCGTATTGGGCAGATGAGTGGCGAAGGTGTTTTCGCCGAAGATCTTGTAACTTCCTGCGACCACCCAGAAGGGCAGCGGGGGTTTTTCTATGTGACGAATGCCGTTGATCATCGGGGTGATCAGGTCGCCTGTGTCGACCATGTGCTGGGCGAGTTGGGCGTGGCCGGCGTCGGCGTCATCTAGTAGCGGGGGCGAAAAGAGCGAGGCAAACTGCACGGCGGCAAAGATGGCCGCCAAAAGCAGCCAGGTGGCCAGCGCGGAGGGCGCTTGCACAGGGCGATAGTGTTTACTATCTTGATAAGTCATCGCAGGGATTGCCATCGAACAAGAATAACAGCCGGGGCAGATTTCCGCTTTCCCATATAATCCTGCCATGCGGATTAGAGAATTCAAAGTTGGGGCCGGTCAGGCGAGGCTCGGTCTACTCCTCTTTACCGCCGCCGCCTTGTTCTTTTCCGTGCAGATTCCAGGACAGGAGATAGAGAATCTGCCAGCATCCACTCTCCCCATCCCGGACAGGGTTTGCCACTTCATCACCGGCAGAATGAGCACGATCGCGCCTCAGGCGCAGACTCGTTGCTATACCAAGCCAGGCAAATCACCAAGTTATTTTTATGTCTACATTTACTCGCCAAAGAAGGTGCTTGAAGGGCCCATGCGGCGGGCGTGGTCATCGGCGCTCTTCCAGACTTTGGAAGAAATGGGAAATGACAGTTCATTGGACGGCGCATGCACGGAGGAGCCAACCTGCTATATCAGCATTGCCGACGCCTATACAGAAGAGCACAACTGGCATTACGAAACCTCTTCCCTGAAGGAAATCGAATCCGATAATCGAGAAATCTCTGGCCCATCGTATGGCGATCAGGTCTCCGAAAGCTGGTATCTTTCATGGTGGCGACGGCTGGTCGCATCCAAGCATTCGGATTCTCCGGGATCGAAGGCGAACGCGACGGAATTGGCCGATTCTGCCTGTGAGCGCTACATCGCCACGCTCAAGAAGAAGCACACAGAGACGCCTTATTGCTCGGTGATGCTGGCGAACGATCAAACGATCTATATCGCGCTCGATTTCAGGAATATATCCACTCCAGCTCTCACTGACTACACCTACGAGTTGCCATCCACAATTGGGAAGACGCTTGACAACACCGGATATGATGGCCAGGTCATACTGCGAACGCCCTGGACGGACTCGGCGAATGGCCCGATGCGGGTCTATATGACCCTCCCCCTGAAAGGAATTGAGTTTGCGTTTGAGGAGAGGCAAAGTGGCATGCGGGATGACTTAGAGACCTGGAGCCTCTTGAAGGCCAACTTTCTCGAGACTGGGCAGATCGCGAGAGGCAGGTTATATAACAGCGAAAGGGAGAATTCACGGACTCAGAAGGCATCGGTGCTCCGATACCTCCCCGGACCGAGAGACACGGTGACCCTTGACACCACGGACGGCGCGGAATGGATGGTATCCAGGGGGGATTTCGACCGCTGCAAACTGAGCGTGGAGGGCGAAATTCTAGTGTCGACCCAATCCATATCCGGCCATACCGTGAATTATGATGGACCGCCAATCATAACCAAGCAGAAGAATGGCGCACCCTGCGCGGTTCCCGCTTCCTTTATTCAAGGGTGGTAGACGGCGAATGAATCTGAATGCGCCCTCATTGTTTTGTCAACCCTGAGCCTCACAACAGCCGCATCCACCTTCTGCCCGCAGCCCAACTTCCATGAGCGGCACGCCAAATCCGGCGCCGTCGTGTATCTTGGCCCCAGAGCTGGTTTACATTACTGAGGGAGTGCCACGGACTGCCATGCCTACCTTTGCCGCTATCGATATCGGTTCCAACTCATGCAGGCTCAAGATTGCCAAGGTGGTCGCGCACCAGTTGAAGACGCTGGCCGAGGATCGCGAGGTGACGCGGCTGGGGGCCAGCGTCTTTGAGTCGGGGTCGGTTTCGCCGGAGGCGATGGAGGCTACGCTGAGGGCACTGAAGCGGTTTCAGCGGGCGGTGCAGTTGCATGGGGTGGACCGGATTCGCGTGGTGGCCACTTCGGCTATGCGCGACGCCCGCAACGCGCCGGCCTTCCAGGCGTGGGTGAAGGCCGAGACGGGCTGGAATATCGAGATCATCTCCGGCCTGGAAGAGGGCCGGCTGATCCATCTAGGAGTTGTCGGGCCCGGATTGATAAGCGGCGAACCGGGCGTGGCGGGCCGGGTGTTGCTGGTAGACCTGGGCGGGGGAAGCTGCGAGATCACGCTCTCCGAACGCAAGCGCATCAAGGAAACCGTCAGTTTGCCGCTGGGCGCGGTGCGGCTGACGGAGGAGTTCCTGGCCGCCGACCCCGCACCGCCGGCCGAGCTGGCACGGATGGGACAGCTGATTGGACGCGAGCTAAGGCGCGCGCACCGCAGAATCCAGCCGGGAAATGTGGCGCGCGCGATTGGCACCTCCGGCACCGCCGCCGCACTGGCCGCGGCCTGCGCGGTCACGGACGGAACCGTGCCCACTCGCGCTGTACGCAAGCTGGCCGCGAAACTGGCAAAGATGACGCTGCCGGAGCGCGAGGCGGTGCAGGGAATCGGGCCGCGCCGGGCAGAGATCATCGTCGCCGGAGCGCAGGTCTTTGCCGAACTGCTGGAAACCTTCGGCCTGCCGGGCTTTCGCTACTCGCCGCTGGGGCTGCGCGACGGCATCCTGGCCCAGATGCTGGCCGAGCAGGATGCCCGCGCCACCGCGCACCGGGAGTTCGAACACGAGCGCTGGGAGAGCGTGCTGGCCACGGCGCGGCGCTACGGAGTCGATCCTCGCCACGCCGAGCCGGTGCGCGCTCACGCGGTGCAACTCTTCCGCGAACTGAAGGCGCTGCACCAGTTGCCCGCGGAGTATGAAGGCTGGCTGGAGGCCGCGGCCATCCTGCAGGACACGGGTAAGTTCATCAACCACCAGGGTCATCACAGGCACACGCAATACATCGTTTCCAGTTCAGAGATCTACGGGTACACGCCGCTGCAAAGGACAGTGGTTTCGGCCATTGCGCGCTATCTGGGCAAGAGCCGCCCGCAGCCGGGCGACCGCGCGCTGCGCAACATTCCCACCGAGGAGCACAAGAACGTGCACCGGGCCGTGGTGCTGCTGCGGCTGGCCGTGGCGCTCAATCAGGATCGCGCCAGCGATGTGCTCAAGGTGGCGGCGAAGGTCTATCCCAAGCGGATCTATCTGGAGGTGAAGCCGGGGCGGACGGGGGCGGAACTGGAGCTGTGGTCGCTGCGCAAAGAGGCGGACTACTTCTTCGAGGTCTTCGGACGCGAACTCTTTTGCACACTGGCGTAGAAGGAGCGGGCCAGGCGCGGGTCAATCAGCATCTGTAGCCGGGCCGGATGCCGGGCGAGGTCGATGCGAGCCACCGAGCCCTTTCTCATGCGAATTCCGGCGCCGCCGTTTCCGGTGATCAGACGGCCCAGGAACTGGAATAGGTTGGGGTTGTGGCCCACGGCCAGCACTGCCTCGCGATCGGCATACTTGGCCAGCATCTTCTGGAAGCCGGCGTAATCCGCATCGGGTCCAAGCGCCGGGCTGATCTCTACCTTGGCATCGTACCCCAGCTCCGTGGCTACAAATTGAGCGGTCTGGAGGGCGCGCTTCAGCGGGCTGCTGACGACAACGTCCACCTGCACTTTGAGCGCGTTCAACATGCGCCCCATCAACATGCACTGCTCCTTGCCTTCTTTGATGAGAGAGCGCTTGGCATCGAGGGCGACGTTCCCGCGAGAGAGTCCGGCATCGGCATGGCGCATGAGGTAAAGAATCATCGAAATAGGTCGGCGGTGTAGTGCGCGGTCTGCCAGCTCCTAGAGCATCGATAGTAACACATTTGTAACATTCCAATAGAGGCTTGTCCTGGCTTCCGCGGCGCGAGGTTGAGGTCAAACAAAATGCAGGTTTAGGAACCACCGTCTAAAGCGGAATTCTCGCGGATAGATCGCTTATTTGCCGTATCCTGAGGGGGAAAAGTCAGAACAATGGCCGATCTTGATCGGTCATCCTGTGTGCTGCGGCGCAAAGCATCCCGCGCAAGGTTTGTGGTGGTGATATTTTTCACCGGAACGCGTTTGAGACGAGACTAATAATGACTGCAATCCAGAAGGAACAACACCGCATTGGGCGCATTGGCTGGCTGCGTGCATCGGTATTGGGCGCTAACGACGGCATTCTTTCGACTGCCAGTCTGATGTTGGGTGTGGTTGCCGCGCATGCCACCCACACGAACGTATTGGCCGCCGGAGTTGCGGGGCTGGTGGCTGGGGCCATGTCGATGGCAGCCGGGGAGTACGTGTCTGTCCACTCGCAGGCAGACACCGAACAGGCCGACCTTAAACTCGAGCGCAAGGAACTGAAAACAGACAACAAGGGCGAGCACGATGAACTGGCGGCGATTTACGTCACTCGCGGGCTTGATGCGGAATTAGCAAAACGGGTTGCCAAACAGTTGATGGCCCATGACGCGTTGGGCACGCATGCACGCGATGAACTCGGCATCTCCAAAAAAGCCAAGCCGCGTCCGATTCAGGCTGCATTGTCGTCGGCCGTGAGCTTCGCCGTAGGAGCAGCCTTGCCGCTGCTGGTTACAGTGTTTGCCCCGGCGGCGATTCTGATTTCTCTCGTTTTTGGCACTTCATTGGCGTTCCTTGCGCTTCTGGGCGGGCTGGCCGCGCGCGCGGGCGGGGCAGGCGTGATGATTGGCGCGTTGCGAGTCACGTTCTGGGGTGCGCTGGCCATGGGGGTCACTGCAGGTGTGGGAGCGGTGTTCGGAACGGTGGCGTAACCGAGGCTGGGGGCGGTCGTCCTTGGCTTGCTCCTGTCGCGCCTCGTAATTGAGTTGATCTTTACACTACAAAATACTTGGCCTGGGGATGATGCACCACGACGGCATTGGTGCTCTGCTCGGGCTCCAGGTGGAACTGCTCGGTGAGCCGCACGCCGATGTTCTGCTCGGGCTTGAGCAGGCGGAAGATTTTGGTCTGGTCTTCGAGATTGGGGCAGGCCGGATAGCCGAATGAATAGCGCGAGCCTCGATATTTCTGGTGGAAGAGATCGGTTACAAGCTGCGAGTCACCGCCCGCGATGCCGAGAAATTCGCGCGCCTGCTTGTGCGCCAACTCGGCCAGCGCTTCGGCGGTTTCGACGGAGAGGCCGTGCAGGTAGAGGTATTTGGTAAAGTCTCCGGCCTCGAAGAGCTTTGCCGTCTGTCGGCTGGCCTCGTCGCCGATGGTGACGATGGAGAAGCCGACCACATCGCGCTTGCCTGAACCGATTGGTTCGAAGAAATCGGCGATGGATAGCCTGCGGCCCTGCGCCTGGCGCGGAAATGCGATGCGTTCGAGTTCGCGGGTGGGATCATCTGGATCGAAGACAACCAGATCGTCACGGTCTCCGGCGCAGGGATAGAAGCCAATGATGCTCTTCGGCTCGAACCAGCCCGACGCTTTGACCTCCTCTTCAAGAGCCAGCAGGATGGGCCGGTATTTTTCTCCCACCAGGCGCAGATAATCGCCCTGCGCGGCGGTCTTGAGTTGCCACTGATTCTTGAAGAGCGCGGTTTCGTTGAGATAAGGGAAGACCTCGTCGAGGTTGTAGTTTTTAAAGACGCGGGCACCCCAGAAGGCCGGCTGGGGTATCGCCGCAACCCGCTCCACGACCGGCGAACGGCCTTCCACGGTCAACGCCGCCGGAGTTTCATCTGCCGTGGCCGCGTTGCTTCGCAAAAAGACCTTCACTGTCTTGCCTTCGTTCTCCCGCTGCTCGCGCACCGACGCATCGTCCGATGTCAGGTCGGCCATGGCGTGCAAACCCGCGAAAGCGTCCTCGGCATAGAAGACCGGGCCAGCGTACTCCTTGCGCAGGTCCTCTTCGACGTACTTACGGGTGAGCGCCGCGCCGCCGCAGATGACGGGAACGGTCATGCCCAGCCGCTCCAAATCCTGCAAAACATACTTCATCTCCAGCGTGGATTTGACCAGCAAGCCGCTGAGTCCGATGGCTTCAGCGCCGATCTCGCGCGTAGCGGCGATGATGGCGTCGGAGGGCTGCTTGATGCCCAGGTTCACGACGCGATAGCCGTTGTTGGAAAGGATGATATCCACCAGGTTCTTGCCGATGTCGTGCACGTCGCCCTTGACGGTGGCCAGAACCATAGTCCCTTTGCCGCCGCCATCGGATTTTTCCATCTTCGGTTCTAGATAAGCCACCGCGGCCTTCATCACCGCCGCCGAGTCCAGCACCGAGGGCAGTTGCATCTTGCGCGCGCCGAAGAGTTCGCCCACGGTCTTCATGCCGTCCAGAAGCACCGTATTGATGAGGTCGAGCGGAGTATAGGTTGTGAGCGCCACATCCAGGGCTTCTTCAAGCGACTGCTTGTGCTCGCCCAGCCCGATGGTCCGCTCGCCGCGGATGATGAGCTGCTTGAGCTTCTCGTCGGTAGTGAGACTCTCGACCGCGACCTCATCTTCCTCGACCGATCCCTTGCCCAGGCTGGTGAAATATGCCATGTAATTCTGCAAAGGCTCGCTGCCGGCTTCGCTGCCGTCCTGAAAGATGAGCTTGCGAGCAAGTTCAACCTCTGCTTTTGGAATCTTGTACAACGGATAGATCTTAGAGTAGTTAACGATGGCCGCATCTAGCCCCCGATCCACCGCCTCCTTGAGAAAAACCGAATTCAGCACGCGGCGCGCATAGGCATTCAGGCCGAAAGAAATGTTCGAGACGCCGAGCACTGTCCTGCAACGCGGCAGTTCCAGCTTGATGCGTCGCACCGCTTCCAGCGTCTCGATGGCCGCCGAGCGATACTCCTCCTGGCCGGTGGAGATGGGCAGTGTGAGCGCGTCGAAGATCAGGTCCTCGGGGCGCAGGCCGTATTTGTCGACGGCCAGGTCGTGGATGCGGTGGGCGATGGCTACCTTGCGCTCCGCCGTCAGCGCCATGCCTTGTTCGTCGATGGTGAGCGCGATGACCGCGGCACCGTAGCGGCGCGCCATGGGCAGCACCTGGCTGGTGCGCTTCTCACCGTCCTCCAGATTGATGGAGTTGATGACGGGCTTGCCGGGAATGCGTTTGAGCGCCTCTTCGATGACGTTGGCCTCGGTCGAATCCACCAGGATGGGCGCGGGCACACGGGTAGCGATCTTTTCCAGCACCGCGTTCATGTAGCCCACCTCGTCCTCGCCCACGATGGCGCAACAGAGGTCGAGCATCTGCGAGCCTTCGCCGACCAGCCGCTTGGCCAGCGCGAGAATGCCGTCGTAGTCGCCGGAGCGCACCATGTTGCGGAAGGTCTCAAGGCGCGTGGTGGTGTTCATCTCCTCGGCAATCACGATGGGCTGCGCGTCGGCTTCGAGAGAAACGGCCGAGAAGGCGCTTGCCGCCACCGATTGCGGCGCTACTTCGCGTAGGGCGGGAGTTACATTCCGCAGTGCTTCAACAACAGCACGCAAGTGTTCGGGCGTGGTGCCGCAACAGCCGCCCACAACCTGAACGCCGTATTCGGAGACAAACCGCCGGAGCCAGGCCGCCAACTCCGCCGGCGTCAGCTTGTAGACCGCGTGGCCGCCCTCATTCTGCGGCAGGCCCGCGTTGGGCTGAACGCTGATGGGGACGGTCGAGTTCTGGCAGAGAAAGCGCACCGCATCGTTCATCTCCGCCGGTCCGGTGGCGCAGTTGAGGCCGAGCACGTCGGGCTGGAAGGACTCCAGCACGGCCAGGGCAGCACCGATCTCCGAGCCCAGCAGCATGGTCCCGGTGGCTTCGAGAGTGATCTGGACCTGGAGGGCAATCTGGCGCCCGGTCGAGGGATTTTTACCTTCACGGGCATCGCGGATGGCATCCTGGCAGGAGGCGAGGGCGATCTTGGCCTGCAACAAATCCTGGCAGGTCTCAATCAGCAGCACGTCCACGCCACCCTCGATTAGCGCCTCGGCCTGCTCGCGATAAGCCGCGGCCATGGCGTCGTAGCCGATGTGGCCCAGCGAAGGCAGCTTGGTCGTAGGCCCCATGGAGCCGGCCACGAAGCGGGGCTTCTCCGGGGTGGAATACTCGTCGGCCACCTCGCGCGCTAACCTTGCGGCGGCTACGTTCAGTTCCCGAGCGCGATCCTGGAGGCCATATTCCGCTAGCACGATGCTCGCCGAGCCGAAGCTGTCGGTTTCGATCACATCGCAGCCGGCCTCAAGAAACGAAGCGTGAATCTGGCGGATCACATCCGGCCGTGAAAGCACCAGCAGCTCGTTGCACCCCTCTTTGCCCCAGAAGTCCTCGGGAGTGAGGTTGTGTTTCTGCACATTGGTGCCCATCGCGCCGTCGAAGACCAGTACGCGCTGTCCGAGTTGTGCAAGAAAATCCGTCAAAATCGCTCCTCACCTGAACGACTGCCCAGAGGGGCAGGGAAGCAGCCTACCCTTCAGAATATCGGATTCCGCGACCTCGGCCGATCAAGCCGGAGCGAATCATCCCGCGGATGGGTGGCAATAGAAGATAGTCAAATGCAGGTCCTTCGACTCCCCTTTCCCCTTCACAAAGCTCAGGGGCAGGGTCTCTCAGGCTGACAGTTATCCATTGATGAATTAACGACGCACTCGTTACAGCTCCAAAACATTGTCCTCGATGGCCAGGCGCACGTTGCCGTCGGATTTCGCCAGGCGGCGGACGGCTTCGGGCTTGTCCACTTTGGCTTTGAGCATGACCAGAGCCACGGGAACGCTGCGTCCGGCGCTCTTGATGGTCTCCACGGCGGTGGCCCGGTCGATGGAGCAGGCGCACATGAGAATGCGGATGCCGCGCTCGACAAGCTTGGTGTTCTGCATGTGGACGTTGACCATCAGGTTGTCGAAGACGTAGCCCAGCCGGGTCATGGCGCCGGTGGTGATCATGTTCAGGACCATCTTCTGGGCGGAGCCGGCCTTCATGCGCGTGGAGCCGGAAATGACTTCGGGACCGACTTCGGCAACGATAGCGATATCGGCGGCGGCGGCCAGCGGAGTGTCGAGATTGCAGGTGATGGCCGCGGTATGCGCTCCGCGGGCGCGGGCATAAGCCACGGCGGATACGACGTATGGGGTGCTTCCGGAGGCGGAGACTCCCACAACGATGTCCTTGCGCGTGGGGCGGCGGCGCGCGATGTCGCGCTGGCCCAGTTCTTCGGAGTCTTCGTTGACCTCGACGGCCGAGGCCAGAGCCTTGGGTCCACCGGCCATGATGTACTGCACCTGGCCGGGAGCGGTGGAGTAACTGGGTGGGCACTCCGAGCAGTCGAGGGCCGCAATGCGGCCACTTGAACCGGCTCCGACGTAGATCAGCCGGCCGCCATCGCGCAAACATCGAGCCACCTGGTCGATAACCTGCGCAATCTCAGGAATGGCCTTCTTGACCGCCGAAGGAACCCTCGCGTCTTCGTGATTGATAATGCGCGCGATCTCCAGCGCGGACTTGGTATCGAAGCCCTGAGAAGCCTCGTTCTGGCACTCAGTCATCGGTTGTTGACGCAGGCTGGTCTGACCATTTCTGGTGTCTACTGAATGAGCGCTGGCCGCATCCTGCATCGTCGAGCTGGTTAGCATCGCATCAGTCCCCACAATTTCATTGTATCTGTAAAGCGCGCAAGTCAAAAGAGTATTCGCTGGAGCCGCCCGGGGAGGCGCAAATTGACGATCGGTTACAGCGCCTCGCGCACGGCGTCGTGAAAGGCAGGCCGCACCTCGCGAATCCGTTGGCTCTGCCGGCCGGGCCAGGTGCGGTTGGTGAGCAACGCAGCGGAAACTCCGGCCTCCAGGTCGATCCAGAGCGAACAGCCGCTGAAGCCCAGGTGCCCGATGGAGCGCGGCGAAAAGTGATGGCCGGAGGAGGAATTCTGGGAGGGAGTATCCCAGCCGAGCGCCCGAGAACTGCCTTCAGGACCCTGCCGCTGGGCAAAAAGCGCGACCGTCGCCGCGTCGAAGAGGCGAGACTTTCCGGCATCGGAAGGAGTTTTGGAGCAGGCCGCCAGAATTTCACCAGCCAGGCGCAGCAGGCCGGGGACGTTGGAGAAGAGTCCGGCGTGACCGGCGACGCCCTGAAGCAGCCAGGCATTTTCATCCTGAACCTCGCCCTGGATGCGGCGGTGTCGCAGGGAGGTGTCTTCTTCTGTGGGCGGAATCGAAGGTCGCGCCTCTGGAGGGGGACAGAACTCCGTGGCAGCCATCCCGAGCGGCTGAAAAACCTCGCGGTTGACCCAGGTTGCAAGGGATTCGCCCCAAATCGCTTCCAGTGCTTTGCCGAGGAGAATGAAACCGGGATCGGAGTACTCCGCGCGCGTGCCCGGCGCGGCTTCGAGGGGCAGTTCAAGGCAGGTTTGAAGCAGGGCAGAGGGCGTGGCACAGGTGCGAAAGAACTCCACATTGCCGGGCAGCCCGGAGTTGTGCGCCAGCAGGTGGCGCAAGGTCACTTGGCGGGCACGGTCGCCGGGAGCACGACCCGCAACAAAGCCGGGGAGCAGTTCGCCCAGGGGCGTGTCGAGGTCGAGCTGGCCGCGCTGGCAGAGCAGCATGGCCGCGGCTGTGGTTGCCGCCACTTTGGTGAGACTGGCCACGTCGTAGACGGTCTCCGCGGTAACGGCGGGCGAGTTTTCCTCATAGGTAAAGCGGCCCAGAGCACTCTGAAGCAGGATTTCACCGTTGGCCAACACCCCGAAGGCGCAGCCGGGAAAGGCGTGGGAGGCGATTGCATCGGAGAGCACGCGATAGACGGCGGCAAAACGGCGACTCCCGGCGGGGGTTGGGTCAGGCGGACTGAGGACGATCTCCATCGCTGTTTTTGATCGTAACGCGAATGGAAGGCCGCCGCTGTGCCGTTGATGCATTTCTTGCATTCCGGCGGGGGAATCAGGCTATCCTTGTGCACGAGCAGAGAGTCTATTAGAAAAAAGAACTATACGGAGGGCTTCATGCGTCTGCTGCATCGATCGTTGACGGCTGCAATTGTGCTGGGTGTGGTAGCTGTGACCTCCGGTTCCACGGCAGTCCAGACGCCTGAGCAACCGGAAGCCACGCCGGCTCCGCTGTCTACCCAGGCAAGCCCTGCGCCGGCCGCCGCGGCCTCTCCGGCTGACACTCCGTCTGCTCCGGTGAAGAAGACTTACACCGTTCCCGCCGGCACCAAGGTTTTGCTGCAACTGCGCAGCGCCATCAACACCAAGAGCGCCAAACCCGGCGACGGCGTCTACCTGGCTTCGACCTTCCCGGTGGTAGTGGGAAACAGGGTGTTGATTCCGGCCGGGGTTTACGTGCAGGGCGTGGTGGACCGAGTTGCCCGCGCCGGACGGATGAAGGGCAGGGCACAGCTTGACCTGCACTTTACCTCGATCATCTTCCCCAATGGCGCGGTGGTGGAGATTCCGGGCATCATCAACAGCCTGCCCGGCGCTAAAGACCGCACCGTGAAGGGGGACGAGGGCACCGTGGAGCAGCAGGGAAACAAAGGCCGCGACGTGGCTCGCGCCGCTGAGATCGGCCTGGAGGGCGCTGGCATCGGCACCCTCGGAGGAGCAGCCACCGGCCATCCGGGTGAGGGCGCGGCCATCGGCGGGCTGGGCGGCATAGCTGTAGGCGCCGCGGTTGCCCTCTTTACCCGCGGCGACGACATCAATATCGAGAGCGGCACGCCGGTGGAGATGGTGCTGCAACGGCCGCTGATTCTGGAAGACGAGAATCTGGGCGGTAACGGCGCTCCCGGCTCGGCTCCAGCCTTGGTTCCATCCTCCAATCAGGCCAGGCCGATTATGAAGCCGCGCCGCGCCCGCGTTCTCTGTCCACCGGGAGGGCTCGGCTGCGAGTAAGGTATTCTGATAAGAGATGCAAACAACATTCCACGATACCTCAGACCCTAAACCGGCTGAAGAGGTTGGCGCGGCTCCCGGCCAGCCGGAAGTGAACCCTGCATCTGCGCCCTCCAACAGGATTGGAGGCGTCCGGCTTTGGCTGCGCGATCTGCTCTTCTCCGCGGCTGCATCGGTGCTGATTATCACCTTTCTTTATCAGCCTGTCCGGGTAGAGGGCACCAGCATGCTGCCCCGGCTGGAGGATCGCGACCGCCTCTTCATCAACAAGTTCGTTTACAGCTTCTCGGCTATCGAACGCGGCGATGTGGTGGTCTTCCATTACCCGCGCGACCCTGAAAAGAGCTACATCAAGCGCGTCATCGGCCTACCCGGAGACCGGCTGCGCATCGACCATGGCGTGCTCTGGCTGAATGGCAGGCGGCAGTTGGAGAGATATGTTCCCGGCAACTACCAGGACAGCCGGTCCTTGGCGGAGATCGTGGTCCCCGCCGAGAGCTACTACGTGATGGGCGACCACCGCTCCATCTCCTCCGATAGCCGCGACTTCGGCCCCGTGGAGCGCTCACTCATCTACGGCAAGGCGGTCTTCATCTATTGGCCGGCGCGGGATGCGGGCGTGGTGCGGTAAGCACCCGTTATGAGACAAAACAAGCCCCTCAATTCCCTGCAAGGTGAGCAGGATGAAGGCTACGTATCTCCTTGGCACCCCGCGCCGCATCCATTAGCACCAAATGTGTATGTGCAGAAAATGACGCGTCGAAAGAGTACTTGACATAATAGGTTTTTCCGGTTTCAGCATCAAGCCGAAGTTGTGCTTGAAATGGTCCATTTGGGTGGAATACAGACGGCGAGGTTTCTCCTTCGGGTGCCCTGGCCACAGCGCCCTGCAGGAACGGAGCTAAATGGAGAAGGAAAAAAGCGTCCCCTATCCCATTCAGCTTGTAATTACATGCAGGAATATGCGTTGTTTTTAAGCCCGGAAGATATGTGACGGTTATCCTGCACTCTGCATATAGTTTAGTCAATTCGCTATAACAAGGTGGGATGTCTGTAGGCAACGCTTCAGCCCATCGGCGCCAATCCAAGCGCGCGAAGCCTGCGCATGAAGGAAGTGAAGCCCAGGGTGCCGTTGGTGTTGGAGGGATGACATCTCCCATATAGGGGAGCGTTGCCGTGAGAACGACGGGCCCCTGTGGCACTGCAAGAACAACGTACTCCGAAAGATGCAATTCGGCCAGCAGATAGTCGTTTGAAAAAATTATAGAATGCTCGCCAGCGCCATGGAGTTGGTGCTGCCTGTAGATGTAAATTAACGCTTTGCCGGTCTGTGGTTGGAGTGAACTTGTAAGTTCTTGCGGGTCCCTGGCACTGGGTTCTGACCCACCCCCGTCGCAGAAGGCGAGGCTGCTGGCCCCAGCCAGTACGACGAGAATAATAGTAGCGAGGCAGGATTTTCGGGGTTTGGAACAGTGAGTAACGCACGATTCACTGGTTAAGATCCCTCCAAATTAGCAGAATGCCAAAGGCCCATCGTTTAGTTGCGAAGAACCGGCTCAGGAAAATCGGACATGGATTTAGGTGGAGGTTCTGTTCTTCCGCAGCCTAAGATGGCTGAGAAGAGGAGAACAGATGAGCAGACGTCCACGCAGGAACCATTCAGCGGTA
>Ga0182027_10001565_pt1 | contig 38102 bp, 30 predicted proteins | sample 712E1DmetaG_FD_121300 | JGI IMG/M metagenome (GOLD analysis project Ga0182027, IMG submission 121300) | Permafrost microbial communities from Stordalen Mire, Sweden - 712E1D metaG (Illumina Assembly) | ecosystem: Environmental > Terrestrial > Soil > Wetlands > Permafrost | place: Sweden...
CGTCCGGGGATAGCATTTTCAACCGTACGATTTTATCGTACGCTTCATTATACCCCTCATCAACAAGCTTTTTCTTGAGGTCGCTCCAATAACGTTTAGGCACGCTACTGTCTGTTAAAACTGCAACAACATCAATTACCGAAAACCACCAAGTATCGTTTAACAGAATTTTACGAATTTGCTTTCCTTGAAAAAGCGCAATTCTATTTTCATTCATTATCCGCCTCCAATAGTGTTCTCTGCTTCTTAAGAAAATAGATATCTTTATGCTTCGTTTTCATTTCTTCGGCGCAAACCTATGATTTAGTCATTCCGGCTTATTGCATCCCAACTATAGCGATGTCGCTAGCGCCATATGCCCGTATTTTCTAGATATGATGCAGGATGCCTGCATCATATCTACCCTATTTGGTTGTATGGCGCAGGTCAATTTTGGCTAAAGGACTCCTGATTCTTGTGATAGCCAATGTACTAACGTGCGTATAAATTTCGGTCGTTTTACTGCTGCTATGCCCTAAAAGTTCTTGAATATAACGGAGATCAGTACCTTGTTCCAAGAGGTGTGTTGCAAAGGCCTGCGCTGAGCTTAGTCGAAGCGTGTGGCGCAAGGTGTGGATTCTCCACCCTTTTTCAATACTCCCGCCTTTTGGCAGGCCTGTTCGAAAATAAGCCCTATTGTTCTTGATGAGATCGTTTGGCGAGGGGTTTGCCCCTCAAAAAACCAGGTATTGCCTGCGCCTTGTTTTAGAAACAGAATCACGGCAGGTTTGAGCGCCTCGTCGAGCATGACAATACGGTCTTTTTTCCCTTTAGCCTGGCGGATATTTATTATGTCACGATCCGGTTCGAAATCCTCGGGTTTAAGAAAACGAAGCTCGCCAAGCCGCAAGCCGCATCCATAGGCAAGCATTAAAATAAGCCTGTGTTTCGGATTCGACATCGCTAAGATGATTTTCCTGACTTCTTCCTGAGAATATACTTTTGGCAGCGGTCGCCTTGTTTTCATCCGGGGGAGCGCATCTCTAGATAAACTGACCTTTAAAACTTTCAGATAAAAGAACTGTATTGCCGCAGTGGCAAGATTAACGGTCCGGGGAGCGTAATTCCTGTTCTCTTTCAGAAAAAGCTGGAAATTCTTAATCTCCTGGATATGCTTTTTCGATTCTACCACATGCATATAGAAAAACGTCAATGCATCCCGGCAGAACTTCATTTGCTTTTCAGATTTGCTGTTTTGCGCAAGAAACTCTTGGATTGCTTTTTCAGGGATTTGCCCGGGATGGCATGAATGCGGTGACAGGTAACGATTGATGAAATCGTCGAACCCTGATATGGTTGATTCCTTGATTCCCTTTGCGGCGCAGGCAGCCTCAAGCTTTTGCAGCCAGACTTCACGCCACTTGGCGTTTGTTTTCCGTGCTGGAACATTCATGTGCGTTAAGCTCGAAGGGTTGTGTCGATTGGCGTGCCTATAAATCAATTCATGCGATTTTATTAAGCAAGGATAATAGATAAGAAAGAATGAAGGAAGAAGGTGAATTCGGGAAGGTTGCCGGGTTCGGGAAATGTCGGAGTACTTACCTCGTTGCTTTTTTATATGCCGCGACGTTCTTCGCAAGCAGTTTCAGCATTTTCGATGCATTGCCGAGGTTATCCTCGACAATCTTGACAAGGGCGCTTCCCACGATAGCGCCGTCCGCGTTAGCCTCTTTCATGTGGCGGACATGGGCCGGCCGGGAAATGCCGAACCCCACGCACAGCGGCTTGTTCGTGACCGAGCGGAGCCGTGCAATCGTGCCGTCGACCGACGTGCTCATGTCCGACTTTATGCCGGTCGTGCCGAGCCGGGACACCACGTAGACAAATCCGGTTAGGCTATCGCAAATGTAGCGCATCCTGTCTTTGGGCGTGAGCTCGGAAACGATGTGGACTATGGACAAACCGTATTTCTCCATTGCTTCGAAAAGCTCGCCGGATTCTTCGGGCGGCATGTCCGCAACAAGCAGGCTGTCTATGCCCGCGTCCGACGCACGTCGACAGAACGTATCGTATCCCAGATGATGCGCGGAATTTGCGTACATCAGGATGCCGATAGGGCAGCGGCTGTAGACACGGAGCTTCTTTACCAATCTGAAGAACGTGTCATGTTTCAATCCGGCTGCGACGCTCCTGATCGCAGCGCGTTGATTGACCGGACCGTCCGCCACGGGGTCTGAAAACGGGTACCCGATTTCAAGAATGTCCGCGCCGCTGTCGATGTAGGTCTTGAAAATTGTTTCACTGATCGAAAGGGTGGGGTCGCCCGCGACCGCGAACGGAATGAACGCGATCTCATTTCGTGCCTTCAGCGCTTTGAACGTCTGTTCGTATCTGTTCATATCGTTATCTTCAGGTAATCCGCAACGTGGAAGATGTCCTTGTCGCCCCTGCCGGACAAGTTGATGATCATGATCTTGCTTTTCGGCATCTTCGGCGCCGCCTTTATTGCATAGGCTACGGCATGCGAGGACTCGAGCGCGGGAATGATTCCCTCATATTCGCACAGCATCTGGAACGCGGATACAGCCTCTTTATCGGTCGCATACGTATACTTCGCACGTCCGGATGTATACAGATGGGAATGCTGCGGTCCAACGCCGCTGTAATCGAGGCCCGCGGACACCGAATGGGTCGTCGCGATCTGACCGTTCTCATCCTGCAAGACATATGATTTGGAGCCATGCAGGATTCCGACGCGCGAGCGTTTCGAGGGCGTAAGTCGCACCGCATGTTTCGGCGTCGTAATCCCGAACCCGCCCGCTTCGACACCGGTAAGCCGTACTCCCTTGTCGCTGAGAAACGCGGAAAAAATGCCAATCGAATTCGATCCGCCGCCCACGCACGCGACGATCTCGTCAGGGAGCCTGCGGCACGCGGCAAGGATTTGCCTGCGGGTTTCCGTGCCGATAACGGACTGGAAGTCACGCACCATGGACGGGAACGGGTGCGGCCCGAGCGCGGAGCCGAACACGTAATGCGTGTACTGGCACGAGTGTGTCCAGTCGCGCATGGCCTCGTTGACCGCGTCCTTGAGCGTCTTGTTGCCGCTTTCGACAGGGATGACCTTTGTGCCCAAAAGATTCATGCGGAACACGTTCGGACGTTGCCGCGCCATGTCAACCGTTCCCATGTAGATGTCGCAGGATAGCGACAAAAGCGCCGCGCACGTTGCCGTCGCAACACCGTGCTGGCCCGCGCCTGTTTCGGCAATGACGCGTTTCTTGCCCATGTATTTCGCAAGAAGCGACTGGCCGAGCGAATTGGTGATCTTGTGCGCGCCCGTATGGTTCAGGTCTTCGCGTTTGATGTAAATCCTGCATCCGCCGAGCTTTTTTGTCAACCGCTTCGCGAAATACAGGGGTGTCGGCCTGCCGCAATAATCGTGCAGTAGCGACGAAAACTCAGTTGTAAAGGCCTTGTCTTTTCTTGCCTTTGCGTACGCCTTCTCTATTTCGTATAGTGCGGGCATGAGCGTTTCCGGCGCGTATTGACCGCCGAAATCGCCGAAGTATCCTTTGCGGTGCTTTGCGTCGGATTTTTTCATCGGATTATCTTGAACAGCCTTCCGATTCTAAAATGCGTTTTTCCTTCGGGATCCTTGCCGAACGACCACAGGACGCATACCACGCGTCCCTTGACGCTCGAGGAAAGCACGGGGCCGAAGAACCGCGAGTCGAAGCCTTTTTGCCAATCGTCGGCACACAAAAATATACATGATTTGGAAAATGTGTACCGGTACAATTTGGAGCCGTCCTTGGACAGGGAGAACGACAACGTCACGTCTTTCCCGGGCAGGGAATTGACACAGTAGTCACGCACGCGGTCCCAGAAGAACCAGTCGAACTCGTGTTGGGCCGGGACCGAGTCGATGCTCCCCTTGTAAAGATAAAAACCGGACAGGAAAAACGAACCCGCAGCCGCTCCGTCGATCGACAATTCGGGTTTTACTGAAAAAGACCGTTTCGGATTTTCCTGGCGAATGAGGGACGCGGCAAAGAAGAAGTCTCGCGCGGAAAGGGAATCGAGAATTGCGGTCGTGCCTCGCCTGGGAAGAACATAGGTCCCCATCGAATCGCGGGGTGAATAGTCCGGGGGCAGAAGCTCTTCGTATGCGGCCTTTGACGAGAACGTCACCGATGGTTTGTTCAGAACCACGAGTCTTCCCCCTGATACGCACACACTGTCTCCGGAGCGCGCCGCGATTCGTAGGCAGGCGGGCACATCGAATAACCGTTTGTTTTCGATGATGACCGGGCTTTTCCGCCCGTGCAGGTTCAGTAGCGACAGCGGCCATGCGCTGGCGAGCCGAAGGACCAGGACGCGGTCGCCGTCCAAAAGGGTAGGGGACATCTGGTCGGTGCGGATAAGGACGATGTCAAGGATGAAGAACTTGACTAAAGAGATAGCCAGGAGGACGAGCACGACCCACTTGACCGTCCGGTACGCGATGATGCGGCCGTCAATGGGGCCCTTGGGCGGCGCATCAGGAGCGGGAGGCACCCTCACTCCCTCGAAAGAACCGCGAGAAACGCTTCCTGGGGAATTTCGACATTACCGATCTGTTTCATACGTTTCTTGCCCTCTTTTTGCTTTTCAAGCAGTTTGCGTTTTCTGGTAATATCGCCGCCGTAGCATTTTGACGTCACGTCCTTGCGGAAGGGTTTGACCGTCGTACGCGCGATGATTCGGGAAGAAATTGCGGCCTGGATCGCAACCTCATACATCTGCCGCGGTATGAGTTCCTTGAGCTTGGAGGTGATCATCTGTCCGTAGGTATAGGACTTTTCCTTGTGGATGATGGTCGAGAACGCATCCACGGGCTGGCCGTTGATCAGGATATCGAGTTTGACAAGATCGTCCTCTTTGTAGGAGTCGAATTCATAATCCATGGACGCGTAGCCTTTGGAGATGCTCTTGAGCCTGTCGAAAAAGTCAATGATAATCTCCGATAGCGGCAGCGTGTAGTGCATGCAAACCCTGGTGGGCTCCAGATATTCCATGCTGCCCATAATGCCCCGTTTGTCTTCGCACAGTTTCATGATGGCGCCCACGAACTCCGTCGGCGTGATGATCTGCACCTTGTCTATCGGCTCCGCGATCGAATGGACATAATTGTCCGGCGGAAGTTTTGCCGGGCTCTCGATATAGAGTTCCTCGTTAAGCTTGGTCATGATCTTGTACTTGACGTTGGGCACTGTGGTGATGATGTTGACATTGTATTCGCGGAACAACCGCTCTTGGACCACTTCCATGTGGAGCAGGCCCAAAAACCCGGCACGGAACCCGAATCCCAGCGCCGACGACGTCTCCGGTTCGTAGGACAGCGACGAATCGTTCAGCTTGAGCTTTTCGAGCGATGCGCGCAGGTTTTCGTAATCGTCCTTGTCAACCGGATAAATGCCTGAGAACACCATGGGCTTCACGTCTTTGTATCCTGCAACGGGCGCGTCGATGCCATTGATGCGGTTGGTAATGGTATCGCCGATCCTGATGTCCGATACGGTCTTGACGTTTGCGATGAGGTATCCTACCTCGCCGGGCGTCAGGGTCGGCGTCGGCACGCGACCGAGCTTGAAATAGCCAACCTCCTGCACTTCATATTCGGTTGCGGTGTTGAAGAATTTCACCGCGTCGCGAACGTTCATCTGGCCGTCGAACACGCGCACATATGCCACGGCACCACGGAAGGAGTCGAACTTTGAATCGAAGATAAGGGCCCGCAGCGGATGGTCGAGATTCCCTTTGGGCGGCGGAACGCTCGAGACGACACGTTCGAGGATCGGCGGCACGCCCTCGCCGGTCTTTGCGCTGCACCGCAGGATGGTCGACATGTCCACGCCGAGGAGGTCGGAGATCTGCTTGGCGACGTCGTCCGGATGCGCGGACGGCAAGTCGACCTTGTTCATGACGGGAATAATTTCCAGGTCGTTGTCAAGCGCGAGATAGACGTTGGTCAGGGTCTGCGCTTCGATGCCTTGGCTTGCGTCCACGACAAGGATGGCGCCTTCGCATGCCGCAAGAGACCGCGAGACTTCATAGGAGAAATCAACATGGCCGGGGGTGTCGATCAGGTTGAAGCAGTAGTCGATGCCGTCCGCGGCCCGGTAATTCATACGCACCGGGTGGGATTTTATCGTGATGCCGCGCTCCCGTTCCAGGTCCATGTCGTCAAGGATCTGGTCCTGCATCCTGTCCTTGCTCACGGTCCCGGTGAGCTCGAGGAACCGGTCCGCAAGGGTGGATTTTCCGTGGTCGATATGCGCGATGATACAGAAATTTCGAATGTAGTCGATGTTTTGCACGTACGGTTACTCCAAAGCAAGCTTCAAATGGGATCCGGCTGCGATCAGGGTATCACTTTGTTGACAGGATACTCGACGATGCCGGTGGCGCCCGCGCGCTTAAGCAGGGGAATGATGCGTTTGATTTCATCGACGCGAATGACGGTCTCGACCGCGCACCACCGCGAGTCGGACAGCGTTGACACGGTCGGGTTGTGCAGCGCCGGAAGAACCTTGAGAACCCTCTCGCAATCGCTTTTCTTAACGTTGCATTTGAGTCCGGCGTAATTCTCCGCGTTCAGGGTTCCCTGCAGCAGAATGGTAATGTTCTCGAGCTTGCGCTTCTTGGCTTCGTCCGCCCACGCCGCCTTGTTGGCGATGAGGATGGTGCAGGTCTCCATGAGCACGTCGATGACGCGGAGACGGTTGGCGCGGAGTGAGGATCCTGTTTCGGTGATATCGACTATAGCATCCACCAGCCTCGGCGGCTTGACCTCGGTGGCGCCCCAGGAGAACTCCACCTCGACCGGGACCTTCTTGGCCTTGAAATACCGTTTGGTGGTCGCGACCAGCTCGGTGGCGATGCGTTTGCCGCGAAGGTCGGAAGGTTTCTTGAACGGCGAGTCTTCCGAAACCGCCAGCACCCACTTGCATTTCTGTCGCGAGACTTTGCTGTATTCGAGCTCACAGACCCGCACAACCTTTGCGTTGTTCTCGACTGTCCAGTCCAGCCCGGTGATTCCCGCGTCGAGAATACCCTGCTCCACGTACCGCGGGATCTCCTGCGGCCGCATCAGGATGAGGTCGAGATCCGGGTCGTCCGACACGGGGAAATACGAGCGGTCGTCGGCGCGGATATGGATGTCTGCCTTCTGAAAAAGTTCGATCGTCGATTTCTGCAGGCTTCCTTTGGGAAGGCCCAGAGTGAGTTTCATGAAAGAAAACCTCTGAAAAAAGTTGAGAAGTCGAGAAGTTGAGAGGTTGAGAAGAGAATAAGTCGACAAGGTAAGAAGTCGAGAGATTGAGAAGTCGAAAAGCCAACCTTGAATTTGAACGAACTCATAAACTCCTCAACTTCTAAACTCCTAAACTTCTCAACCAAATCTTACTTTCCTAACGCTTCCTTGAACGCGGTTGTCAACGCAGGCACGATTTCCAGGGCGTCGCCAACGATGCCGAGGTTGGCCACTTGAAAGATGTCGGCGTTCGGGTCCTTGTTGATTGCGATGATGTAATCCGACGACTGCATGCCCGCCATATGTTGCACGGAACCTGAAATGCCGCAGGCGAAGTAGAGCTTGGGGCACACGGTCTTTCCCGTCTGCCCGACCTGGTGCGAGTAGGGTATCCAGCCGGCGTCGACCGCAGCGCGACTCGCGCCGACCGCTCCGCCGAGCATTTCCGCCAATTCCTTTATGCAAGCCATATTTTCCGGCTTCTGCATGCCACGGCCGCCGGCCACGATGATGTCCGCCTCGGTGATGTTGACGGTCGATTCGACGTCCTTGACAATGTCAAGGACCGCCGTTCGTATCGCAATGTCAGTCCCGTCAAGGGCATGGACCACGACTTCGCCGGTGCGACCCTCGTCGCGCACCGCCGCCTTCATTACCTTGTGCCGCACGGTGGCCATCTGGGGCCGGTGGTGCGGGCAGATAATGGTTGCCATAAGATTGCCGCCGAACGCCGGGCGTGTTCCGAGCAACAGCCGCTTTTCCGTGTCGATTTCGAGTTTCGTGCAGTCCGCCGTAAGTCCGCCCCACACACGTGCCGCGACCTTGGGAATGAATGATCTGCCGATCGCGCTCGCTCCCGCGAGCACGATAGCCGGTTTTTCGGCTTCGATGAATTCGGACAGAAGCTGCGCATAGCTGTCGTCCTGAAACGCGGCAAGTTTTTCACTGTCGAAGTACACGACCTTGTCCGCGCCGTACTTGACAAGCTCGTCCGCTTTCTGGCGCAATCCGTGGCCCATGAGCACCGCGATGAGCTTTTCCTTGAGCTGGTCGGCGAGCTTTCTTCCCTCACCGAGCATTTCGTATGCCACGCCCGCGATCTCGCCGTTGCGCTGTTCAATGAACACCGCGACATTCTTATAGTCCACGATATTCTTTCCCTGGCCCGACGCTTCTTTCGTTATGGTAATGGCCTGGTATTTCTTGCATGCCTCGACGCACGCGGCGCACAGGTTGCATTTTTCAAGGTCAATGATCGCCTTTTTGTTCACGATTGATATTGCGCCCTGGCCGCAGGCCCTGACGCAGAGCGAACAGCCAATGCATTTTTCAAGATCGACATTGATTCCCATCAGTGGTTCTTCCTTTACCCTCTCAAAACGTTAAGAAGCTAGCGAATGACGTTCAGATCCAAGACTGCGGATTTGATTTTGTTAACCAGATCCGGGACTTCACCGCTGATTTTCTCACCCCCGGATTTCCGTTCCGGTACGAACGACCGGAGAACCTGCGTCGGGCTCCCTTGTTGCCCGATCTTTTCCGGGTCTGCGGAAAGAGACGTTGCGGTGAGTTTTGTTATGACGGCTTTCTTGGCACGCATCTTGCCTTTCAATGACGCCATACGCGGCACGTTTATTTCCTTGACAACCGTGATTAGTCCGGGCAACGGTATTTCAACGACCTCATAGCCGTCCTCCATCATACGTTCGACGCGCAGTGACGTTTCCGTCACGTCTTCGACCTTGCGTACCCATGCGACAAACGGGATACCGAGCATTTCCGCTACTCCTGGCCCGACCTGCGCGGTGTCGCCATCGATCGCCTGTTTTCCGCAGATGATAAGGTCGACGGCCCCGAGCGACTTGATGCCGCGAGCGAGGGTATACGAAGTTGCCCAGGTGTCAGACCCAGCAAACGCCCTGTCCGAAATGAGAAACCCTTCGTCCGCGCCCATGGCGATCACGCTTTTCAAAGCTTCCTCGGCCTGCGGCGGGCCCATGGTAATGACCTTGATGACTGCGTTTCCCAGCCGTTCTTTGATGCGCAGGGCCTCTTCGATAGCAAATTCGTCGAACGGGTTTACGACAGCCTCGACGCCATCGCGGATGAGCGTGCCCGTGTCAGGGTTGATTTTCACCTGCGTTGTTCCCGGGACCTGCTTGATACAAACGACAATATTCACGGTTTTTGCTCCTTTTACTCACGAATATTACTGAGAAACAGACTTGAAATATACTTCCTGAAGGACGAAACGGGCAATTAAGGTATGCAAAGATACTGCGATTCCTTTGCTTCCATTTTTCTTCTTTCGCCTGGTTTTTCGTGATCAAACCCGAGAAGATGGAACATGCCGTGGATGAAAAGGCGGAGGATTTCATTGTCGCACGAGACCTGGTAGTGCCGCGCCTGGACGCTGGCGCGCTCGAGGGAGACGTAAATCTCTCCAAGAAGGTCGGCATCGTCGTAATTGAACGACAGAACGTCCGTCGCACGGTCTTTGCCCAAGAACGTGGAGTTCAGCCTTCGTATCGCGCGGTCGGAGCAGAAAATGACATGCGTTTTGCGGGAAACGGGGACCTTCTCCAAAACGTAAATCCGCCGCGCTGTCTTGACAAGCAGAACCCTTGGGACCGGGATGGACGTGAAGTCGTGATGGATGAGAATCTCGCCGCAGTCCACACCTGTTTTGCTTTTCATGGGAGCTTTAAAAGGATTGACCTTTCCCCAAAACCATTGTAAAATTTTTACGTCCTTCTTCTACAAATATATAATACACGACACGACGGTCGACGAATCGGTTTGAAAAAACAAGGAGCGGTTTTTTATGATAATCCGGAATCCTGCCGCGGTATTGACGTGTATCCTGACGCTGATTTTAATTGCCCTTTCCGGCGCCGGCGAACGCGACTCTTACCTGAAAAGCATGATCGGAAGCGTCAAGGTGCGCAAGGGCGAAAGCCCCATATGGAAAGACGGCCGGCAGCAGATGGTGCTCCACGAAAAGGACGCGGTCAGGACATTCGTGGAATCACAGGCCGAGATCATGACCGCCGAGGGGACCGTGCTCAAGCTCGATGAGAACACGACGCTCGAACTGTCTGCGATGAAGGAATTCGGCAGCGGCGTGCAGTCAACCAAGATCAAGGTGCAAAGCGGGACAATATTGGCAAATGTCAAGAAACTCGTGAACACGGCGTCGTCCTTCGAGTTCGAAACGCCGACTGCAGTGGCGTCTATCCGCGGCACGACGCTCGGTTTGGACGTCAGCGGCGACAAGACCACGGTCAAGGTGTATGAAGGTGAAGTGGTTGTAAAACCGCGGGGCGGTGCAGCGGGCGTGAGCATCAAGACCAACGAAATGGTCACCGTGGTGAAAGGCCAAAGGACGCTGAAGGCCGAGAGCATATCGGAAAAGGACAGAAACGCTGTCATGCCGCCGGACACGTCCGCGGCAAAGCAAAAGGCCGACTCCCTGGCTTCGAAACCGGGAGCGGATACGACCAAGAACAAGCCCGCCAGCGACACCGCCGGAAGAGGACTACTAAAAGTCAATCCCGATTCCGCCGCTGCCCCGCTCCGGCTTTCCGTGTCTTTGCCGGCTGACAATGCCCACGTCAAGCCGGGCTCGCAGATCGTCGTTTCCGGCAAGGTCGTACCGGCATCCGCAAAGGTGACGGTTTCGTCTGCGTCCGCCGCGGTGTCCGCGACCGGGGATTTCAAGGCCATGGTCAATGCAGGACAGGTAACCGGCGATTTTGAAATCTCCATAGAGGCCGTAAGCGGATCCCAATCGCAGAGCACGATCCGGAAATACACCGTCGATGCGCCGACGCAGCTCTTTTTGCAAGTCACCTCACCGTCGGACGGTCAGAAATTCGGCGTTACCGTCATTCCGGTCACGGGCATGACCACGCCGGGCGCGGACGTGTCGGTATCCGGTATCAAATGTCAAGTAAGTCCGAACGGCGCGTTCAGTGGCAGGATACCGATACCGGACGAGGAAAATCAGGTGAGCCTGGAAGTCGAGGCGGTGCTCGGCGGTCAGACCCAGCAGGTGGTCCGCAAAATCCTGTACCAGCCCGACCTGACCGTGGTGATCACCAGTCCCCAGGCGGGCCAGACTGTCAATTCCACGTCGATCCAGGTCGCGGGCCAGGTGTTGCCGTCGACGGCCGAGCTCCTCGTGTATGATACGAAGATTCCCATCTCCACAAACGGGAAATTTCTGGGTACCGTGACCATCCCGGACGAAGAAGGCCAGGTCACGCTCAATTTCGACGCGTCGTACCAGGGCTCGAGTCGGACCGATTCGCGGACCGTGACCTACAAGAAAGCAATCGATCAGATCCCACCGTCCGTTGTGCCGCAAAGCTTGCCGGTGATATCGAAAACCAGCGTCGTGGCATTTACGGTCCTCGACAGGACGCCGGACGATGAGGTGACCTTTTACAAGACCATCGACGGATCGCGCGAATCCGAGACCGGAAAACCGAATTCCAATTTCAGCCTGAATCTCGAAGAGGGCATACATAGTTATACGGTATACGCGGAAGATCTGGCGCGCAACCGTTCGGCGCAGATTACCGGCACGGTAACGTACCTCTCCCGTTCATTCGTCATCAAGATGCGAAAGCCGCTGGGGACCGAGGTGGTTCGTATCCCGCCGTCGTCGCCGGCTCCGTCCCAGGCTTTGCCGCAATACACGGTCCAGTTTACCATTCTCAATGTACCCGATGACGACCGCCGCTTGATCAAGGAGGTGAGCGTCACCAATTTGGCGACCCACAAGACCGTCACACAGAAGAACATTCTCGATCTTGACTTGGAATTCGACGTCGAGTTGCAGCGGGGGAACAATCAGTTGTCTATTGACATATTAGATGTACTCGACAGGCCTGTATCGGAAAGAAACTCAATGATCATCGTCCGGTAACGTGACGGTATCGTGAAACCCGGCTTTTCGGACTGAGGGAGAACCGTGAAATGAAGAAAATAGTGGTGTTTTTATGCGTGAGCATTCCTCTATTCTGCGCGTTCGGCCAGCAACCCCCTGCGGCGGCGCCGTCCGCCGGTGGAAAGACCCTGCCGCTTTCGGACACTGCCGCGCAGCATCCGGATAAACAGCCCTCGCAGACCGCGACTCCTGCCCCGGTGTCGCCAACAGTCGCTCCCGCATCCGCAACGTCGGCGTCAAAACTTTCTCCTGCGGTTGGTACCGTAACACAGGCGCAGCCGGTGGAATTCTCGCTTGAAATTCCGGGTGGCGTGCTCTTCGGCAAATTCGACAAGCAGAGCGGACCGTTTCTCATCAAGGGCAGCATAATCGTGCCTGCGGGCCAGGTGCTTGAGTTTGGACCCGGGTGCAAGATTTACGTCGGCGGCGATTATTCGACCATCACGGTATTCGGCCAGCTTGTTGTCAAAGGAACACGCGAAGACCCCGTTATCTTTCAGTCTGCGAAACCGCGCCCGAATCCCTGGGATTGGGACAGGATCTATATCAGAAGCAGGAACCGCAGTACGCTGGAGCATTGCATCGTCAGGCATTCCAATTACGGCGTGATGGTGGAAAACGGCTCGCTCATGATGAACTATTGTCAGCTTGACCACAATTCCCTTCACGGGCTTGTGGTGAGGAATTCGGATGTTCTCGTTCTCAACACGTCGATGAAGGGCGGTCAGGTCGTCGCGGTATTGTGTGACGCGGGGGGCGACATTCAAGCGGAAAGCCTGGTTATCACGGATAACATCACCGGAATAGCCGTGAACGACAGGGGCTCGTTTCAACTTCGCGGCGGGGACATTTCCGGCAACACCAACGGCATCGTGGCCATGAAGGGTTCGTCGGTATCGATCGTAGCAGCCGATATCACCAGAAACCACATCGGGCTCGTGTCGCAACAGATGATCCCGAAAAAAGTGTCGGAAATGAATTACGGAAACGGACTGGACACCAAAATCGCGACAAATGAGGAAATCGACAAGATGCTCAAGCCGCCGGAAGCGGTAAAATCCGTGGCACTGCCCCTTGCCGCAACGTCAATCAGAGTCCGGGACGATTTCACGCCGGGATTTTCCGCGATGCGGGCGCAGAAGGAGGCTACGGCCAGCTTCATCGGCAACGTGACCGCCGGTATGGTGTATTTCGCGCCGCATTCGACGATCGACACGCTGATGCAGAACCATTATCCGGGTGAGGACAACCCGGCACTAGGACGGATGGACAACCTGCAGCCCGAAATGCAGCTCTTTGCAAGCGGGAAGAAGGGAGAAGCGGATATCAACCTGCTCCTCGACGTGTACGGCAACGAATGGACGGGGTTTCGGCGCAACAACACGAACCTGGTCATGAACTATTCGGACCAGTCGCTGGTCATCGGCGATTTCTACGAGAACAATTCCGAAACGTCAATTTCGGGACGGAAAATGACCGGGTTGAAATATGACGGCAATTTCTGGGAAATGGGACGCGGAACCAAGCGGGTGGCGGTCAAGGCCGCCTTCGGACAGACCGAACTTCCCAAACAGTTCGGCGAACATGAAATTGATTTGTACAACACCGAGGTCGACTCCGGGATGTCGGTGAGGCAGCAGATGACCTATGAGGCGGGTCTTGCGTTCAAACCCACGTTCAATTCGTCCATCGGGGCGCGCGGCATCATCGCGCGCGACCAGGGAGACATGCCCTTTATCGGCTCGGAAGTCGTGCGGGATTTCAAGGCGCCCAACGTGCTGCAGGCCCAAACCGGGAGCCTTGACGGGAAAATCGATTTACTCAACGGCAAGCTCTCCCTGAATGCGGAACTTGACATGGGCCGCGTCGACACCCTAAAGGACATGCGGGGGCATTCGGACACCCTCAAAGGTGCAGACTCAATCGCTGCCGCGGACGACAGCTCAAAGATTTCGAAAATCGCCTGGTACGATCCCCAGGTGGGCGACGCGATGTCCAAGGTGTTCGGCGTCATTCCCAAGGGAGGACACTACGCTTTTACGGCCGGAGCAAACGGGCTTTTCGACGGATATAAACTTTCCCTGACCGCCTCGCAGATCGCGCCGCAGTATTTTGCGGCCGGTAACCCGTACCTGGAAATCGACCGAAGGATTGTGTCGTTCACGGGGGAGAAGGAGTTTTCGGAAAGACTTGCCGCCAGCGTGAATGCCGAATACCAGCGCAGGACCATGACCACGGCTCCGGTTGACAACAGCACAATCAACCTCGGCGGAAAATATGCGTTCGGCCAATACCTGCCCGAGTTCAATGCCAATTACATGTTCTACTACGAGACCAATGACCAGAAGCAAAGCGTCACCCGAACTGATACGGTCGGCGCCAGCATCATCGATACGCTGATCGACAGTGTGTATCACATCAAGGATTTCAGGAACACGGTCGGCATTGAAATGAAACAGCAGTTTGCCAACGACATGGATTACAGCCTCAGGTACCAGTTGCTCATGGAAAACGACCTCACTCATTATGTGGATTCGCTTGAAAAAGGCAAGAGGAACGGCATCCAGCACCAGGTGACGGCGCGGTACGGGTTCAAACTGGGAAAGATGGTCCGGAACCGGACCACGGTGCGCATCACGGCGAAGAACGAAGTGCTCGATTCCCTGCGCGGATTTGCATACAAGCTGAGCGACGAATTGAAACTGGTCTTGGTCCCGAGGAAACTGAGCTGGAACCTCAAGGGCGAATATAGTCACAAGCTTGACAAGAAGTCAATCGACACGTCTTCCGCAGACCCCACCGTGCCTCGGCAGCAGCAGAATCTCAGGACGATTTTCAGCGCGTTCGAAACCGAGGTAAAATACTCATTGACGGCAAAGTGGTCCATGACGCTTCGCGGCAGGTACGAAAAGGCGCTTGACGACACGCCCGGATCGCGGGAAAATTACTCGGTGAAGATCGCAAGCTTCTACTGCACGTATTTGTTTTAGTCGCCTTCGTAAAGCTTCGTCACCTTGGCTTCGGCGATGTGGACCGCTTCGATGATCTTGCGTTCCATGCCGATGAGGTTGACGCATGCCATTACGAGGAAGAACAGCAGGCAGAGTGTCAGGCTTGCAAGAACGAAGAGTGGCATAGGAGATTCCTTTTAGTATTTTTATTTATTGTAACCCTCACCCTTGATCCCCTTCCCGTTTACGGGAGAGGGAAAAATGATGTGTTTTCTGCCCGAAGGGCGGGGATGAGGGTGGTCCGCAACGAGCCACTGTAAGTTTATTCTATAGTCACTTAAGAATCAAGTATCATCGTACTCATCACAATCCTGCCGACGGGCTCATGCGCGGAAATCGCAGCGAGTTTCGCTTCATCCGTTCGTAGCCGGCCCTCGCGATCATGGCCGCGTTGTCGGTACACAGGGCCGGACCCGGGAAGAACGCCCGTTCTCCGAAGCGGTCGGTAATGGCATTTCGAAGCGCGGTATTGCACGCAACGCCGCCTGCCACCCCTACGGTACGAATGCCGGTCATGGTGCTGGCGGCAACCAGGTTCCGCACGAGAGAATCGATGACTGACTTTTGAAACGCCCGGCAGACCAGTGGCCTGTTTTCCCGCACCCAATCGGTTCCCTTTTCGGCGCAGAAGTACTTGACGGCCGTCTTCAACCCTGAAAAGCTGAAGTCGAGCGAGGAATCGGGCATGCGCGCGACCGGAAACCGGATGTCCGCATCGTGGGTTGCCTTTGCCGCTTCGCCCTCGATCGCCCTTCCTGCGGGGTAAGCAAACCCGAGCAACTTTCCTATCTTGTCAAATGCTTCTCCTGCCGCGTCGTCAACGGTTTGGCCCAGGCAGTCATACCTTCCGAAATCATGCACCAGATAAATCGCGGTATGTCCGCCGGACACGAGCATGCCGAGAAACGGATACGGAATGTCACGCCTCGTGCCGCAGAACAACGAGTAGAGATGTCCTTCGAGATGGTTGATTCCCGTGACCGGTATGCCGGCCTGAGTGTGAATTCCAAGGGCAAAGCTAATGCCCACAAGGAGCGCGCCTGCGAGGCCTGGGCTGTCGGTCACGGCAACAAGGTCGATATCGGACAGCGGCAGCTTGATTGCATCGAATACGGCCGCGGCAAGCACGTCAATTTTCGCGATATGGGCGCGTGAAGCGAGCTCAGGCACGACCCCGCCGAACCGGGCATGAATGTCCTGAGAAAACACCTCGCTGGCCACGATACGGTCGTCATCAAGAACGGCGACTGATGTTTCGTCGCACGATGTTTCGATCCCCAGGGTTTTCATGGTAGCACCGCTATCCGGCAACGTAGCGGGTGAGTCGGGGGTGGCCGCGGAGCAATGCGGAAAGTTCTGCCTCGCAATTGACAAAAGATATTGTGCCGCCCGCCTGCTGCACGATGTCGCGGAATTTCTCAAGGTACGATAGTTCCCGGTCGTACAGGAACATCACGTTGGAGAAATCAAGGGCGATGCGCGGATTGCTGCACGTGGGCAGGATCTCCGACAGCCGCTTCCAGGCTGCCGCAAAATCCGTGTCCTTTTTTGCGTTTGAAAAGAGAGCAACCGTGATGGTTCCGGACCTGGGCGGAACGTTGCTTTCGTCGACGACGTCAAGGACATCGGATTGCGGTTCCGGTTCAGACCCGCCGGGACCGGGAGACTGATAGTGCGGCACATCCGGACGATCGGTCGAGTGGGCGTCGTAGTTCTCAAATCCTTCACCCCTGATATTTCTGACGATTTCGATTTGCTCGGATGAATGTTCCGAATATCCGGACTGGTCGAACGGTTGCTGAGTACCTTTACTTTGAGGAGAGCCAAGGGATTGCCGTTCCTTTCTCAATGCTTCCAATTCCAACGCTTTCTTTTCCAATTCGGTTTCGAGCCCGGAAATCTTTGAAGACAAAGACGACAAGTAAACCCAGTTCGATATTCCTAGAAAAATGGTCAGGACGGCGATTATTCCGGCTCCTGAAAAAAAGAGGATTTCCATACTCATAGGAAGCAAAATAAGTGTTGAAAAACAGAACTTGCAATGAAAAGCATATTATTCAATATTATTGCATTCTCATTATTGAATAAATCGGGCATAAATACACTAATGCGGACAAAAAGCAGGTACTCCAAAGGTGCCTACATACTACCATAACTGGCGATTAATTCATTCTCAACGAACTTAAGCCGTTAAGTTACAGATTGGTATGAAGATAGCTGATTAGGTAGAGTGCTATGGGTATTTCTTTCAAGATTTTGATAATAGAAGATAACCTGGCAAACCAGGAAGCTCTTAAGAAGTCTCTGTCTTGTCTGGGGTGTCAGGTTGTGGCTGTAGAATCGTCTGAAAAGGGTTTGGAAGAGGTCGGCAAGACAAACTTCAACGCTATTTTTGCCTCGTTATGTGTTCGTCAGGCGGGAGCGAGAACTGTTGCCCGATACGTTAAGGTGCATTCACCGCGCACAAAGTTCTTTATTGTTACAAGTTGGAAAGGCGAGCTTGATCAACGACTTCTCTCAATGGACGGGATTCACGGCATTGTTCGTAAACCATTAATATTTAAGGAAATAAGGGATAAGCTCCTCGAACATCTGGGGTAAGTCTTTCTTCTTAAGGTGTATTTAATTATGAATGCATTGTGCATCGAATGCGGTAAAATGCTCGAAAAACAAGAAAGCGAAATCGGCTTTTGCGCCGATTGTAACGCAAGGATTGAAAACGACATACACATTCTTCGGGAGAGCGAAGACGACAGCTTTGCTTTTCTTGCAGAAACCGCACTTTGATTTTCCCGTAGTATTTTTTGACTATTTTTCCTTATCCTGCGTAATCTCTCTATGCCCGTATTACAAACACACCCATCGAGAAACTTTTTAAAATATTATTTTGCTTTTTCTACGAAAGTTGTTATATTAAATACTAATAGGTTTGATGGCTTAGGTTCGGCAAGGAACGTAAAGAAATGAAAAAATTGATTGTTTCTTCAGTTCTCGTTTTTTCTTTCATCGTCTGTGCGTCTGCTCAGCAGGGCACGGATTCACAGAAGGTTGCCCCTGCCAAGTCTGTTCAAACGGTTGATAAGGGTTCACTTGACAAAAAAGCACACGTTACGCCCCCCGGGGGGACGAATTGGTCCAAGATTAAGGATTTGTTCAGATAAGCTTTCCACGGCAGGACGCAATAAAAAAGGGAATGTTTCACATTCCCTTTTTTATTTGTTTTCGGCTCTACGAGCCGCATGGATTATTGGGGCCCTCCGACTCCAGTCGGCGAGGCTCCACGAATTAAATTATACCTCTATGATTTTGGGTAAATCAACCAAATAGCAGCGGATATGCCATGATTCACAGGAGCGACCTGCGGGTGCTTTCGGTCGATGCCGGGACGGCTGCGAAGAATTCGGGCATGAAGAGGGGCGATGTCGTCGTTTCCGTCAACGGCCGCCCCATCTCGGACGAGTTCGATTTCAGATTCAATGCCGCATGCGAGGTTTCCCGTGTTACGGTGCGGCGCGCCGGGGAGCAAAAACTGCTCGTCCTGCGCAGGGCGCCGAACGCGATGCTGGGCGTGCACTTCGTGCAACGCCCCCTCTCCCGGTGTGCCAACCGGTGCGTGTTCTGCTTCATCGACCAGATGCCGAAAGGCCTGCGGAAAAGCCTGTATGTCAAGGATGAGGATCTCGGGCATTCGTTCACAAATGGAAATTACGTCACGCTCAGCGCCACCTCCTATGAGGAACTGGAGCGGGTCGCCGGCATCGGCCTGTCGCCGCTTTTCATCTCCGTGCATGCCACGGACAACACGGTGCGGCGCCGGATGCTTGGAAATCGGTGTGCCTTTGACGTCATGGATCAACTGCGGTATCTTGCCAAAAACGACGTTTCGTTCCACACGCAGATTGTAGTGTGTCCCGGATACAACGACCGAAAGGTTTTGCGCCAATCGGTGCGCGACCTCCTGTCGCTTTCGTCCGGTCTGCTGTCCATCGCCATCGTTCCGGTGGGCCTGACACAATTCCGGCGGCTCCCGCTTTCTCCGGTCACCGGGCCCGATGCGCGGGCGATCATGACAACGGTATCCGCCCTTGGTGATGCGGACAAAAGGAAGCACGGAAGCCGGCGGGTGTTCTGCGCGGACGAGCTGTTCATCAAAGCCGGCCGGTCCATGCCGCCGACGGCATACTACGAGGATTATCCGCAGATCGAAAACGGGGTCGGCCTTGTCCGTCAATTGCTGGATGAGTGGAGAATCGTCAGACGCACGCTCATGCCGTCCCGTTCCGTGCTGCGGCAACGACTGCAACGATTTGAGACGCGAATCCTTCTCATCACCTCACACTCAGCCGCTGGCTATCTTGACCGAATAGCCAAGCACATCAATCGGCTGAAGCCCGGCGTTATCGTCGAAACGTGCCCGGTCGAAAACGAGTTTTTCGGCCGAAGGGTCACGGTGGCCGGACTCTTGACGGGCCGCGACATCATCCGAACGGTGAGGAGGCGCAAAGGCCGCCGTGACCGGATCATGGTTCCGGCCGTGACGTTCAATTACCGGGGATTCACGCTCGACGGCTGGTCGGCCAAGCGCCTTGAAAAGGAACTCGGCACCCCCCTGTCGGTGATTGGCTCGCTTGATACCCTGGTCTCTCTTTTGTAACCCATCAAATCCTTTTCCCGCACAATGGTTCGCGTATTTTCCCTTTGACTTTACATTCTTAACAACCGTATACTTAGAATCGAAACACGGTGGTGGACCTTATGGCGAGCCCCAAAAGCCAGCCATGGGGTGTGCCAACGACGATGAGCATTTCCTCCGAGATAGTTCTATGAAACCGGCGCTTTTCGAAAAAACAGGACCGGACGGGGCACAGCCGCACCTGGCGGACTATCCCGACGGCATCGTCGTGACTGACGGCTCAGGTACGGTCTTGTTTGCCAACGCCGCAGCGCAGCTCTTTTTCAATTCCCCGGATGAATCGCTTGCCGGAAAAAATATCGGCGTTTCCGTGCTTCCGCGGGAATGCCTGGAATTTGAGAGCGGCGCCCGGACGCTTGAGATTAGAGCGGGCGGGACCACGTGGGATGGCCGTGATGCGCTACTGCTCGCGATACGCGACGTGACCGCCCGGAAAAAAAAAGAAAATGCGCTTCTTGAAAGTGAAGAGCGATATGCGCTGGCGGTTCAGGGCTCCAATGACGGACTGTGGGACTGGGACCTGAAAAAAAACGAAGTCTTCTATTCCGAACGCTGGAAATCCATCCTGGGCTGCGATCCCCATGAAATCGGCGCCAGTCCGGACGAGTGGTTCAGCCGCATCCATCCGGACGATGCCGCGTCTGTAAAGGCAAGGATTTCGGAGCATGTCGAGGGCGCGACGAATACGCTGGAGTGCGAACACCGGGTGCTACACAAGGACGGCGCCTACCGCTGGCTTCTGTGCAGGGGCATTGCCGTGTTCGACCGGGGCGGAAGCGTCGTGCGGCTCACCGGCAGCCAGACGGACATTACGGAGCGCAAGGAGGCCGAACAAAAGCTCGCCGCGGCCTTAAGCGATCTCAAATTCGCGCTTGCATCCGAGAAGGTCCTGCTCGACGAACTTGACAAAAAAAACAAGGAACTTATCGAACTGTCGATCACGGACGGTCTCACCGGACTGTACAATCACCGGTTCATCCAGGAACGTTTCGAATTCGAATTCAAGCGCGTCAAACGATACGGCGGAAACCTGTCCTGCATGATGATCGACATCGATCATTTCAAGGATCTCAACGACACGCACGGCCACCAGTGCGGCGACTACGTCCTGCGCGAGTTGTCCCAGGTTTTCCGAAAACAGTCCCGCGAAGTCGACATTTGCGGACGGTACGGCGGCGAAGAGTTCCTTATCCTGACAAATGTTCAGATCGAATACACCATGCAGTTCGCGACCAAACTTCACGCGGCAATCGAAAATCATCCCTTTTCGTTCGACGGCAAAACGTTCCACGTCACGGTCAGCGTGGGCGTGGCCGACTTCCGGCCCGGCATGAAAGACAGGCACGAACTCATCGAACACGCGGACATGGCCCTGTACCAGGCCAAGGACGACGGCCGCAACCTCATCCGCATCTGGAAAGAAAAGATGGGCGAGGACGAAAACGCCGTGGATCACTACAGCGCGCAGGAGCTCAAAAAGAAATTCGTCCTGTTGTCGGACCAGATGCGGGGCACCTACATGGAATACACCAATGCCCTTGTCAAGGCGGTCGATGCAAAGGACCCCTTCACAAAGGAACATTCGCAGAACGTCTCCGGCCGGGCGGTGGAGATCGCCAGGGCCCTGGGCCTTGCCGACAGCGAGGTCGAAATCATCAAGTATGCAGGTCTGCTTCACGACGTCGGGAAAATCGCCGTGAGCCAGGACGTTCTTGTCAAGAAAGAGCCGTTGACTCGTGAGGAATTCGATCTGTTGAGGAAACATCCCGTAATCGGCGTCAATATCTTGAAGGAAATACGGTTTCTTGAAAAGGAAATACCTATTATCCTGCACCACCACGAGCGATATGACGGCAAGGGGTACCCGCACGGCCTCAAGGGCCGGGAGATTCCCTTGGGCGCGCGGATCGTCGCGATCGCGGACGCGTTCGACGCCATGTCGTCGGGGCGCGGCTACAAGGACAAGGTGCCCCTTGCAAGCGTGATCGCCGAGCTCAAACGCGGCAGCGGGACGCAATTTGCACCCGAAATCGTCGACGCATTCATCGGGATTCTGGAAAAGAAAACTGCGGATGCAACGGTGTGATAAGTGCTGGTCTATCGGCGTGAGATAATGTATACTTTTAACTCTGCGACATGCAGGTGGATGTAGTCCTATCGGTCCGTGTGGAGGAAGAAATGAAAATACGAATTGAAGCAGTGGGCGACGTGACGGTTGTTTTTATCGACGGAAACGTTCTGCAGGAAAATGTTCCCATCTTCAGGGTCAAACTGCTCGAACTTGTCGAGGAGGGCAAGGTCAACGTCGTGCTCGATATGGTGGCCTCGAATTACATCAGCTCTATGTGCCTTGCAACGATTGTGGATGTCAAGAAAAAGGTGAACGAACTCGGGGGAGACCTGAAACTCGCACGGGTCAATAAGCTGGTCCGCAACCTGCTTGAAACCACGAGCCTGATAAAGAAGGTCGAAACCTACGAGGAAGTCGACGCAGCGGTCAAATCGTTCGCGTCCCCGAAGAAATAACCGGGGGCGCATGGCTCAGGCCGACAGGGCCAATAGGCTGCCGCCCGGCCTGTCCCGGCGCAGGCAATCGCAACGCCGCACCATCCACGCTGACACGGGAATCCCCGGAAAAAGCGCGAAGAGAAGTTCCGCCGGCTTGCACGTGTTCTTCGGCTCCATGGAAAGTACCGCTTCGAACCCCACACCTCCGTTTTCCCCGGCAGGCCCGGCACGGTAGACCAACGGCCTGATGTTTTTCGTCCTCTCGACGCTGTCCTTTCGTACGATAACGGATACCTCCGACTGCGCCAGGAACTGCGACACAGCAGAGACCAGCAATCCGGGATCCATGGAGGGGACGCCGTCCGCCGCAGCAAAGGCAAAGCAATACCTGCCTGCGCAGATGTCCTCGTTGAGTGACACGTGCCGAAGCCCAATCTCGCCCCGCCTTTTCAGCCTGAGGCCTTCGGGGAGAAATTTGTTGATTCCGTCGCACTCCTCGGTCCACGTTTCGGTGGTCACCATGTCAAACAGCTCGTTATCTGCCGTAAAGGACAACGACAGCGGCGGCCCGAAGGATACCAGCGGATGGGCGTGAAATCCCTCGGAATAGGCAAGGGGAATCCGCGCCGCCAGAAAGGCCCTGAGCAGCACATTCATCATGTCAAGGTGCCCCAGGAACCGGACCTGGGGTCCCTTTTCATACACGAACCGGTAGCAGTACCGCTTCCCGTCCGCTTTCCGGGCGTCCGAACCCTGTGCGACTCGTCCGGACGTGCGGACCGTGACTTTCTGCCGCAGATCGGAGCCCACCCCTTTTACGCAGCAGCCGCAGTCCGAGCATTCGCCGCTGCGGCAGTCGGGCGTTGAGATGCCCGAAAGCGCCTTATCGCGTTCACGAAGCAGGAACTCGGTAGTGACCCCTTCGGAAATGATTGACCAGGGCAATGGCTGGTCTAGCGGGATAGCCCCGCAATAGGACTGCATGTCCGCGCCGCAGGCGGCAAAGGCTCGCTCCCATCGCTCAAACGAAAAATGTTCATCTCGTCCGTCAAAAAGCGCCCCGTTCTTCCATGCGTCAAGGATGCACGCGGAAAGCTTCCGGTCCCCGCGTGCCATCGTGGTCTCCAGGGTGGCCATTTCCCCGTCGCGGTACGACACGGTCACGTTACGTTTCGGGCGCAGCGCCTTCTTGATCCGCAGGGATTTTTTCAAGAGCATGTCCGGCCCATCCGCCGCCTCCCATTGAAAGGGCGTGTGCGGCTTTGGCGAAAAAGGAGAAATGGAGACATGAATAGTGACGCGATGAGAAGCATTCCACGCCGTATCGCCGATATGGGCAACCAGGCCGATGATGCCCTCAAGATCGGTATCGGTCTCCGTGGGCAAGCCGATCATGAAATACACCTTGATGGTCTGGATCTTCTTGCCCAGGAGCCGATCCACCATCGCGAAGATTTGCGTATCGGTAAATCCCTTGTTGATAACGTCGCGAAGCCGCTGGGTTCCCGCCTCAGGGGCGATGGTGAACGACGAAAACGGCGTGATCTCGCCGAGCGCGTCGAGGTCATCGTCGCTGAGAGCGTCGATGCGGGTGGAGGGCAGCGACAGTCTGATGCGGCGGTCACTGGCCACGGTCCTGCTTTGGTCGAGAAGATTCGTCAGGTCGGAATGATCAGCCGTGGAAAGCGACAGGAGGCTGACGTCCCGCCACCCGGTTGCATCGATACTGGCGACCATCTGGCCGACGAGGGCGGGCACGGCGCGTTCCCGAACCGGCCGGTACGTCATGCCTGCGGCGCAGAACCGGCATCCGCGCGTGCAGCCGCGCATGACCTCCACGGCGAGCCGGTGATGAACGACATTGATGAGCGGCACCAGGGGATGCGACGGATAATATTCATCCTTGAGCTCCGGGACTTTTGCAGCGGCAACCGCGGAAGTCCTGTCCTGGTGAACCATGAAGCGGCCGGACAGCGTGACCGGATGAAGGGACGGCACGTAGACACTTTCGCTGCAGGCGGCAAGTTGGGCAAGCGTTTCCGTGCGGGACGCGCCCGCCGTCTTCATCCGCTGGAGCACGGTGCAGACGTCGACGATCGCCTCTTCGCCGTCGCCGATGACAAAGGCATCGATGAAGTCGGCAATGGGCTCGGGATTGGACACGGCGCAGCCGCCGGCAATCACGATGGGCGTTTTTTCCTGCCGCGCCGATGCCAAGATCGGGATTTTCGCAAGCGAAAGCATGTTGACGATATTGGTATATTGCAACTCGTAGGTCACGGAAAAACCGATCCAGTCCGCATCGAAGAGCGGCGTCCGGTATTCAAGGCAGAAAAGGGGAATCTCGTTTTCCGTCAGGAGTTTTTGCCCGTCCGTCAAGGGATGGTAGCACCGCGACAGCGCCCACTGCGGATGGCTGTTGACAATATGATACAGGATCTGGCCGCCGTAGTGCGACATGCCGATATCGTACGTTTCGGGAAAGCACAGGACGCCGTGCAGCAGCACGGATTTGAGGTCCTTTCGCACGATGTTTATTTCGTTGCCGATGTACTGCATCGGCTTCTGAACAAAGGGCAGAAACTTCGAATCAAGGATGGCGGAAATATCCATGTGCGCTCCAATAATTTTGTGGAGCTTAAAATACTTTGATCCAGGCCAATGAATTGCGTGAAAAAAAAGAGGGGAGGTGCCCCTATTTTCCTTTTTCGAGGCGCTGCGCGAGGAATGCGGGGAGATTGTTTTCCAGGATCTTTTTCTGCGTGATCGAATAATCGTAGGAGACGCGGGCCAGGGCCACTTCCTGGTGATCGGAGTCGTAGATGGCATAGCAGCAGCGCGAGTCGAAATCGCGCGGCTGTCCGACGCTGCCGACATTGATTAAATAGAAATTATTCTTGTCGAGTTTGATCGAATGTTCGGAATGGAGTATGATCTTGTCCTCTTCCTGGATCATGATCGACGGCCAGTGCGTGTGACCGATGAAATTGAGCCGAAACACCAGGCTGTTGAAGGCCTCGAAGACGGCGTCCTCCGAATCCGGAAAAACGTAGATCCAGTCTTTGGGGTTTGACGGAGAAGAATGGGTGAAGAAAACCCCGTTCTTTTCGATTGTCAATGGCAGCGACCCGAGAAATTCCTTGGCCGGATCCGAGAGGTGATTTCGCGTCCATTCCATGGCGGCATAGGCGTAATAGGTAAACGTCTGGATGTCGATGCGGTTGATTGCGGCATAATCGTGATTGCCCGCGACGCAATCGGTGACATTGTCGCGCACAAGCTCGATGCAGCGCTCCGGGTCCGGATAGTATCCGACGATGTCGCCGAGGCATATGATCGTATCAATGGACCTGCTCTTGATATCCTTGAGCACTGCTTGCAGCGCTTCCACGTTTCCGTGAATATCCGATATGATCGCGTATTTCATGGTAATTCAGTTTCTTGCGGCGAGTGTACACATTAATCGAACAAATATGCTAAATTATATTATTTTAATAAATCGGTTGCAACATAATTCTCCCGGGTTTTCGGGACGATAGAAAGAACCCTTCCGTGGCCCTGGATTCCTCAACGTTCCCGTCTGATCTGAGCGCACGGCTCGAAGCGTTCAAATCCCGCATCACGCCCTCCTTGTCAACGCTCATCCTGATGCATGATTACCCTGATCCGGACTGCATCGCCTCGGCCTTCGGAATCTCGCAGCTCCTCTCGTTCTGGGGCGGGCCGACGCAGGTCATCTCATTCGGCGGGTTCATCGGCCGCGCCGAGAACAAGGCGATGATCCGGTTCCTTAACATTCACACCGTTCCCTTTGTTCTGCTCGAGCTCAAGGATTTCGACCGCATCGTCATGGTTGATTGCTTTCCGGGAAGAAGCAATGTTTCCCTGCAGGACGGACCGGCCGTGGATGCGGTCCTGGATCATCATCTCGGTCCGGTTGCCGCAGACCTGCCGTTTTATCACGATGTCCGCAAGGAAATCGGGGCCACCAGCACGATCGTCACCGAATACCTCACGGCGGCAGGCTGCCCGATTCCGCCGAAGCTGGCGACGGCCCTGTTTTACGGCATCAAGACCGATACGGGCGACATGGGCCGCGAGTCCACGGCGGAGGACCTCGAATGTTACACCATGCTCTTTGACAAAATGAACCATTCCCTTCTTGCCAAGATAGAAAATCCCGACCGGGACGTGGCATTTTTCAGGATCATTCACCGTGCGGCGCAATCGATGATCGCGTTCGGGTCCCTCGGCTATATCCCGCTCGGCTCCGTCGCATCCCCGGACTATGTCGCGGAAATGGCGGATCTGTTCCACAGCCTCGAAAAAATCGACAGCACCATATGCTGCGGAATTTTCAAGAAGAACATTTATTTCTCAATTCGGGCCAAGAACCGGGACGAGGCAGGGATCAACGCGGAGAAAATCGCATCGCTGCTCGGCGGCGGCGGCGGCGGTCACGGGAAAATCGGCGCGGGCCGTATTCCCTTCGACAAGTCCAGGGAGCAGGAGATTTTCGACAAATTCGTCGCAACATTCAAGGACGTATTCAATATATCCTCGGTTGCGGGCGTACATATATTAGAGGAAAAGAAAAAGGGATGAGGCTTTGCGTTTTTAGACAAGCGCTGGAAGGAAAATAGTATGTGGGAATATACGGACAAGGTCAGGGATTACTTCTTGAACCCTCGAAATGCCGGGGAAATCGAAAATCCCGACGGCATGGGCGAAGTGGGCAACATCACCTGCGGGGACGCGTTGCGTCTCACGTTCAAGCTCGGCGAAGACGGGAAGATCAAGGAGGCGAAGTTCAAGACTTTCGGGTGCGGAAGCGCCATTGCCTCGGCGAGCGCCTTGACAGAGCTTATCAAAGGGAAATCCCTGGATGAGGCCGGGGCGGTGACCAATGCGGACATCGCACAGTTCCTTGACGGTTTGCCCAGGGAAAAAATGCATTGCAGCGTCATGGGGCAAGAAGCGCTCGAAGCCGCAATCGCGTTCTACAAATCCGGCGGAAAGAAGAGCGCACCTCCTGTCAAGGAGGGCGCGATCGTATGCACCTGCTTCAACGTGACGGACAAGGAAATCGAACGCGCGATCATCGACAACAAACTGACGACCATCGAGGACGTGACGAACTTCACCAAGGCGGGCGGCGGATGCCGGGGATGTCACGAGCAGATACAGGAAATCCTTGACAAAATCAATGGCCACGCCGCGGCGTCGGCCGTCAAACCCCAGGTACGCCTCACGACGCTGCAGAAAATCGACCGCATACGCACGGTCATCGCGTCCGACATCAAACCCATTCTTGCTAAGGACGGCGGCGACTGCGAGCTGGTCGATGTCGACGGCAATGAAGTCTTCGTGCGGTTCAAGGGACACTGCAACGGATGCGCATTTTCCAACATGACGCTCATTTCCGTTGTCCAGAAGAACCTCAGGGAAAAAGTCGCGGACACCCTGGTCGTCAAGCAGGCGGAATAGCAAAGCCGCACGCGTCAGCGCTCACGCGGCGCCAGGTGTTTCCTTCACAAGCACGAGCACGATGCCAAAGGCCGTCAGCGCCATGCATGAACCGAAGAAAAAGGGCGCGGCAGGCAACAGCGAGAACAGGACGCCGGCGATGATACTTGCCGGGAGAAGCCCGACGCCGACGATTGTGTGGAAGAACCCCAGCGCCGTTGCTTTTGAAGAAGCAGGGGCCAGATCGCCGACGAACGCCTTTTCCACTCCTTCGCACATCGCGTAGTACAGACCGTACGCGATCCAACACACCCACAAGAGCATCGACGAGCCGCGTGTGACAAGGCCGAATGAGGCGTACACGCCGGCGTACAGTAGGTACCCGGCAAGCAGGATGCGTTTACGGCCGATTTTGTCCGAAAGCCTGCCGAAAAAGGGAGAGAAAAGAGTGGAGGAGAGGTTGAACAGCAGGTACATGAGAATGACGGATGAGAGCGCCTGACCGAGATTCATGCTGCGAAGCAACAGGAACTGGTTGGAGGAATTACCTAACGTAAAGAAACCCTGGGCAACGAAGAACAGTTGGAGGCTCCTGTCATACGTGCGGAAGTTGAGATTTGGCTTTGGCCGGACCTTGTCCGTGGCGTCGGCGGCAGGCCGTGTCTCTTTGACAAAAAAGAGGAATACCACGCCGATGAAAGCGGGTACGACCGAGACGACAAACAGCAGGTAGAACGAATGGAGATTGGTCAGGGTCTTTGAGACCGGATCGATATACCGAAGACAGATGAGGTAACAGATGGCCACGCCCAGCGTGGCGCCCGCAAAGTCCATGCCGCGCTGGAACCCGAACGCGGCGCCCTGGCTCTCCTTTGCGGTTGATTCATAAATCAAGGCATCGCGCGGTGCGGTGCGGATGCCCTTGCCGATCCGGTCGAAAAACCTGCCGAGCAGCACGTAATACCAGCCAAAGGAGGCGAGGAAGAACAGGAGCTTTGACAGGGCGGAAACGCCGTATCCCGCGACCGCCGGACCTTTCCGCACGCGCATCCGGTCCGAATAATATCCTGAGAATACCTTGAGCAGGCTTGCCGTGGATTCCGCGATGCCTTCGATAATGCCGAGCGCGGGGCCGACCAGCGCCTTCTGGGCCGTGAAAATCATGGCCACAAACGCCTGGATGAGCGGATACAGCATTTCCGATGAGACATCGGTGAAAAACGAGGTTAATCCGGTCAGAACCACATTACGATTATATGAATGCTTAAATAATTTCATTCTTCAATTCCCGATTTTCTCAAATCCTCAACTCCTCGACTTCTCAACTTTTATCCCGGCATATACTCCAGCAACGTCTTCACATGTGTGAAGACAGCTTCGGCCAGGTCCGGCGGCGTGTACCCGCCCTCGAGCACGGACACCAGCCTGTCGTTGCAGTGACTGTGCGCGGTCGCCATGACGATTTGCGTGAGGCGGCCGAAACCCGCGTCCGTGATGTCCATGCAACCGAGTTTGTCGTTGGTCCGCGAGTCGAATCCCGCGGATACCAGAACGAAATCCGGCCTGAACTGGTTCGCGCGGGGCAAGAACGTGCTCTGAAAAACCTCCACGATATCATCGTCCGTGGCGCCGCAGGAAAGGGACACATTGATATTGTACCCGAGCCCGTCGCCCTTTCCTTCTTTGTCCGGATGTCCCGTGCCCGGATAGGCGAGCGGGTAATGCGTGGAAAAGTAAAGCACGGTCGGGTCCTCGTAGAAAGACTCTTCGGTGCCGTTGCCGTGGTGAAAGTCCCAATCCACGATAAGGATTTTCTTACACTTGAAGACCTTTTGCGCGTAGCGGGCGGCAATGGCGACGTTGTTGTAAAAGCAGAAGCCTTCCTCCCGGCCCGTGTTGCGCGCGTGGTGGCCGGGCGGGCGAAGAGCGCAGAACGCATTGCGCACCGCTCCTTCGCACACCGCTTTGACAGCTGCGATGGCGCCGCCCGCGGCGAGCTGTGCGATTTTGCCGACGGGATCCAGCTTTTGGATCGATGCGATGTGAGACTTGGTGTGAATGGCGGCGATGTGCGGCAGCGTATCTGCAATCGGCTCGATCCTGACGAGTCTTTTATCAATGCCCGAATCGGAAAATTTGTCTCGTATGGCAATGAGCCGCTGTGGGCTTTCCGGGTGTCCGGGTTCCAGTTCGTAGCCCAAAAACGCATCCTCGAAAACATACCCCGTGGCCATGGTTTTCGATGCGGACGCGGATACCGTCGCCGTCGTCGGCTTTCTTTTCGCCATAACAAATCTCCATGGCTCGATTCTTTAGGATGAACTCAAAATAATGTTTTGACGACTATCGTTAGGAAATTAATCGAGAATACACCCTTTCTCTGACATGAAAGGTCGCCCATGCAGATACGCACCGCGCTACGACATTGTTCCTGTGGAGTCAAGATCTTTATTGTCCTGACAACGATTTCTGCGTACGGGGTTCACAGCGGTCCTGCGGCAGCGGTCGTCGCCAGCCCGGCGGTTTTGGATTCAGCAGTGACCAAAGACGACAACGGCAACGGGTATCTTGATGGAATAGAGCTTTGGTTCAGCGGCCCCGTCTTGGGGCTTGTCGATCCGCAAACCGGTTTGATTAATCCCGCTGTCACGTTTTCAATAACCTATACGATTGTGAACATCGACGTCATACGGTATGTGGACTTCAGAACGGCAAACGACATTCCCGTGCGCCAAAACGGCAATAGCTATCTGGTGAAGCTTCGAGAAGACTCCATGAGTGCAATCGGATTGCCGCAAACCGCTTGGAGACCCACCCTAACAATCTCCGGGCTTGGTACCTTGACGACGTCGGTACATTGTGTCGACGGCGCAGGCCCGGTGATTTGGAGTGTCGTCAAGACTATTAGAAACGTGTGCGACAGGGCGCAGGACGCGGTTCGTGTAATATTCTCCGAACCCGTTCAAGGACCCGGCGGAACCGCCCTATCTCTGAAATCTTTGAGGCCTCAGGACATCTTCATCGTATACCGGCGAGGCCCTGGTGACAGTGCATTTGTCAAAGACTCTCTCGTGCTTGGCCCGAACCCCCAAACGGGAGTGATAATCGGCGGTTTTGACTCGCTTCGCAATGACAGCACGCTTGAGTTCACTATGTCCAACGGCAATGACCTCAGCAGCAGCAATTTCCTGAGCATTAACGCCGGGGCCAATGCGATTTTTGATGACCGAACAAAAACCGGCGGCGGCTTCGGCGTCCCGCCTGTGGCAATGAATCAAAAAGTGCGGGTGAAATGTCTGGATGACGGCTCCACCCGTTGTCAGGAAACAAACGAACCGCAGAGAAAATGCGGCGGATGCGGTACCGGGGTCGGGCTCGCCTTTATCCCACCCCTCGGTTTCAGGATTGCGTCTGCCGTGAAAAGGCGCAGGAAACGCTGAGCATCCGAAAGGATCCCCCTTATGAAGTCCATACATGCTGTTTTGTTAATGGTCTTGGTTGCTGCGGGTTTTGCACTGGCACACGAGGTGCTTTACTACTTTATCGGGTCTGGAAAGGACACGTTGCACCAACTTGTTGTGTTGCTCGGCTCACTCTCCGCCACCACCGGACCATTCAAACTCCTTCCCGGCCCTGTTCACAAACTGCAACTGGAAACCGCTGCAGGCATGCACGCGACCGGCATTGACACGCTCGCATATCCGTCAGGTGCAATCACGGTGTATGCCGTTGCTTATGATCTATACGGCAGCAAACGTGGCAGGCAGGCTTGCAACTGGTCGGTCACCGGCACACTGCATCAGCCGAGCCAAACTGCGGGAGTGTCACAGGTTTATTACGACGCAAGCCAGTCAACCGGCAGCGAGAGCGGCCTGCTCATCGCGCGGGCCCTGCGGAGCGCGGCGCTCAATGACTCGACGTCCGACAGCCTTGGAATTCTTATCAAGGGCCCGCCGTCTGTCCTGGATTCTGCGGTGACAAGGGATATGAATGGCAACGGGTATCTGGACGAAATAGAATTGTACTTCAACAATGCCATTAGGTTCCCGCCTTCCTTTTCGCTCACCAATTTCACAATCAAATACACCGCCGTAATCAACGGCCAGGCCGTGACGATTCCGTTTTCCGTAGCGGGCATGGACGTCATGGACGCAAGCAATTCGAGGTTCATCCTGCACCTTGAGGAAAATACGACGTCATTGCCTTATTCTCCGCAAACCGCCTGGCGGCCCTATATAAGTATTACGGGGCTTGAGAACCCGCCTTCCGTACCGCCGACTCAATGCAGGGACGGCGCCGGCCCGGTGATTTGGAGCGTTGTCAAGACGGTCGTGAACCCTTCAGACCGCACGCTGGACCTGGTCCGCGTCACGTTTTCCGAGCCGATCCAGGGCCCGAACGGATCTCCGTTCAGTCCTGCAAATGTTGCGCCCCAAAGTGTGCTTAATGTGTTCAGAAAAAACTCGGGCAGTATGACCGAATTTGATACAATCAACACGTTGTCGTCTGTCGCGGCTCCAAACGGCATCGATAGCTTTTCCGTCAGGTCCTTCAGCAGATTGATAAATGATAGCACTCTGGAATTCATCATGACGAACGGGAAGGACTTGACGTCCAGCGACTATCTGAACATAAACATAACCTCCAACCAGATTTTCGACAACCGCAGCCGCTCCGGCGGGGGCATCGGCATGCCGCCGGTCGTGAACAACCGTGTGGCCCAGGTGAAGATCATCTCGTCGTATCCCGATGGCGGCGAAATCAATTCCGCAAACACCAATTCCAGTGGGAAATGCGGGTGCGGCACCGGCACGGGCGTTGCCTTTCTGCCGCCGGTCGGATTCAGGATCGCCTCAGCGGTCAAGAAACGAAGGAAGAAGAAATCGCAATCACCTTGAGATCAGTGCATTGCGACCATACCCAGACAAAGGGTATATTCAGAGTTGTACGTCTACACGAGAGGAAAGTGCTTAATGCGTTCAAAACTAGACTTCAAGAGAATTGGTGAGATTGCCCGATCGCATGGCGCCCGCCGTGTCAGACTTTTCGGTTCCGTCGCACGAGGAGAAGATACAGCAGCAAGTGATCTGGATCTACTTGTCGATCTCGATTCGGACCGATCCCTCATAGACTTGGTTGCCATCAAACAGGATGTGGAAGAATTCTCACATCGTAAGGTCGATGTGGTCACCGAGGCCGGACTTTCTCCTTACATCCGCGAGAAAGTCCTTTCTGAAGCATCGCCAATATGAGAGATTGCCGGCCATACATTCAGCATATTCTTGACGCAATATCAGATTGTCAGGAATATATTAAACCAGGACGCGAACCGTTCTTCAGTGACAAGATGAGACAAGACGCCGTTATCCGGAAACTGGAAATCATTGGAGAAGCATCCAAGCATGTACCGGAAGAAATTCGGAATAAATTTCCGCAAGTGCCCTGGAAACGGATGGCTGGTTTTCGGGATATTCTCATTCACGATTATATGGGAGTCGATGTCAATGTTGTGTGGAACGTCGCTGCCGACATACTTCCGGGATTGAAAGGACCCTTAGGGCAAATCTTGAACGAGAATAGTCTAAAGTCAATTTGATGATGTTCACCGATCGCGTTTAGAATTGCTTCGATCTCCGGCTACATCCTTTCCATCAAAATCTTCCGCATGTCTTCCTTGTCAAGAACAACGGGGTTGTTCTTGTTGTCGGTCCTGTCCACGATGGCGGTGATGTCAGACGCGGTGATGCCGTAGGCGGAGAGCAGGGGCATTTTCAGCCTTTGGGAACAGTCCGAAAGCTTTTCAACGAGCATCTCGCAGGTCTCCTCGGCCATGCCGCCCCGGCGGCCGCAGAGGATTTCACCGGCCTGGGCGAGCTTCACGATGTGATGAAGCGGGCCGCCCGCGGCAATGAGCTTCTCGACGGTGCAACGCACGCAGGGGGCAAGCAAGGTACCGCACACGACACCGTGGGGAATCCGGAACAATCCGCCGATGGACGAAGCAAAACCGTGCACGACGCCGAGACCGGCGTTTGCAAGCGTGACGCCGGACAGAAACGCGGCATAGGACAGGTGAGAGCGGACGTCGCCGTCATGCAGCCGTGTCGTGCAGGACTCAACGAGGTTGTCCGTGACATGTTCGAGGCCGCTGGTGGCCAAGGCATCGGTCAAGGCGCTCGCCTTTGTCGAGACAAAAGACTCCACAAGCTGGGTGAGCGCGTCCATGCCGCATGCCGATGCGAGCTCTTGCGGGCAGGAAAGGGACAGCATCGGGTCCACGACAGCCACATCCGGCATAAAATTGACGTGCCTCAGCGATCTCTTGAAACCCGCCGGACCCACGTCCGACAGCACCGCGTTATAGGTGGCTTCGGTCCCGGTGCCTGCGGTCGTGGGTACCGCGACAAACGGTATTTTGGTTCCCGGATGCTTCCTGGCCCCAACACCTTCAAGAAATTCGGCAATGGGTTTGTCCAGGGGCAGCATGGCCGAAATCGCCTTGCCCGCGTCGATGACGCTGCCGCCGCCGATGGAGAGAACAACGTCGATTTTTCTGCTGCCGTTCTCGTCCACCGCCAAATCGACGTCAGACGGCGAGGGCTCGGACGGTATTTCCCATTCGTAAACTGCGAGCGTCTTTTGGGACAGGATCGCGGCGACGGTGTGGCGGACAGGGGAGACCGATGCGGCGTTCTTTCCGTGGACCAGCAGCACGGAGGTCCCGAACCGGGAAACGATGTGGCCCAGCTTGTCGCTGCTATGTGCACCGAAATAAAGTTCCGGCGCACGCGAAAACAAGAAATCCTCTATTTCCATTTCTTCCTGTCCAGGGGCCGGACTACGGTATAGGGGATGCCTTCGCGGGGCTTTTCCATCCAGTCTTTGACCGTTTCTTTCCATTTCAGATAATGTGACGTCAATTTGTGGGCCAACGCGGCGTCCTCGCTTTCATAGACTTCGTACAGCATGAAGCGGCACGGATCGTCCTTATCCTGCAGTACGTCGAAGCGAAGATTTCCCGGCTCCTTGAGGGCCCCCTCATGATTCTTCACCGTTGCATCGAGGAATGAGTTGATGGCATCTGCTTTGACCTGGATCATGACGGCTGTTACAACCATGGATCGCCTCCTTGGATGGGCAAGTCAAGTTCAATAAGTACTGGTATTCCAAAAATATAGTACCGGGCAGTTCATAAGTAAAATCACTCGTGCCTACCCTTTGGCCGGGGTTCTTTGATCGACAGTATTGAACAAACTACACGATTTCCAAATGTAAGAATGTCGGGACAAGGTCCGCCTTTTCATGGGTGTCGTGGCAATGCCTATTTACATTAACCATAAATTAAACGATTAACCACAATTGCCTGATTTTCATCAAAAGTGAACTTTTTTTGAGACGCCAACGACTATCAGCTTTGAGTGGCGTTTATATTTAATGAACCAATATATGTTGCGGAATACCATTTTAGTTCAATGCGATTGTGAATCTCTTACCGTGGAGGGCTATTGATATATGCGAAGAACTTTCCTTGACAGGTCATTGCTGTTCTTGATGACCGGATTTGCCGTCCTGAGCTTTTCAACCGCCTTTGCTCAGCAGGCCGACGAAAACACGGACTTGTGGCGTGTCCGGGGAAACGCACAATATGGCCTTCCGAATGCCGGCGTATGGCATGGGGATTCGTTATATGTCGGTGCAACGTTCATGAGGGATACGACCAAGCGGTTCATAGTCTGGCTTGCCAACTATTATATCCCGCAGGGAAGCTACCACGGCGCCCTGTATCTCATGATACCGCGTCCCGGCCTGCCGGACAGCGCGCTCTTTCTTTTCTATAATAAATGCCAGCAACCTGCAAACGCTCCGACGAGTGTTGACCTGACGAACATAACTCCGACAATCCATCATATGGATACGCTGTTTTTCATGTACCGGTCCTTTGAGGAGAATAGCGGCGGAAACGCATGCGGCAACTATCATGTTTTGAACATTGGCTTAAATGTCAAGCAGGATGATTCTCTTTTTACCGGACCCAACAGGGCGCCCGGCGAGGGGTGGAACAACACCGACAGGCATTACAGCGCGCGCAATGAAAGCGTTTTGCCCGCTCTTATCAATGGCAATCCCGTTGTTCCCATAACGTTCTTCAGCCTGAGCCAGCAGAGAAATGTGGGCTACGGCAGGCGATGGTGCGAGGCGGCATGGGTCCATACTCAGCTGGGCGGCAATGTCAGGACCGATACGGTTGAATTCGGATTTGAAGATCAATATAACGGGGCTGACATCAATTTTGAGGACATCCGCTTCAATGTCACCGGAGTATTTCTCATCCATCCCATCATACTCGATTCCCTGGCTCTGGATCTGCTTTCGAAAGATACCATTGCATCAGGCGATTCAGCCACGGGCTTTGCAATCATCTCAGGAAGAGATTCCCTGGGCCGCCTGTTCAAAGACTCCACGAAACTTGCCACGAGCGTTATGTGGGGGCTTCGGGAATCGGCGCAAAGCAAGAGCGTGTTGTCCAAGGGCGCGGGCCCGTCCAACACCAATGTGTTTCGCGCGGTTACCGCATACGAATGGGACACGATCACCGTCCAATATACGGATTCGAAGACGAGCAAGGTCTTCACCGCCAGAAAAGCTATCTATGTCAAGCCGGGCCCGGACTATAAAGTCTGGATCGAACCTGACGCGGCCATCAATCCCGCACTCACGACCCCGGCAATGCTTTCGCGGCTCAGGAACCCTGATCACGTCGCTCTTGTCCAGATGACGTCGTCGCAGATCGTGGATACGGTTGTGGGCGTGGTGCGCGACCTGGCCGGCAATTTCACGCATTTTGCCACGACGTCCGTTTGGAGCGAGGTGCCGCTTACGACATCAATGGTCAATCCCGTGAACGGGACCCCGCCCTATCTGGGAATCATCAACCGGACGACAAGCGATAGCGGCAATACACGGGTCAAGGCCGCGGTGACGAATCTGGTGCCCGACACGACGGCAGTCAGCCTCCTGCTCGGGTATATCACGAAGATTAAATTTGTCAATGCGGTCACGCATCAGGATATCAACTCCGTCAACATCAATACCGACCAGGACATTACCATCATGGTCATGGGAGTGCTGTCGACCGATCCCGACACGAACCACTATGTCGACATAACGGGACTATGGACGTGGCAGGGCGGTGCGGACGTGTTCGCATCGGATATTCCCCTGCCCACGGCCAGTGCCGGCCAGTGGCATTTCAGCCCGGCAAAGCCGGGCGGTCCCTCCAATCTTGTGGTAACGACCGGAACGGGAACAACGCTTCGGTCCGCCACGCTCCCCATAACGGTGACGCCTGCCCCGCCCAGCAAGGTCGTTTTTACGATCATCACGCCGCCGGATTCAATCATCGCGGGCGTGCCGATCCATGGCGTTGTGAGTATTTACAATTCGGACGGCCTGGTGCCGGGCCCATACTGTTACACAGGCGCCATTTACCAGGACTCGCTGGGCAAAGGCACGACGCCTGATCCCACCGTGACCACGGATACGACCGGCATCATCAACGGCGCTCCGGCGACGTCAAGCACGGTGAAGCAGTGCTTTCTTAATGGTATCGATACTGTGAGCTTCACCCTGTATCGCGCTCCGTATCGCGCGCCCGGTTCGCCCAGAGACACGCTGCACGATCTCGTGGTCATCTTAAACGGCCTTACGGCAACGACAACCCCGTTCAAGGTATTCCCCGGTCCGCTTTACAAACTGCAAATAGAAAACGTCGCGGGTGTGCATCTCACCGGTACAGACACCCTTGCGTACCCGTCCGGCGCCATCACGGTGTACTCGGTCGGCTACGACATCTATGGCAACAAGCGGGGCAGGGAAGCGTCGAACTGGAACGTTACCGGCACCCTTCACCAGCCGAACCAGACATTCTTCATTTCCCAGGTGTATTACGACGCGAGCCAGGTGACGTCCGACGAAAGCGGCCTTCTCATTGCGCGGGCGCTTAGGTCCGAACAGCTGAATGACTCGACCGGCGACAGCCTCGGCTTCTATATCAAAGGCCCGCCGTCGGCGCTCGACTCTGCGGTCACGCAGGACGTGAACGGCAACGGGTATCTTGACGAAATACTACTGTATTTCAACAAACCAATTTCGTTTCCGGTGGACTTTCCGACTACTGACATATCGGTCATATTC
>Ga0182027_10001566_pt1 | contig 38096 bp, 40 predicted proteins | sample 712E1DmetaG_FD_121300 | JGI IMG/M metagenome (GOLD analysis project Ga0182027, IMG submission 121300) | Permafrost microbial communities from Stordalen Mire, Sweden - 712E1D metaG (Illumina Assembly) | ecosystem: Environmental > Terrestrial > Soil > Wetlands > Permafrost | place: Sweden...
CAACCCACCAACTTCATTTTGTAAGTTCCACATCCATCAAGAGAGGGGCTTGCACGGTCTTTTTGCTGCCTCCCCGCGCTAACCCTTCTGTATTTTAGCCTGTCACAATTTTTGCATCAACCGCACTTCAGCTCATTGTTTTGTTGCTTGAATTTAGGTATAAATAAGGTTTAACAAGCAAAAAACAATCAGCTGGCCACCCCGCAAAGCAACCGACCAAAGGGAGCTCGCGAACTCCTTTAAAAAATTATTATTACGTGAGCAAAAATTGCGCCAGGCTAAACTACCCAAAGCTATATTAACATAACACAAATTATAGTACAGCCTATTTTATAAGGTAAATAAGTGTTTTCGGCAGTCATATAATAGTATTATGTTAAATAGCCGCGCGCTAACCCACTCTAACAAGCCCTCTATGGCAATTTACCCCTCCACCCTTTAATGGTGCAGGGCAAAATAAACAATAACATATTTATCGGCTATGTATATAGGCTCATTTTCTCCATTGCATTACAAAAATCAGCCTCTACACCGCTTGCAAGCAAAGCGCCTGTATGGGTATTACACCAGCCAATTGCATATCACATACCGTCCTTCAAAAAGGTGCAATCCTCCATCCATTCACTTTCCTTGCCTTTCCAACCCCAATTAGCGGTATTGTTTATTTTGCCCTGCGTCTTGTTTACCCCGGAAAAACCATTCACACAGTTTGCCCATAATCTCGATATACTTAACGTCTCTGGTATCAGTATCAAATACACCAAACATAAATGCAAAGGTACAGGATGGCATTATGTTTCGTTGTATCGTTCGTTGTAAACTGGGTGGCTGGTGGCTGCTCATTTACGTTTATAGTTCTGCTGGTTTTCGCTTTTATTTCCTGCGTCATATCGGCTGGTTCTACATACGGCTTTCGTGGCTGTCGCTCTCTATTAGTAAGCTGCCATTTTAGGTGGCTTACTTTTTTTTGGAATATCTGAAACAACTTATAGATAATATTCTCAAAAAGAATTCAAAAATAATTACGTCTCTATATTTACTGCTACAACAGTAAATATATATTCTTTCAGAATTAATATAATCAAAATACTTTATTATTACTTTTATAGCAGTAAATTATTACATATAGACTTGTTTTTGTCTTATAAATGTTATATTTTTACTGCTATAACAATAATATTATGTTAGAACCTCAAATATTAGCAGGAATAATAAGAAAACATCGTAAGGAGGCCGGGCTTAGCCAGCTTCAATTAGCTGAAATGGCAGATGTTGGTAAAACCGTGGTTTTCGATATTGAGAAGGGAAAAGAAACCATACAGCTCGATACATTGCGCAAAATATTATCAGTACTCAACATTAAGGTTCAGTTAACGAGCCCGCTTATGAATAAAATTATAAACAATGAGAAAAGCTAAAGTTTTTGCAAATAACATCGAAACCGGAACACTTATGGAATTGGAATTCGGTAAAAGATACCGGTTCGAGTACCTGGAAGATTATTCAGGCGTCCCCGTTTCTCTTACAATGCCCGCCGCCAGTCAAAAGGCTTATGAATTCGATTCTTTTCCCCCATTTTTTGATGGATTGCTTCCCGAGGGATACCAATTAGAAGGTCTGCTAAAAATTGGAAAAATAGACCGCAATGATTTCTTTGCCCAGCTCATGGCTGTGGGTGATGATTTAGTGGGTAGCGTAACGGTTAAGGAGATCACAGCATGAACCGTTGCCCCATTACATATCAAACTTGTGGCGATAATCTTTACAGCGAAAAAGGTTTAAAACTTCTTTCTCCTGCCTTAAAAGAGCTAACATTACTTAATTTTACAGCCGAGGAACTACGAACCGAAGCTATGGTAAGGGCTTCTAAGATGTCCATCCAGGGAGTTCAACCCAAACTCAGTGCAGTATTAAATATCAAAGAAGGTCGTTTCGAAATTGTTGATAAAAACGGAAGATATATTTTTAAACCTCAGCACCATATTTTCCCAGAGCTACCTCAAAACGAAGACCTCACCATGCGTTTGGCAGCAAGCATTGATATCAATGTTCCCTTACACGGCCTTGTATATTCAAAAGACAATTTGCTTACATACTTTATCAAAAGGTTCGACCGGAAGGGCCAGAAAGATAAAATCCCTGTGGAAGATTTCGCGCAGTTAGCAGGCATGAGCCGCGATACCAAGTACAACTTTTCCATGGAAAAGTTGGTAAAACTGATAGATGATTATTGTACGTTCCCTGCCATCGAAAAATCCCGGCTATTTAAGCTGGTCCTTTTTAATTATTTGATAGGGAACGAAGACATGCACCTGAAGAATTATTCCGTAATCATTCATAACGGCAAAGTAGAACTTTCTCCAGCCTATGATTTGCTTAATTCTTCCATCGTTTTAAAAGGAGATATAGAAGAAATCGCCCTACCAATAAAAGCCAAAAAAAGCAATCTGAATTACGATGTACTGGTAAATTATTTTGGAAAAGAGCGTTGTGGGTTAAACGATAAAGTCATTGAAAAAACTATAGATATGATTAAGAATGCATTACCTCAATGGTTTGAATTAATAGATATTAGCTTCCTTTCTGGTGAAATGGTAGAGAAATATAAAAAACTCTTACAAAAACGTATAAAAGTTTTAGGTATAGATTAATTATTGAACTCAGTTGAATGTTGTGTCAAAAAACTGTCTCAAAGTTCTCAAATCATGGCGAGAATAAAACCCCGGCCACAACTAAGCCCCTTGAGACAGCCTTTTTTAAAATGATTTTATCAATTGTTTTTTAGCGGGTTACCATCGATCTTTTCAAGAGGTTTATTTTTCTTTGATAAGAAAATTGAAGCATTTTCTGTTTTTCGACAAGCGCTGATTTTGCAGAGGCTACATTAAATTCCATCACTGTTTTACCCTCACGTGGGCCAGTGCCACCTATATAACAATCGGAGGCATTGACAGTGCCATAAAATGGATTTTTACCTGTGGTTGGGGTTATGAGATTACCATCCAAACGGGCAGTAACCACATAATTTGTTACATCTATTACCTGGCAACTCTCAAATAAAGATATCCTGACAATATATTTTCCTGCTGCAATTTTAGCATTACCACTATAAGTAATATTTTCACTGTTGATGTAATCCAGATAACACACAGGATTCGAGTCAACATCCAGCACCCCTCCACTAACTGACATGGTACTATCCCAATAAATTTCATTGAGGTTAGGCTCTACCAAATGCAAATCCAAATCATTAGGTTTATCCCAGGAACAACTAATTTGTAGTTTACCTGTACCTGCAGTAATCCTGGAAACATTAATGAATTGATGTTCACTGATAAGGCCAGCGTTATCAACAATGGCAATTAGAATTGTAAAATTATCCATTTCAAAAATTTGGCTAAACAATAAAAAGATTAAATAGGTTTGGGTGGTCGCTTTTAAATCAGTTGATTCTATTTTGTAATATCCATTTCTCCCTTGTACACCTACCAAAACTTCTTTTACGGTTGAACTTGTGGTAATGGATATCGGATTACTTCCACCTTCCAATATCGAACTGTTGCCAACAACAGAGGTTATGGAAGGGGCATTTCCCGCAGATGCAGCCGGAAAAGCACTATTCGTAAAAGTTGCCTTTTCAATGGTGAAATAGTTTTTATCTACTGAATACTCGGTTTTTTTGTCTTTTTTACAAGCAATAAAACCGATTAAACAGATCACCGCGATCATCATCAACATTTTTTTCATACCATGCATTTTTAAGTTTATAATTTATTGGTTATTTATTACTACCTAATTCCTTGTTAACCAGTCAGACGTAATTTGTTTTACCAGTGAACAATTATTGAATTAAAAGTATTGCAGTGTTTGCTACTTCCTATCCCCTTTTTCGTGGATTTTTGCATTTGTATTGCTATAAAAGGCTATTAGAAGGTAACGCAAATTAAAAGAGTGATTTAAACTTGTAAATGTATTTAACGAACAAACGGTTCTAATTCAAACCGCAATTTTATTCCCTTTTGCTTAAGGATTATTTTTGGGAATTTGTTTCCTCCTGTATAGTCAAAGTATATCCTGGCCCCGCCAATTGGAAAAGAACGGTTGTCAATCTTGTACAAGGTTTTTTTCTGTCGATTTATCCAGTAATAAGATGTTCCTGAGTTCTTAAGTTTATACACCACAATGGCAGTATCATTTTTGCTGTAGTAAATTTTCAAAGCATCATGGCCAGTATACGGACAAAACATTAACCTGAAATCCTTCTCAAAAATTCGAAGTGTTTTTTTCTTTTTTAAAGGGTCAATACACGAAAGAACCTTAAAATCGTGAGGTGAAATGGCAAAATCAAAAATCTTAAATCCAAAGGGTGTGGTAAAAAGCACACGGGTTACACTGTCGCTAGTTTGCTTTACTAATAGCTGACCGCTATTTTCATTCTTATAAAACTGAATGGAGATATTGAACCATGCTTCTTTCTTTTCACCCTGTGTATCTATAACAGGATACAATTCGCTACGCTGGACAACCCGTTTATCTTCCGTTCTTAATCCTTTGGTTGCACCACATGAAGTCAATACCAGCGCCAGTATAATGCTAATTAATATCTGAAAAAAAAATCTAAAAAAAAAGTGAATATCGAACAAGGAACAACGATTTTTGAATATTGATGTACAAATACTTCTGAAATCAAACATCGTTAATCCTTGTTCATCCTTCAAAAAATGAACGCTATCCTCATTTATACTAATTAATCCTAAATTTTTCATCGGGAATTGCTGAATTCAGTTTCTTATTGATGAAAACATACTCGGTATAATCGTTCGAGGGTTCAACAATAATCAATTTTGAAATGGTCATGTCGTTTTTATCGAAATACATATCAATATTCTTCAGATACGTCCCTGCATTTTTGTCCAGTGGCACCAGGTGGGTCATATAATTTTTTTCGTCTTCAAAATATTGAATTGAATATTTTTTCTCAATCACCTGAAGGTTCCCTTTAAAACAACTCATCATCATATCGGTTAGCTCCTTGAAAAGCTTATTTGTGCGAGTATCAATTACATTCGTTTTTTTCTCGTCCTTTACTAAAACCTTATCATTATTAATAATAATCAGGTATTTTATAGGTGAAAGATATTCCCAGCGAACAAAATTCTCGCGCTTAAAACAAAAAATCCCTTTTGAAACCACGGGTTCCTCTAATACTTCAAGAAATTTTTTCTGAATAAAATCGCATTCTATTGATTTTGCTTTTTGCGTACTCGATAACAAATTGGTTTTAAAACCATTCACATCGGCCATTTTCTTCATCTTTGGCTGAGCCCCGGCTTGTTGTATCCCACCAATCAACAACAATAACAATAAATATCTAAAAAATTTAATCATAAGGCTTTAAATTAAAAAGTATATCGGGCCGAACAAAGGTATATCCTTGTTCAACTACATATTTAGCTATATCATCCACGACAAGCTCAGAATCAATACACCGGTCGTGCAAAAGAATTACTGCTCCGGGTTTGATCCGCCTTTTTACTTTTTGCACAACCCGTTCCCCGTTTTTTTTCACGGTATCAAGCGATCGTATACTCCAACCGATAACCACATACTTCATCCTTTTTAAGGCTTTTGCCAGCATAGGATCTGTAACTCCGTAAGGGGGCCGAAAAAAACGAACCCGTTTACCAATTATACTGAAAATAAGTTCTTCGGCCTTTTGCAAATCATCCGTCATTTTCCTGGCCGAAAGCAAATCGAACCATGTTGAGTGAGTATATGTGTGGCTTCCAACAATGTGTCCCTCGTTATGAATACGTTTTAAAATCTGTTCGTTCCCGGCAACGTTCGTGCCAATACAGAAAAAAGCGGCCTTTATATCATATTTTTTCAATACATCGAGGATTGCAGGCGTTTTTTCGGGATTTGGACCATCATCAAAGGTTATAGCAATCTCTTTCTTATCTGTTTTAACCGAGCAATAGGCTTTCACAAACACATTAGACCCCACATAATATGAAGCATAAAAGAGAAATGCCGTTACCACGACTATTATTATCAGTATAACCGCACCAGTGCTCATATCTCAAGCAGCATCAGTGAATGGTTAATATTCCTGTAGTGATTGTATATCAGAATGCGCTTTACAGAATGATTTTCTGGTATTGAGCCATACATAGGTATAGCAGCCTCGGGTATTTCCCTGTTTTTAAGGATAGTAGCGCCAAGCCACAAGGCAAATGCTGAAGCAGTATGGTACTCGCCACATAAATGTTTAAAGTAAGCATACGGAAGCCCATCAAGTAAATTGCTTTGCAGAAAACGATAAGGTTCATCAAGCTTATAATCACCGCTCCGACCTAATATCAAAAGGCTAATATTTTTCAGTTCCAAGTTTTTCGAATCCAGAAAATCTGCAACACGTCTTTCAATCTCTTTGTTTCCGGATGGTTTGTAAAATGTATTTAGAGCGGTGATACGTATATTGTCGCTTAATGAGGCATGCTTAGACAAAACGAAGAAAGTCGAACCTTCGCCAGCTATTGATCCCCTGGTGTTTTCATCGTACAATTGGGTGTTATCGGTAAGGTTAGTTTTCCAAAAGCCCATGCGCTGCATAATTGAGTAACTAATGTCAGTTAATTCATCGATGCCGCCTACTAAAATGTTTGTGGCTTCATGGTTGTCAATTTGCATCATAGCATCGAGCAAGGCACTCTCAAACGAGAAACCACGGTGCACATACGTAAAATTATAGTTGTGGTTTTTGAGCATCAGTGCAATTTGCGCACCAATCGTATTGAAAGTTGATTGAATAAAAGCCGTTGGCGAGGTAAGCGACTCGTTGTTTTCTAGAATGGAATTCATAAAAACCTCTGTATCCGAAAGGCAACCAAGACCAGTTGCTGTAATAATAGCATCGGGCTGATCTACTTTTGCTTCGTGCAAACATTTCACAGCTGTAGCTACGCCCATCTTAATAATCCGGCTCATGCGGCGGCGCAAGGCAGCATCAATATATTCCTTATAATCAGGCTCAATACAGGACAGTCTATTACCTGGAACAATAACAGCCTCATCAGGAAGTTTCCCAAAAAATGTGTGTTGCGGTGATATAGCAGTGGCGCTTTTTATATAAACTTCCATAATTACAAGCGTGAAAAAATCAATGATGACACATTTCCTCCAAACCCAAACGAGTTCGACATTACATTGTTGACCTCAACAGGTTGCAAAAATTGTGTTTCAGGCACCAGACCAAGCTCAGTGATCGGAGTGGCAAAATGAAGATTAGGAATAATCATTTGATGCTCTATACACAATACCGACAACACAGCCTCAATGCCACCCGCAGCGCCAAGAGTATGGCCTGTATAAGCCTTAGATGAACTGAATTTTGGAACATGGGTACCAAATAACCTGATTAATGCTTTGCCTTCTGAGAGGTCGTTGTTTGGAGTGCCCGTACCATGAGCATTTATGTAATCAATTTCATCGACAGACAAGCCACTTATATCAAGCGTTTTCTTCATCGCCATGAATGGGCCATCACCTTCAGGCGATGAAGCAGTTTGATGGTAAGCATCGTTGGCATTACCATAGCCCTTTAATTCACAGTATATCTTTTTATTGTTTTTTTTAATCAAATGTTCCGATTCAAGTACAATGTAACCGGCAGCTTCGCCAAGCGTAAGCCCGGCACGGTCCTCATCAAAAGGCCTGCACCCTTCTTTGTCAACAATCATCAGGGCATTGAAACCATTGAGTGTAAATTTGGTCAGCGCATCAGTACCACCAACCACTACCCTGTCAAGAAACCCATTTTTTATTAACCTTGCACCAAACATAATTGCATTTGCGGCCGAAGAACAAGCTGTACTAATGGTACTAACATAATCCTTAATTTCAAGATAATCAGCAATGCGTTCGGTACTGTCGCCACAATCGTGTGAAACAATGTTTCTCAGCTTTCCGGTTTTGTGATTGTTCTTGTAACCCACATAAAAATTTTCGCTTAAATCCATACCCCCCACTGAAGTAGAGGATATTAGACCGGTTTTTACAGTAGTATTCTCAATAATACCGGCATCTTCAAATGCTTCCCTGGCGGCAAGTATCCCAAGTAAAGCAGTGCGGGTTATTGTATTACGGGTATTTATCTTTAACCGATGCTTCAGTTCCTCATTGGTTGCTTTGACTTCGCAGACAGGTAATACACCTTTATGTATGGAATCGAAAAGTGTCAATCCGGCAAAACCTGACCTTTTATTTTTAATAGAGACAAGGGTTTCAGATATATTAATACCGATCCCTGAAACTATTCCAATACCCGTCACATAAATTTTTATTGACATATTAGAAATAATTAGCCCCCTTCCCGACCTTCCCCCAATAGGGGAAGGGGTTAAAAAGTCCTCCCTATTGGAGAGGATTTAGGTGGGGCTTATTTTTTATTTGCCACAATATAATCGGCAATCGTTTTAACAGAATAAAATATTTTAGAGCCTTCCTTGGGGTCATCAATCTTAATTCCATAATATTTCTCGAGAATTAAAATTATTTCGAGGGCATCGATCGAGTCTAACCCAAGTCCATCTTTGAACAAAGGGGCTTCGGTATCAATATCTTCCGGGGTAGTCTCTTCAAGGTTAAGCGCCTCTATCAATTGCTTTTTCAAATTCAAAATTAATTCTTCCATATTATTGATTGTATAAGTTTTTCAAATTCTCACCATGAAAAAGCAATCTCCCTGCTCCATTATCCCATTCAACCAAATAAAACACAGCTTCATAGTCCTCAGCTCCAGGCGATAAATCGACCCAACCCGTAAGACAAGCTTTCAACCTGTCCTGATGAAACAGATCGCTGACATAACCTGCCATAAATTCGGGCTGAAACTTCTCAAAAATAAAAAAAGTATTCTCTCCCTGAAATTTATGTTTGATACAAAGTTCGCCGATTACAATATTAGGTAATGTATAAACAAAAACAGAAGGACTTGGAAAAAAGTTATTGACGTCGGCTATGGTTTTTTGGTGTTCGATATCGGTATCAATACTTGAAGCTGCATTGCTAAGTATAACACCAATTTTGTCGGGGGTATATTTTTCTTTAATAGAATTATCTTTTAGTAAATATTCCGCACAAAGAAAACCAATTTTTGAAAGATTATCCATCTTGTAAAACTTCACGTACGCCTGGTCTAACGATTTGAAGGCAGCCTTAGAGAAATTCGTAAAATCGAACGATTCAGCTCCTTCAAAAACAAGTTCGCCATTAACCCAAACCTTATTATTGCGAATTACACACCATCCTGATATCAAAACCTGCCAATTCATACCGCTGAAAATATTACGGCGCCATTACATCCTCCAAAGCCAGACGCGATTTTAAGACAATTGTTTAATTTGCAATCTTGTGTTTCCCGTATTACATTAATATCCTCGACAACTCCTGGGGTAATGAATCCAATAGTTTTAATGAGCTTATTCCTTAACATAGAGTGTATACTTATGATAGACTCAAGTGTACCGGCTGCACCCAACGTATGGCCGAAATATCCTTTCAGGCTATTTAGCGGCGTATCCTGTAAACCAGCCAAATTAACTGCTTTGGATTCCATATCGTCATTATATGGGGTTGCTGTTCCGTGAGCACAGATGAAATCAATATCGTCGGCTGACATATTTGCTGATTTAAGGGCATTTCTAATGGAATAAAACAGGCCATCGCCGGATCGCGAAGGACCAGAAATGTGATTGGCGTCGTTAGAAGAAGCACCACCAGCTACTTCAATAGTAAACGTATTGTTTAACAGATGTTTATGCGATGATAAAACTATGGTGGCACATGCTTCGCCAAGTGAAAGTCCGTCGCGGAGTATGTCATAAGGCTTGCATGGCAAAGGACTGAGTGATTTAAATGATTGGAACCCTGATACTATAAAAGCTGTGAGCACATCGCCCCCAACCACTACCACATTTTCGTATTGCCTATTACGTATAAGCCTTGCTCCTATTTCGATTGCCAGTAAGCCTGATATACATGCATTAGACACAACAAGAGGTGGTACAGAAGTTTTAAAATAATCACCAATTGCATTAGCAAGACCCCATAAGTACACACGGTTTGTCGGAAAAACTTCTTTTTTCCCGTTTTCTAAAAGTTCTACATTGCCTTTGGTAGTGGAAATTATAAGTAGTGTTCGTGGATCCTGCAAAGCAATGCCAGACAATTTAACTGCCCGTTTTACCGAAAGGATCATCATCTGTTCAAGACGAGTGTATTGAATTGGATTTGCAATATCTTTGAAGAATCCCGATAATTTCTGCGAATCGACCAAAGCCAAAGGAAAACCCTCAGGAGACAATTGTCGGTCGTCCGTTTCACGAATGCCCGTGATCTCCTTGAGAACATTATCCATGTTTTCGTCAGTGGTAAACCCCAGGGAACTGATAATATTATCGCCGGCTATATAAATAGTCATAAGTCGTAAGCTATTAGTACTGAGTACTATTTATTTAATCCCCACTTTTTTTTCCACTCTTTATAAAACTTTGGCATAGTCAATTCAAGCTCATTTTCATTATTAAGAAACACCTGAACGCTCTCACCTTCGGCCACCAGTACCATGTCTGATTCCCTGTATATGCAATATTCAAACTTAATTTTTGCAGCTTCGCAATCGAGGTAGCGGGTTTCTATAATGGCAGTATCGCCAACACGCAAAGGATATTTAAATTCACATTTGATATAAACCAAAGGAATGGTGTATCCCATGGCGTATACATCCATATAATTCAGCCCATACTGACGGCCAAAAGACTCCCTGCCATCTTCGAAATATCTAATATATTCGCCGTGCCAAACAACCCGCATCGAATCAACCTCACTGAAGCGAATGCGAATTGATACTTTGTCTATTAAATTAGTCTTTATTGCTTGGTTTTTGAGTTTCATCTATCTACTTTTGAATAAAAACTTTCATTTCGCATTCTGCCACTTGTTGGCCATTGCAGGATACCTTGCCGGAGATAATATTGCATTCCATTACTTCGTGCATAACGGTTATTTCCGTTACAAGCTCAGAGCCAGATGCAGGCAAAAAAAATATTTTTAGGTTTTTAACAGCACCAATAAAACCAATAGGGGGAATGGTATTGCTCATTTTACAAAAATAGCCAATACGAGCTGCTGCAGACTGTGCTATATTTTCGACAATACCTGACTCCTGAAAAAGTCCGTTCTTACAGAAGATATTATCGTCTTTTATCAATAATCCTGTTACTGTGGATGACTCGGTAGATTGATATACCTTATCAATCATCACTATAGGAGCCCGTTGCGGTATAAGCTCCAATACTTCATCGCCTTGTATTATTATTTTCTCAAATACTCCCATATTGGACCTTTTTTGTTTTTCTTAATGCGCAACTGTTCCATTAAAGGATCGGGCGGAGCATCAGGAAAAATCCATGCTTTACCGGTTTTGGCTGCTTCGTCCTTTAAGGTCGATTGATCAAAATGTTTCGAAATATAATAAACTGGCTCAATTAAATCATTGTCGGGCGATAATATTCCCTCTTTAATAGCGATTTGCTGTAATTGTGTACCAGGATAAATGCGCATTCCTACGAATGGAAAAAAGACAGTGTTATATATTTTTTTTGAATTTTCGAAGGTCTCCCTAAGTGTATCGTTGGTTTCACCATATCCGCCCAAAATGAGGAAATGTGCATAATACACACCTATGTCCACACACATCTGAGATTTTTCAATGACATCGGCCACCGTAAAATGCTTTCCGTAATTCTTTAATTGCCGATCGCAAAGAGACTCAGTTCCAAACTCGATATGTGTAAGCCCGGCCTGCTTATATAACAATAACATTTCACGGGTAAGGAGATTAGGGCTGAAATAAGCTCCCCATCTTATTTTTAAGCCACTTTTTATTATTTTTTCAGCCAAGAGATTGTTAAAATCATTTTCTATGTTAAATACTGAATCGGTAAAGAAAACATAATCAATACCTTTGCTTTGGTTTAATTCTTTTAAGTTTTCTACGATCAGGTCAGGATCAAGTGTTCGTACACTTCGTCCCTCAATAAGGGGGTATGAACAATAAATACAATGGTATGGGCAGCCACGTTTGGTTTGAATGTTAAGCATACCACTGTTTTTCCAGTAATAATCAATTAGCTGGTTTTCAAACTGAACATCCAGTTGTCTGGTAAAGTTTGCGCGTTTATTGACTATAATAGCGCCATTTTTACGATAAACCAATCCCTCAATGTGTGTGTAATCACGTTTTTTTTCAATGCACTCTATTAATTCACAAATACTTACTTCCCCTTCACCATAAAAACCAAAATCGGGTTCTAATATTTCAAACAATTTTTGAGGATAGATAGAAAAACCTGCCCCTCCAATAAAAACAGGACATTGATGGCTGGATTTTATGATACTGATCATGTCCTTATAATCATCGATAAAGTTACGCTGATCATAAGAATTACACCCATCTATATTCCGAAACGAAATACCTACATAATCAGGTGAGAAATTTTTGAGCGTACTTTCCAGTTCATTATTTTCTTTAAGATTGCAATCGAAGACACGTACTTCGGAATCAGGAAAATGCTGAAGCAAAGCTGTTCTGAGATACGATATCCCTAAAGGATAAACCGGATAAGGTACCTGCAACCTATTAGCTGATATTAATAAAATCTTTCGCATCATGCTTTGTTTTCCCAAAAATCATAATAATTAAACCACTGTTCAGGGTACTTTCTCACTATGGATTCAAATACCCTAGCGTATTCGTTGAGCAGTGCTATTGCCTTATCCTGTTTCTTCATTTTGTTTTCGGGATGTACTGATTTGGCAGGAAAAAAATGAAATCTATAATTTCGCGGAGCATCCTTCATAGCAAAAAAGAAAACCACTGGTACGTCATATCTCGCTGCTATTTGGAACGGCCCGTCCGGAAATAACACCTCATTGCCCATGAACATAGCTTTCATAGTATGTTCGATATTTACATACCGATCGCCCTGAAAACAAATATATTCCTTATTCGACAAGGCATTGTTAATCTTAATAATGTGTGACAGATCCTCTTTTAAGCCGATAATCTTATAATTTTTATCGCCTAGAATGCCTTCCATCAAATTTATAATGCGTTCGTGTTCAGCTTCAAGCATAAAGATATTCAGCTTGTTACCATAATCACCAAAAAATCGACCTGCTACCTCCCAATTGCCAATATGGGCGCTTATCAGAACACAACCTGTATTGGCATCGAGTATTTTTAATAACTCGTCGTAATTGTCGAAACTATAGGTGAATTCTTTCTCAAAACCACCTAAAACAGCCATTTTATCGATTAATATTTGGCCAAAGATATAATAGTTTTGAAACAGCTTAACTATGGACTTACCAAAGCTATATTTGTGAGCTTTCCGAAAATAATAAAATATTGATTTGGAAGCTTTTGGCGAAAAGATTACAAAATAAACGACGACAAAACGCAAAAAAAAATAAGAAACTGTAATGCCACAGTATTTAAGAATAAATATAAAAAATTTATATCCTGATACTCCGCCTCGTGACTTACCTTTCCAAGAGGGCATCGAACAAAACTAATTACTTACACGGTTAATGATAAAATCGTAAAAATCCTGAAACGTTACTATTCCGACAAAATCTTCCCCTTTGACTTTTATACCGAAATTGCTTTCGATGACAACAACCAAATCGACAAAATCGAGACTGTCCATTTCCAGTGTTTCTTTTAATGGTGCATCTGGAGTTATTTTTGACCCATCTACCTCAAATTCCTCAATTAAAAACGTGTTAATTTTCTTAATAATCTCCTCTCTATTCATAATTACAAAACATTATATTACTGACTATTACTTAAATTTTCGAATAATGAGTGATGAATTAGTGCCACCAAAGCCAAAAGAGTTTGATAAGAACATATCAAATCCTGTTTGAACTACTTTTGTTGGAATATTCAATTTTGCAGAGTGTTCATCAGGGTTTTCCAGGTTGATGTTTGGGGCTATAAAATTATTCTGCATCATTAGTATCGAGTAAACAACCTCGCTGGCACCTGCCATCCACATTTCATGTCCGGTCATTGATTTGGTAGAAGCAACATAAGGCCTATGGTTACCAAACACATTGGTGATAGCCTGAGCCTCATTGCCGTCGCCGACAGGAGTAGAAGTTGCATGTGCATTAATGTACCCTATCTCACTAAGATCAATACCAGCGTCTTTCACCGATTTTACCAGCGCCCTTGTAGGACCCTCAACATTAGGAACCGAAATATGGTCGCCATTAGACGAAAACCCATAACCAATAACCTCGGCAATAATAGGTGCCCCACGTTTAATAGCTGATTCGTAGCTTTCTATAATCACCGTAGCCCCACCTCCACTAGGCACTAACCCGTCGCGATCGCGATCAAAAGGACGTGATGCTTTGGTAGGTTCTGATTCACGGATTGAAAAAGCGCTTAGACCATCAAAACTGCCCATTGAATAAATACTCAATTCCTGAGCACCTCCGCAAATAATAATATCTTGTAAACCCTGCTTAATAAGCAAATAACCCAGTCCAATAGCATGAGAACCGCTGGCACAGGCTCCGGCAATAGTCAAATTAATCCCCTTGAGTTTGAAGATAACCGAAAGGTTCATGCTTACAGTTGAGTCCATGGATTGAAATATCGATCCTGATCCGACTAATGTGGTGTCTTTCTTTTCGCGTATAATGTCAATGGCTTTAATTACCGGTTCTGCACAACTATCATTTCCGTATAATATCCCTACCTCATGTTGATCGATGTAGTCCTGCTCTAATTTTGCATATTTTAGTGCCTCAACGGTAGCCATATAAGCGTATTCGCCCTGTTCAGGCAGACAGACCCGCTGGCGACGATCGAGCATTCCTTTTAACATTGGCCGTTCAATCTTCCCGGTTAATCCTGACCGATATCCAAACTGTTTTCGTTCCATATCGAGACAAATTCCAGACTTCCCCTGGTAAAGCGAATTTTTTACTTCTGCAAGGTTTTTACCAATGGTAGAATAAATGCCTATTCCAGTAATTACTACTCTATTCATACTAATAATTACGAGTGTTTATAACTTTGGGGTTGGGGGGACCTTTAAAAATAATCATGTATAAAGCCCTCCATTAATCGAAATCACATTCCCTGTGATATACGAGGCTTTCTCTGAAGCCAGGAAACCAACCGCCTCTGCTACCTCTTCAGGTGTTCCAAAACGGTTCATAGGAACAATTGCTTTTAGTTGGTTTTCATCTAAATCTTTGGTCATATCGGAACGAATAAAACCTGGTGCAACTGCATTTACGGTCACATTTTTTTTTGCTATTTCCTGCGCCAGGGCTTTTGTGGCCCCTATAATTCCAGCTTTAGCAGCCGAATAATTGGTTTGTCCGGGCATCCCCTTTAAACCTGACAATGACACAACATTTACAATACGTCCATATTTCTTAGCCATCATGAGCTTCAACAAAATCCGGGTAGTATAGAAAAACCCGTTTAAATGGGTGTTCATTACTGTATGCCATTCGTCGTCACTCATAAAAACCATAAGCGCATCTTTACGGATGCCTGCATTATTCACTAATACTTCAATATATTCGCCAGCATGAGCACTCTGCCAAGCATCTAAGGCAGCCTCAACCTCAGCTTTATCAGATACGTCAAACTTTAAAAGTTCACCATTACTTCCCTTTTCGTGAAGCATAGCAAGCGTTTTCTCTGCTTCAACCTTATTCGACTGGTAATTAATCAGTACATAATAGCCCATTTCGGCCAGCTTAATGCATATAGCACGACCAATACCCCTTGAGCCTCCTGTAACTAATGCGTATTTCACAAAAAATTCTAGTTAAATATATTTTGTTCGAACAGCTTCTCCTTTTAATACTGGGGAATTATTATAATGTTCTCCTATGATCCCAGGTCTCTTGTTTTGAAAATATTCAACCAAATTCCTAATATCCTTATATTTATGAGTATCTTCAATGCATACCGGGAAAATGGAACGAATTTCTGAATATATTGTTTTAGCGTAATCGGACAATTCGTTTTGAATTTTAAGATAATCTATTGCTTGTGCTATTGCCATAAAATGAATAGCCAACACCTGGTATGAGTTTTCAATGACCTTTTTTGCCAACAAAGCCGAGTTAGTTCCCATACTTACAATATCCTGATTGTCATTATTATTAGGAATACTATGGACGTACATAGGAAAAGAAAGGGTCTGGCATTCGGCAGTGGTTGAGGTAGCGGTAAATTGTGCTGCCTGTAACCCATAATTTAAACCAAGTTTACCTAGATTACCAAATGGAGGTAAAATATTATTTATCTTATCGTGGCACAAGTAATTCAATTGGCGCTCAGCCAACATGGTAAGTTTCGTAATAGCAATTTTAAGCTTATCCATTTCGAAAGAAACATAATCGCCATGGAAATTACCACCATGATAAATATTCTTGTTGTACATATCCACGACAGGATTGTCATTTACCGAATTAACTTCGTCGATCAGGATTTTTTCAACATTCATTATGGTTTCGTAAACCGGACCAAGTACTTGTGGAACACACCGTAAAGAATAGTATTCCTGCACTTTATCCTGAAAAACTTCGCCGTTTATCTTGCCATTATACATATAATCAGCCCGTTTCCGAACCAGTTTACTGCCTTTAATAAGCTTTTGCATAGCTCTGGCCACCTCAAGTTGTCCCTTATGCAACTTGACCTGGTTTAACCCGTCGGAAAAATGATCGTCAAATGATTTGACAATTTCATTAATCATAGATGAAGCAACAATTGCCCAGTTAATAAGATTTTTGGCATATAATACATTAACAATACCAATACCGGTCATCACCGAAGTACCGTTACATAAAGCAAGTCCTTCCCGGATGTGCATTGAAATAGGAGTTAATCCTTCTTTTTTAAATACTTCTTTGGCACTTAGAAACTCACCTTTATATATAATTTCGCCTTCGCCAATGAGGTTTAGTGCTAAATGCGCGAGTTGTACCAAATCGCCACTAGCGCCCACACTACCGTGTTCAGGGATATAAGGCCAAATATCATGATTAATAAAATCTCTCAATAATTCCACTACTTCGACATGAACGCCTGAATAAGCCAAAATTAATGACCCCAAGCGGGCCAACATGGATGCCTTTGAATACACATAAGGCAAACGCTCGCCGCAACCTGCAGCATGACTACGAATTAAATTGTACTGTAACTGCTGTATTGAATCTTCCTCAACTCTATATTGAGCCATAGGTCCAAAGCCTGTATTTACGCCATAAATTATTTTATCTTTTGCGTAATGTTCCAGAAACTTATAATTATCGGCAACTTTCGTTAATACCTGATCAGATATTCTTAACTTTTGATCAAGAAAGAGTATCTTATAAAAATCTTCCAGCGTAATTTTCGAATCCCCTATTTCCTGCATTATTTATGATGTTTTCGACAAAAAATCAATAATTTAAAATCAATAAAAAAAGTCACTTTTTAAACAGCGCAATATTATAAATTAATCGGCAATTATTTTTTATTATAAATAAAATATTCTTATTGTTAATTGAATATGTATTAAATAATCTTGTAGTTGCGATATTCAAACAACCTATAGTTGGTAATTTTCTCGATATTATACAGTAGCCAATATTTGAAAGTAAAATTCTTTTTAGAAGGATCGAACAATTGAACCTCCTTAAATCGTGCTATGCGGTCACTCATAATGCCAGGATGTGTTCCTTTGAACCGTATCACGGAATCGATATTAGCAAAATCAAAAGGCTTATTGTCACTTAGTAATTCCTGGTCCGTATGCCAAAACCGGTTGAAGTATCTTGTTTTTTTATCCATCAAATCAAGGGGTCGAACATAACTATAATGAAAGACAGGAGCCTCAATAAGCTTTACACGAAGTTTTACCCCTTTTTCACCATTAAGGTATAATTCATTGTTGGAAAAAATTCTGAATCCTTGTGAATCTTTGTAGGAACGAACAAATTTGTCATTTCGGAACAAGCGAATCTCAAAACGATGTGCCCGGCGCGAATCCCTATAATAATTATAAGAGCCAAAAAAGTTAAGGAAAGGTAAAAGAAAGCCGTCTAGTTTAGGGCTATCCCCATATTTTTCAATTGCTTGTCTGATTTTAGGTAAATCGTTTTCATGAATCACTTCATCAGCCTGGATATGAAATGCCCAATTGCCGGTAATGTGATCGAGGGCAATATTTGATTGCTGTGCAAAAATTGCACCATTTGCTCTCATATTTTCGTCCCAAATAGTATCAATAATTTTAATTTTATCTGAGCCAAGTTTCTCAATAGCTTCGCGAGTTCCATCATGAGAATCACCAACAGCTATAATAAACTCATCACAAATAGGTAATATAGATTGTATCGACTCAAGAAAAGGATAATCAAATTCAAAACCATTCCGAATATATGAAAATCCACTAATTTTTTCCATTGTTAATGATCAATAATATATAAAAAAAACAGAAAAGCATTTCAACTTTTATAATTAATCTAATACGTAAGTATAGACATAAAGGTTAAAACATCTGTAAATCATACAGTTTTTTATAAAATCCATTAATTGCAAGCAATTCATCGTGTTTCCCACGTTCAACAATTTCACCCTCATTAAGTACGCATATTTCATCTACATATTTAATTGTTGATAAACGGTGCGCAATCACAATTGAAGTACGATTTTTCATGAGATTAAACAAAGCTTCCTGAACAAGGTATTCTGATTCTGTATCTAACGAAGAGGTGGCTTCGTCGAGAATCATAATGGGAGGGTTTTTAAGAACTGCCCTGGCAATACTAATACGTTGCCGCTGACCGCCTGAAAGTTTACTGCCCCGATCACCTATGTTTGTTTCATAACCTTTTTCAGTGGCCATTATAAAATCATGAGCATTAGCAACTTTAGCTGCAGCTTCCACCTCTTCATGAGTAGCAGACTCCACACCAAAAGCAATATTATTATAAAATGAATCGTTAAAAAGTATTGATTCCTGGTTTACATTGCCCATAATCCCTCGAAGATCAGCTATTTTCAAATCTTTTATCGAAACGCCGTCTATTAAAATATCGCCTTCCTGTATATCATAAAACCTGGGAATTAAATCTACTAAGGTTGATTTACCTGAACCCGATTGTCCAACCAGAGCAATAGATTTTCCTTTTTCTACCTTAAAATTTATGTTTCTAAGCACATTTTCATTTTCATAAGCAAAGCTTACATTAAGGAATTCGATCTCATTTTTGAATTCTTTTACAGCAATAGCATTGACCCTTTCTACAATTTTTTCTTCAGCATTAAGAATTGCATTGACCCTGTCCAATGATGCCCTGCCTTTTTGTATGTTGTAAAATGCCTGTGCAAAATTTTTGGCAGGATTGATAATTTGTGAAAAAACACCGACATAAACTATCAATGCACCGCCTTCTAAGACTTTATTAACAAGTACCAGTTTACCGCCATACCATAATACAATAACCAAAACTGCAATACCAAGAAATTCACTTACTGGCGATGCAAGGAAACGTCTTCTCATGATACGGTTCAAAATATTAAAAAAATCATTATTTTGTTTTTCAAACGTAGCAGTGACCTTCCTTTCGGCATTAAATGCTTTGATAATACGCAAGCCTCCAAGCGTTTCTTCTATGGTTGACAATAACTCTCCCATTTTGATCTGACCCTTCATTGAAGTTTTTCTAAGATTTTTGCCTAAAACCCCTATAATGGTCCCTGCTACAGGAAGCAATATAAAAACAAAAAGCGTAAGCTTAGGGCTTATAGCCAAAAGGGTCACCAACGAAAGTATTATTGTAATTGGTTCACGAAACACCATTTCCAGGGAGGACATGATAGACCATTCTATTTCCTGAACATCGCCAGTCATTCTGGAAATCACATCTCCTTTTCTTGTTTCAGTAAAATAGCCAATAGGTAAATGAAGTATTTTCTTATAAAGTTGAGAACGCATATCACATACAATACCGTTACGCAAAGGTGTTAAAAAGTAATTTGCCAGGTACCAAAAAAACGCTTTAAAAAAGACCATCACAACCACAACAATACATATATATAGCAGGGCTTCAGTTTTTCCATGATTTTTAATAAGCTCGACCATATAGAAATTAAAATTATTGACTATTACTTCCGTATTTAATTTAAGGGGTTTAAGTACTATTGATTCGTGTTTTTGGTCAAAGAGAATGGACAAGAAAGGCCACAACATTCCAAGGGAAAATAAGCCAAAAATGGTGCTTAAAGTATTGAAAATAAAATTTAAACCTGCATTCCATTTATAAGGAGATATCAGCTTAATTACATAATTAAAGAAATGCTTCATTAGAAATGTACCTTACCTAAAATTAATAAATACCGGTATATGATTTTGGAGTTAATTTCTTGAGTTCCTTTTTAACTTCGTCAGATACGTTTAACCCCTGGATAAAGCTGCTAATTACTTCAGAGGTGATAGACTGATTGGTTCGGGTTAATTCTTTCAAAGCTTCATAAGGATTAGGATATCCTTCGCGACGGAGGATGGTTTGAATACCTTCGGCTACAACGCTCCAGTTATTTTCCAGGTCGCGATTGATCGCGTCTAAATTAACAATAAGCTTATTCAGCCCTCTTAATAATGATTTAAATGCTAATAATGTGTGTGCAATAGGCACGCCAATATTCCTTGTTAGGGTAGAATCAGTGAGATCGCGTTGTAAACGTGAAATAGGGAGCTTTGCAGCAAGATGTTCAAAAATAGCATTGGCTAAGCCAAGGTTCCCCTCGGAATTTTCGAAATCGATAGGATTTACTTTGTGCGGCATGGTAGAAGACCCAATTTCTCCTTTTTTAATTCTCTGTTTAAAATACTCCATGGAGATATAAGTCCATATATCACGGTTTAAGTCAATTAGGATATTGTTGATACGTTTCATAGCATCAAACTGGGCGGCCAGGTTATCGTAATGTTCAATCTGCGTAGTTGTCTGGCTTCGATTGAGACTTAACACGCCATTAACAAAAGCGTTGCCAAAAGCTGCCCAATCAATTTCCGGATATGCAGCATGATGGGCATTAAAATTACCTGTTGCCCCTCCGAACTTTGCAGAATAAGGGATTTGAACTAACTGTTCTTGTTGTCTTTTTAGGCGTTCCACAAACACATATATTTCCTTACCAAGCTTAGTGGGCGAGGCAGGTTGACCATGAGTATGGGCCAACATGGGAATATTCTGCCATTCAATAGACAATTGCTCCAGTTTGTTCTTTACTTCGTCTAACATTGGTAAATAAACCTCTTTCATAGCAACCTTTAATGAATAAGGAACAGATGTATTATTGATATCCTGAGAGGTTAATCCAAAATGAATGAATTCTTTGTATGAAGATAGTTTTAATTGGTCAAATTTTTCTTTAAGAAAATATTCAACTGCCTTAACATCATGATTGGTTTCCTTTTCAATGTCTTTTATAGCTTGGGCATCTCCAATAGTAAAATCCTTGTATATTTTACGAAGGGTAACAAATAAACTTTTGTCGAAGCCCTTCAATTGGGACACGGGAAAATTGACAAGAGCAATAAAATACTCTATTTCAATTAATACCCGGTACTTCATCAATGCATACTCGGAAAAATAAGCTGCCAGTTCCTCAACCTTGGAACGGTACCTGCCGTCGACAGGAGAAATGGCGGTTAGCATCGTTATATCCATTGTTTCAAATTTTAAGGTGCAAAGGTACAAAAATATTCCGGGTATTTTTTGAGTAGGATTACGTATCTTTGAAACAGTTTGAATGTTTTGTCAAATGCAAAAAATAAATGTTTCCGTAGTATCTTATGCCAATTCTGTGCCTTTTGTATATGGGCTGTTGAATTCCGATATTATTGAGGAAATTAATCTAAGCCTTGATATACCTTCCGTTTGCGCTGATAAACTAATTAGCGGAACAGTAGATATTGGCCTGATCCCAGTAGTTGAAATACTAAGACTGAATACCTTTGAAATAATATCTGATCTCTGTATTGGTTCTAATGATTATGTAAAGACTGTTATTTTAGCTGCTGATGTACCGGTTAATAAAATTACAGGAATCTACCTTGATTATCAGTCAAGAACTTCTGTGGTATTAGTTAAAGTTTTAGCTAAATATTTTTGGAAAATCAATCCTGAGTGGATTTCTACTCAAAAGGGATTCGAAGAAAAAGCTATTTCCGGCAGTATTGGTGCAGTAATCATTGGCGACCGCACGTTCTCAGTCCGTTCGAATTATCGGTACGACCTTGCCCACGAATGGAAAGAATTCACTAATCTACCTTTCGTGTTTGCCACCTGGGTTGCTAACAAAAAACTCGACAAAAGTTTTATACAACGTTTCAACCAGGCGTTAAATTTAGGCATTCAAAATCTCGACGCTTCAGCCAAATTTCATCAAAGCAGGCTCACAGCCAATGTCGATCTGTTAGATTACCTGAAAAATAATGTCAACTACCAATTGGACGAACCAAAACAAAGGGCTAGAGAGCTGTTCCTGTCATATGCGAAAGAATTTGTTGACTATTGCAAAATAACTTCCTTATGATAAATATCATCCTCTAAGACTATAATCAAAATTGTAGAACACTTAACCAAAAATTCTAACTTGAATAATTCACAAATTCCTTTAATTGCCTCACCCCCAACCCCTCTACTAAAGGCGAGGGGAGTGAGAGGAGAAGGATTTAGGATGAGGTCATTAAAATTTGTGAACCTTTAGCTCGGCGAAGCCAATTATCCAGGCTAAGTTTAGAAATTAACCCTGGCAAAAAAATATATACATCAGGGCAACTTTATATTCATGAATATTAACACTATGATACACAGTCACATATAAACAAGAAAATATATTGTACACATAAAAAACTGAAATCTTTTAAAAAAAATTACCTAATATGTTCGTTAAACAGGTTTTTTAATTTATTTTTGTGTCCATATCTTAACTTATTTTAAATTAATAATGCTATGAAAAAATTATTATTTGCAATTGCAATTTCCGGTATGCTTGTAGCTTGCAACAGCGCTACAAAGAAAGCTGAACAAGCTAGATTAGATTCAATTAAAAAAGACTCTATCGAGCGCGTTAAAGCAGATTCAATAGCTGCTATTGAAAAACAAAAACAAGATTCAATCACAGCTGTTGTTGAAAAACAAAGACAAGATTCTATTGCTGCTGCCGAAGCTAAAAAGGGCAAAGGCAAAAAGAAAAAATAATCTTGCAAACTGCATTTTAAAGTACAAAGGGGTGAATATTCACTCCTTTTTTCGTTTATTTGCACTTTAAAATATTTTCAATGAGACACATCCGCTCACAAACCAAAGTTATTGCAACGATAGGTCCGGCCTCATCGTCTAAAGAAATACTGAAAAAAATGTTTCATGAAGGTGTTGATGTTTGCAGGCTGAATTTCTCGCACGGAACACACGAAGAACATCGCCTTGTAATGAACAACATCCTGGAATTAAATAAGGAGCTTAGCACTAATGTAGCCATACTTGCCGATTTACAAGGCCCGAAGATCAGGATTGGCGATGTTGAAAATAACAGGGTGGAATTGAAGGAAGGCAACGAAATCCTATTTGTGACCGAAAAATGCCTTGGAACAGCACAAAAGCTTTATCTCAGCTACAAGGAATTTCCTAAGGATGTGCAAAAAGGCGATAGCATTTTGATTGACGACGGAAAGCTAAAACTCGAAACCATCGAAACCAATGGAAAAGATACCGTTAGGGCAAAGATAATAAATGGAGGCACTCTTTCCTCAAAGAAAGGAGTAAACCTCCCTAATACCAAAGTCTCCCTTCCAAGCTTGACAGAGAAAGATATTGAAGATGCCAATTTTGCCCTGGATAATAATGTCGACTGGCTTGCCCTATCTTTCGTGCGCTCTGCCGACGATTTAATACAACTAAAAGAAATCATCCGCAATAAGAAGAAATTTACACGTATTATTGCAAAAATAGAAAAGCCCGAAGCATTAGATGATATTGACAGCATTATAGAAACATCTAATGGTATCATGGTAGCCCGTGGCGATCTTGGTGTTGAAATACCATTCGACCAGGTGCCTTTGATCCAAAAGGACCTGGTAAAACGCTGCATTAAAAAGGCTAAGCCTGTGATCATCGCAACTCAGATGCTCGAAAGCATGATTACCAATTTTCGCCCTACAAGGGCAGAAGCTAATGATGTAGCCAACGCTGTGCTAGATGGCGCTGATGCCCTAATGCTTAGCGCAGAAACATCGGCAGGGAAATTCCCAGTTGAATCTATCATTGCCATGCAAAAAATAATAGACTGGACTGAAAAAGGCTTTGTATTTAACCGGGAAACCTTACCTGAACCAGGATCGCTTACATTTCTACCCGATTCAATCTGTTTAAATGCTTGTCGAATGGCCAGTCAGACCAATGCCAAGGCCATTGTTACGTTTACTTATTCAGGCTATACGGCATTTAAAATATCGAGCCACCGTCCTGATGCTTGTATCTTCGTGTTCACCCGGAATCAGGCTTTACTTCGCAAGATGTCGCTGGTTTGGGGTGTAAGGGCATTCACCTTCTCGGAACATATTACCATTGATAAAGATTTCCAACACTCCATTGAATTCCTTAAAGCCAATAATCAATTAAAAGAAGGCGATGTAATAGTGCATGTTGGCAGCACTCCTGTTGAAGAAAAAGGCCAAACGAATATGCTTAAGCTGAGTTATGTTTAAACAAATGTTATAGAAAGTTGTAGTAGTTGCATAAATCTATTCAACTTTTAATAGCCTTGTAACTTTCGTATTATGTCCTCGAACCTTGAAAAGATCATCCATAAAACCGAAGAGAAATGGCTGCATCCTTTAGCTGATGCTTGCAGCCAGCAGTTTGCAATGGTACACCTGCCATCGCACGATCAGTCACATCATTTGAGAGTTTGGAAATATGCAAAAATATTACTGCATCATGCTGTTAAGCAAGGAATTGTTATTTCCGAGACTGACATCGAACGTCTCATCATCACCGTCTTTTTTCACGACCAGGGAATGAGTGAAACGATTTCAAAAGAGCATGGTAAAATTGGCCGTCATATATGCAAAGCCTATTTTAACAAATCTACCATTGCTCCACCCCCATTTATCGAAAATATTTTGCAAGCCATTGAAGATCACGATAAAAAAGATTATTCAAACTTAAACGAATTCGACATCCTAAACTTTCTAAACCTTGCCGACGACCTCGATGCATTGGGTACCATTGGTGCTTATCGTTATGCGGAAATCAATCTGTTACGTAAAATCGAAATTCAAGATGTCCCTGAAATCGTACTTAATAATATGTCAGCACGGTTTCAGCATTTCACCAAAATGCTCGGTAAGGATCGTGTCTTTATTAAAGCACAGAACCAACGTTATCTGGCAGCACATAATTTTTTTAAAGATTTAGCCTTCCAGATGAAACAGGTAGAATATAGAACTGATTTGTATCTCGGACCAATAGGAGTGATCAATTTTATAAAGAACGAAATTATTCAAAACAAGCGCACACCTTTAAAAGTATGCGACTACGTTATATCGCAAAACCGTGATTTTTATTGCCACCACTTCTTCGAGCGGCTAAAGAAAGAATTGACAACTGACTATTGATTATTGCAATTTACTTCACATAAAAATCCAGCATCAGCCTGTCTTCGATATAGGCCTGAAGGTGATTTCCTATTTTCACAGGGCCAACACCTGCCGGAGTACCTGTAAAAATCAGATCGCCCATACGGATAGTAATATATTTGGAAATGTGGGCAATAATTTTTTCAAACGAAAAGATCAGATCGCCGGTATTCCCCTTTTGAACTGTAACTCCATTGATATCCAAGTGAAAATTGAGCTTATGTACATCTGAAAATTGGTCTTTGGGAAGAAACTTGCCCAAAGGAGCCGATCCATCAAAAGCTTTTGCTATTTCCCATGGCAACCCTTTTTCACGACAGTTTTTTTGAACATCCCGAGCGGTGAAGTCAATACCTATACCAATCTCAGTATAATAACGATGTGCAAACTTTTCGGAAATATTTTTCCCAACACGATTAAGTTTAAGCACAATCTCACTTTCGTAATGTAACTCCTCGGAAAAATCAGGATAATAAAATGGCTTGTTATTTCGAATGATTGACGTATCGGGCTTCATAAAAAATACAGGTTCCGAAGGAACAGGATTATTCAATTCCCTGGTATGTTCGACATAATTCATTCCTATGGCGAAGATCTTCATTTCTTCTTATTAAACCCTCGCAATTTAATCGCAGTAAGCACCTTCTTAGTATAGAGAGGAAAATCGTTATTAATCATCCAACCATAATAAGCCGGGTCTTTTTCCAATACTTCTTCCACAGCCATGCCTTTGTACTTACCAAAATTAAATATCTCCACTCCCTTTTCGTTCAATATGATACGTCCGACAAAGTCAACATTTTTGGTTTGTGTTGAGAATTCCGAGAGTTTATCAATGTCGTTTTCAAGATCGCTATATTTATCAAGTTGTGCCTGAAGTACTTCATAAGTAGCACGTGTGTCGGCTTCTGCACTGTGGGCATTTTCAAGATCTTTGCTGCAATAAAATTTGTAAGCTGCACTTAATGTGCGCTGTTCCCTTTTATGGAATATCACCTGAACATCAATAAATTTTCGTTTTTTAAGATCAAAATCAACGTCAACGCGAAGAAATTCCTCTGCAAGCAACGGAAGGTCGAACTTGTTGGAGTTATATCCTGCAAAATCGCATCCTTCAAAAGTATTGGCCAGTGTCTGGGCAATTGCTTTAAAAGTTGGGGCATCCTTTAAATCTTCGATTGTAATTCCATGCACAGCAGTAGCATTTGGATCAATAGGCATTTCGGGATTTAAACGGATTGTTTTTGATTCCTCACGACCATCAGGGCTAACTTTCAGGTACGAGAACTCAATAATTCTGTCGGTAGCGATATTCATGCCTGTGGTTTCCAAATCGAAAAAAATAATTGGATTTTTTAGATTGATTTTCATTTTATTGGGATAAATGTTAAAAACAGACGAGGTTACCCAGAGTCCGGACAACCTCGCTTATATTGTAATACTTTAGCACAACTGTAATTATATATTAATCATCATGGGCATAAGCAACATGAGAATATCCTCACCCTCAACTTCGGTTTCGGCAGGAACGATAATACCAGCACGAGAAGGATCGCTTAATTTGAAAATCACATCGCTTACTGAAAGACTTCCAAGAATTTCAATAAGGAAAGGAGACTTAAAGCCAATTTCTAGATCTTCGCCCTCATACTGGCAATTGAGACGCTCATAAGCAGAAATGGAAAAATCCAAATCCTGAGCCGATACGGTGATCTCATTACCAGCGATGGTTAATTTAACAAGACTACTGGCCTGATTAGCAAATACAGAAACACGACGAAGCGAGTTGTAAAGGTCTAATCTTCCAATAGTCAAAGTATTAGGACTGTCGGTGCGGATTACAGCGCTGTAGCTCGGATAGGCCCCTTCTACCAAACGACAAACTAAAGTGTAATCGGTTAAACTAAATATGGCGTTTTTATCGTCAAATTCTACAAGAATATCATTCGTTTCCTTGGGTAAAATATTCTTAAGCAGTGACGCGGGTTTCTTAGGCAAAATAAAAGAAGCATTGGTTTTGGGCTTAATGTCGTCCCGGCGGTAACGAACAAGTTTATGGGCATCAGACGCTACAAATGTTAAACTATTGTCTGTAAGCTCAATAAAAATACCGTTCATTACCGGGCGAAGTTCATCATCTGCTGTAGCAAAAAGAGTTTTATTGATACCACGCAACAAAACTTCGTAGTTTAAGCGCAAAGAGGTCTTTTTATCAGTTTTAACACTTGGAATTTGCGGAAAATCAATGCCATTCTGACCCACAATATTAAACTGTCCATTTGCTGAAATGATTACAACCGATAGATTGTCGAGCGAAATATCGAAAGTCAAAGGCTGATCAGGAAATTCCTTTAAGGTATCGAGCAAAATCTTAGCCGGAATAGCAATACTACCCGAATCTGAAGCGTTTTCAAGAGTCATACGGGTGACAAAGGTCGATTCCAAATCCGAAGCTGTAATCTCCAACTGCTTTTGATCCAAATTGAATAAAAAGTTGTCGAGGATCGGTAATGTATTTTTGCTGCTGATAACCCGGCTAATAGACTGTAAGTGATTAAGTAAATCTGAACTTGATACTACAAATTTCATGTGCAATTATTTTAAATTAACAAATATGATTGAATTACAAATAATTAATCTTTTTGAATTAAAACTCAATAATACGAAAAAATATCGTTGCTCCCAATGGTGTAAATTCTTTTTTTATCTGCTGGCAAAATCGTTATATTCCTTCATAATAGGGTCAAAATCAACATATTTAATTATTACTGGAATGGTATCGTTCTGGATTACAGCGTACATAAAATTAGGGTTGAATCCTCCATGTTGCCCAGGAATAGATATCCGGTAGGTTTTGACCATATTTATTTGATTTGCAATGTTTTTAACCTGAATTTCACAATACGGTTGCAGTATTTTGAGCGAATCGAAAATTGCTTTAGTCCCTTTAGTAATCTGATCTACAAAAGAAACTGAAGCAAAATGATTTAGGTAATCCCTGGCTTTTTCTTTGCTGATGGTTACCGATTGGTTTAAACTTTTTGATTTAATCTGTATATTGTCCGGTCTAAAAAAATAATAACCAAATGAGGCCCGCGGATTTGAATTATAATCCACTTCAATAGAAAGAATATCGGCAGGCCTATATTGAAATATAGTTTTATCACGCCATACTTTTACATCAGTTGAAAAAAGTAAAGAAATACGGCCGTCGTAACCAGGAATGCGCACGACATAAGGTTCCTCATCGCCCCGTAACATCATGAACGATCCTATTTTCAGATTATCGTTTTCGGTTAACCTATAAGCTTTTATCACATTGCCTGACGATTCGATGGATACCAATATTGATCTATGATTAAAACTTTTCAGTACTTCTTGCTTCATACTTTTAGGTACGGGCGAACTGATTTCGAGGTTCATGAGTAAATGTAATAAGCCTCTAATAGCACGTAGGTTAGCATGAAAACTATGGTTAATTTGCCAGTTTAAACCTGAACGTTCCAAAGCAAGTCCAGTTCTACCATCATTAATAATGATTTTGGTCACTACCGCGGTATCAGAAATTGAAAAAATTCTGTTATCTACTTTCAAGGTACCTGGTTTATCCTTTAAAAAAAGAATAACTGCGACTACAAGCAGCGCGAGTGTGATAAGAATATAATGTTTGTATTTACCCATAATTGACTTCTCCTCAGCCCTGCCTCACTCCTGAAGTTAGGTATTACCGTGAATATTTCTTCTTTCTCGAATAATTATAGTAAAACCCAAAGCAAATCAACAACAGTACTGGCAGAAGGGTATTAATGACCTGCCATTTGAACCGCTCATCCCGGATACGGGCTTTGTTAAGCAAGCGAAGTTTAAACTCTTTAGCCCGTAGTGACATAAGTCCTGTTTCGTCTGTAAGATAATTAACGGCATTTACAATAAAATCTTTGTTCCCAAATGTTTGCCGGGTATATTTATCATAACCCAAAGCTGTAATCATAGGGCCGTTAGCGGTTGTATGCACGTCGTTTGCAATCATATCGCCATCAGCAACAATTATCATTTTAGTAGGAACGCTTTCTGCTTTATAATTAGCGTCAGCGCCAGGGATGATATTTTTTATTAGACGATTACGATAAACAGATGGGAATCGTCCTTCGAGCAATACTGCAATGGGCAGGTTCGATTTATTAAACTCACTTCTTACGGGGTTACGCCTCACTTCTTCCAGGCTGATATACGCCGGAGCATTGACTAGTCTTGTATAAACAGATGTTTTTAAAAGAAATGTCTTTTTAACCTTTTGGTTTCCGCCAACTGTATCAATCTGACTGGCATATTTTGCCCAAACAAGGTTCAAATTCCGGCTAATGGGATGATCTACCAAAGGAGAAATTAAAGGATAGTAAAGCCAGGGAGTAGGAACCCATCGGGGCTGCTCGCCGACAACACCAGCATTTATCGGAATCATATTGCATTGGATATCTTGCACAATATTTAGATTTATCCTTACACCATAAGTAAATAACTGGTCATCAATATTGAGGTTATTAATAAACGCAAATGTAGACCCTTTAGCCAAACTATCGGTATTCATATTTACTTCATCGATAAACCAAAGCGCCTTACCACCATTCATAATATACTGGTCCAGCACAAATTTGTCCTGTTCAGTGAACCGTTTAGTTGGCCTTGCAATAATTATGGCTTTATAATTATCGAGTACCCCCGGTTTTCCATTGATAGCCCCGCGATCGACCTGAAAATAATTGCCCAGTTCAATTGTAATATCCTGCACCTCCATCGTATCTAATTCACCCTGGCCTTCAAGAAAAGCAATTTTATCAACCTTCTTATTGGTAAGGTTCGAAATAGTCTTTATTAATTCATATTCGATGGTTTGCGCTGAATTATTAAGGTTTTCGTCGGAAGTTAGAGAAATATTGTTTTTAAGAAATCCAACAGGGACTTCAATTCCTTTGTAGGTGACCAGCGCTCCTGGAACAATAATTTTCTCGGATGCCCCGCCTTCCTTATCCCGCGATTGAATATTGGTGGGCCTTACTCCTTTCTTGTATATCTCTGCAAAAACTTTATTACGAACTTTCGGATCGTCGCTTTCCGAAGGATTGATAAACTCGTATTGAAGATTGTCCTTGGCATAAACCCTGAATTCATCAAGTGTTTCCCTGATGGCATTGTGAAGTTTCTTAAACCCAACGGGCAGGTCGCCTTCAAGATAAACTTTCACATATACAATATCATCGAGCTTTTCAAGAACAGTTTTTGTTTCTGTGGACAATGTATAGCGCCGTTCGGAAGTTAAATCGACCCTAAAAAAAATTTTAGTGGAAATAAAGGCAATAAGTACCAAAATTACCAGTGAAAAGGCCAATTGGATGATATGTTGTTTGCGAATTTCAGTCTTCTTCATGATCATAAAACAATTTCAGTGAATTACCAATTCCTGGATTGAAGCTTGATTTTTGTAATAATGATAAAAAATGCAATCACCACCAGGTAGTAAATTATATCGCGCGAATCAACCACGCCACGACTGATGGATTTATAATGCTCATTAATTCCAAGGTTTAGAATAAAGGCATCGAACGATTGCACCACTGGCAATGATGATAGGTAATCGAACCCCATATAAAGGAGGAACGATAATAATACTGCAATGATAAAAGCTACAATTTGGTTGTCACTTAGGGCAGATGACAGGACTCCGATAGCCACATATATAGCTGCAAGACAGAATAACCCAATGAAAGCGCCCCAGGTACCGCCGGTATCAAGATTTCCCGGAGGATTTCCCAACACCGAAACAGACCAGTAATATATCAGGCATGGAATCAACGAGAGAAGAACCAGTATCAATCCCCCAAAATATTTGGCAAGGATAATCTTTAAATCGGTAAGCGGTTTGGTAAGCAGGAATTCCAAAGTACCAGCTCGTTTTTCCTCAGCAAATGAACGCATGGTAATGGCAGGAACCAGAAAAAGAAAAATCCATGGCGCCATCGAAAAAAAGCTATCAAGGGAGGCATATCCGGAATCGAGAACATTCAGATCGCCTGGGAATACCCACATAAACAAGCTGTTGGTAACCAGGAAAACAATAATCACAATATAGCCGGTGAGCGACGAAAAAAAACCCCGAATTTCTTTGAGCAAAAGAACCCTCATATATGCAACGTTGTAAATAGGTTCACAAAGTTAAAATAATTGGTGTTACATGGAACTTCTTTTTTCAGTTTTAGATCTATGCTAGCAAATGTGAACAGATTTGTTACAGGGGTGAAAGTTATAGCATTAAAAATGTCGTTAACTGAACTTGCAAACCTATGAACTAATCGCAGGGAGCCCAGGCTCGCATATTTTTGTAACAAGTGCGCTTTTTATCCTTCGTTTATTCTCCCCCAGCTCTTAGCTATTTTTTGGAACAGTCGGCCCAGCAGGGGCAGTGTCAATTATTTTTTATTATCCAATCTTTCGCAAAATCAAGCACGTTATCTTTTCCTCCTTTAATATCTATATTGCTTGGCACAACTTTGTAATCAGGTATTACTGAATTTTTATCTTCCTTCCTGCCATTTGCTCTTATAAATTGTTTAAATGGTGCTCTTGAAATCAATTGTGTATTTGGCAACATGAAAGATATCATATCTCCATAATCATTACAAGGTTCACCTGTATTTTCACCAATTAATGTTGTTAAATTATAGTCTTGTATTGCATTTGCCAATAAATTTGCACTTGAAAAAGTATTCATCCCAATCAAAACACAAAGTTTACCTTGGAAAAATGGTGCACTTTTCTTTGCTTTATAAGATTTTAGAGAGTGTTTCCACGTTATGCCAGAAGGAACTATGTATGATAATACTTTATCAGCAGCAATTTGCGACTTTGAATATTTTATATTAATATATTCCTTTTTAAAATCCTTTTGGTATAAAACATTAGATTGTGAAAACGCAATAATTGTATGACTTATCAGGATTAATAACATTAAAAATCTCATAATTTTCATTTTTGTAATAGCTTAATTCAGAGTAGTGTTACATTGCCATCAACTTATTTATAAATGTAATCCACTTGTTTTTATATAGCTAAAATAAGTTGTACTTTATTTTTTTGCTTAACCAAATGTAATTGCTTGTCCTTAAATATCCAAATCAGTAAACTGTCTTTTTCTAGCTCATGTCGTCTTGCAACACCGCCATTTTGATGGCTGTAATGGCTGCTTCCACGCCTTTATTGCCATGTTTTCCACCAGCGCGATCCTTGGCTTGTTCAAAGTTATTGGTGGTTAACACGCCGAAAATAACAGGTATATTATAATCGAGGGCCACTTGGGTGATACCCTGAGTAACTCCCTGGCAGATATAGTCGAAATGAGGTGTTTCGCCCTGTATAACACAGCCAATGCAAATTACTGCATCCGAATCCGTATATTCCAGCATAAACTGGGCGCCAATGCTTAATTCAAATGTTCCCGGAACGCGTTCAACTAGAATATCTTCTTCCTTTACCCCGTGTTTTAATAAGGTATCAACCGCGCCCTGGGCAAGAACATCAGTAATTTCATTGTTCCATTCCGATACTACCAAACCGAATTTATATCCTTTAGCCGCAGGCACTGCATTAATGTCATAATCCGATAAATTTTTTAAACTGGTGGCCATATTTTATAGTTACAAGGTTACATATTGTTAAACTATTCTTATGAAGGTACAAATTTATCATATTTACTATAATTCAATCATGAAACTGTATCCATGCTTTTTAAAACCCAATCTTTCGTAAAATGAATGTGCCCTTTCACGAATTGTTCTGCTGGATAAACTCATTTTATGGCAATTAGCTTCTTTACATTTTTGTATCGCGTATTCCATCATCTTTTTCCCAATTCCAAGTGAGCGATAATTAGTATGTACCACAACAGATTCGACCAACCCGGATGAATGACCCTGATGAATTATATTTTCAACAATCAATAATGAGAAAGTACCTATCACTTTGCCGTTTTCTTTCGCTACGTATATCTTATAATCCGGATAGTGATTAATCTTTTCAAAGATTGCGGAAGCTTCACTTAACGACAAAACTTCTCCGCAATCCATATCCGGCAAAGCATACAAATCTAAAATGGCCGATAATTCGCTCTGTTTTGCTTCTTCAATTATTATTTTTTTCATTAATCTTGGGTTTGGAGGTTGTTCTATTTTGTTCTGGTCAATAATTGCTGGGTATGTGTAAGTAATTCAATGCCTCCAACTTGCCCATGACCTGGTATTACGTACCTGGCATTTGGGAATTTATGGATCGCCTTAGAAATGGTCGTTGGCCATTCTTTTAGATCTGCATCTGCGATATTGCCTAAATCTTTTGCGTTCAAATCCTTTACCATGCATCCGCCAAATAAAATATGCTCCGAAGGAATCCAGGCAACAATATTGTCCAAAGTGTGACCTGCCCCTAAATAATAGCACCTTATTACCTTGTCGTTTAATTTTAAAATCAGCGAGTCCCTGAAACCTTGCTTTGGAACCGGAAGATTTTTTGATTTTGCAATTTGAATGGTCAATTCGTTTGCATACGAATTAATTCCCACACTATTTAAATAACCTAATCCTCCCATACAGTCTATGTGCCAATGATTAGGGATAAAACCCACAATCTCAATTTTCATTGAATCTTGCAGCCATGTTACCAAATCTTTTGTTAAAGAGTCTGTCACGGGTGTATCAAAAAGGAAAGCTTTACCCTTATCAATAAAGACTAGCCCGTTAGAAGAAATTCGTCCGTATTGCGGAATATCTGAATACGAGACATGGACATAAGCATTATCCGAAATTTTTAATAATTCAACATCCTTAGTGATTGTAATTTTCTTCAAATCATTTTGAGAAAATACAATCTGTGTGATTGAAAATGCGAGGAATACAAATATGATCCGATTCATATAAATTAGTTAGGTTAACTCATCAAATCCAAAATTAGGCTGCCATTATTGAATAGCAGGCTTTTTATAGTTTTCTTGCTTTTAATTCCATTGGTAAAATACAGTTATAAATAAATCTGTTCACCGGGGTTTCAATCCCGTATTTTTCGCCAAGTCTCACTACTGTCCCGTTTTGATATTCTATTTCAGAGGGTTTCCCCTCCCATACGTCCCTTGTCAGCGAGCTTGTTGAATCGTAAGGGAATGAGTCAATATAGGAAATTGTTTTTTCAAGAAAGTCAGGTTCTATGTTTATCCCGATTTTTTGAGATAATACATAAATCTCGTAAAGCAACTCCCTCATAAGTGCAAGTGTTTCCTTAAGTTCCCTTACTTCTCCGTATGTCGTTCTGGTTACTGCTAACAGTCCGCTTACACATATTCCAATGAATTTTTTCCAAAGTTCCGATTGAATATCATCTGCAATTTTTGAATTTATCCCGGCAATATCAAATAGTTCTTTTATCTTTTGAACCCTGTTGGTTTTTTTATTGTCCAATTCGCCAAACACAATAGTCGGGTTAATCCCAAAATGATTGATTATACCAGGTGATTCAATTTTACTAATGATCCTGCATAGCCCGCCTATGATGTTTTTAGCGTTAAGGCTCTCTTTTAATTCATCTATTGCTAAAACGCCATTTTGTAATGGCAGTATTACTGTGTCATCGTGGATATCTTCTAATAAATCCTTTGCAATATCTTTTACCTGCCAGGCTTTTACTGCAAGTATGATCAAATCTGTTTTACCAATATCTTTTATTTTGTCAGTTACCTTGATTGGTTTCACGTGAAAGCTTTCCTTTATACTTTTTACAATTAATCCGTTTAGTTGTAAAGCCTTCAGATGCTCTCCCCTCGCGAGGAATGTCACGTCACATCCTGCATTGGCCAGCTTTCCGCCAAAATACCCGCCAACTCCGCCTGTTCCTAGGATTGCTATTTTCATTGTCAAATTGTTTTTTATCATATATGATTTATCAAGATAAAAGATTCATCTCAGTCTAGATAATCATAATTCAAAAGACTGCTCATTATAAAAATCCGGTCGAAACGAGGCATGGCTTTCCATGTCCTGTACCCAACCGCGGTAAAAACCAAGCATGTGAAATGCTTCAACGACCTTGTTATACTCGGCAGTTGTAATGGTGAGGTTTAATAGCGGATGAGTAGCCACCAAATGGGTGGGATAGTATTGCGACATAAGGGAAATATGCATCTTTGGCGAAATTTCTTCAGCAATACACTGTAATACTTTAATGCTTTGATCGGTTGCGCCGGGTAATATCAGGTGACGGATAATAATCCCGGACTCTGCAATACCTTTATCGTTTACAATCAGGGTAGAACCTTTCTGACGGTACATTTCCTTTAATGCAGTAACAGCCATCTCAGGATAATCTCTTGCCTGGGAGTATTCAAAGGCAAGATCTGTATCCATGTACTTAAAATCCGGTAAATAAACATCAATCAATCCTTCGAGCATCTTAAGAGTACTTACCTTATCATAACCATTGGTGTTGTAAACAATTACCGGATATTTTCCGGCATGGTTCAGTGCCTGAATAATGGCTATCATTTGCGGAATATAATGCGAAGGAGAGACAAAACCCACGATATTTTCGGTTTGTTCAAGAAGTTCACAAATTTTCTGAATCACGTCATCCAATGACATTTCATCGGCATTTACACATCCGGAGTTTCTGGAAATATCATGATTCTGGCAGAAAATACATTGGAGATTGCAATGCGGAAAGAATATGTTACAAATGCCTTTTTTGCCTGAAATTACAGGTTCTTCGCCCTTGTGTATGCAAATGGATGCTATATTAAACCCGGCATTGCTCTTACAATATCCTAACGGTCCGGTTAACCGGTTAGCGCCGCACTCGCGGGGACAAAACATGCAATGGAACAATTGTCGAATTTCGTTTTCAGTATATGGATACATGAGGGAACGACTACTGGTTACTGGTAATCATTGGCATATTAACACATTGTCGTATTGACACATTGATTCAATCTCCAAGCTTCAAAACAGCTAAGAATGCCGACTGTGGCACTTCAACGTTTCCTACCTGACGCATACGCTTTTTCCCTTTCTTTTGCTTTTCAAGAAGCTTCCGTTTACGGGTGATGTCGCCGCCATAACACTTGGCAGTTACATCCTTACGGACTGCTTTTACAGTTTCGCGGGCAATAATTTTAGCGCCGATGGCCGCCTGAATGGCAATATCGAACTGCTGGCGCGGGATTAATTCCTTTAGTTTTTCACAAATTTTACGTCCAAAATCGTATGCATGATCGCGATGAATGAGGGCAGAAAGAGCATCAACACTTTCGCTATTAAGCAGAATATCGAGTTTAACAAGGTCGGCCTTTTGGTAACCGACTTGATGATAATCGAACGAAGCATACCCCTTGGATATACTCTTGAGCTTATCGTAGAAATCAAAAACAATCTCGGCCAATGGCATCTCAAAGGTAACTTCAACACGATCGGTTGTAAGAAATACCTGGTTTTTAAGAACCCCGCGTTTATCAATACAAAGCTTCATGATAGCGCCCAGATATTCGGACTTACTAATGACCTGTGCAAAAATATAAGGTTCTTCAATGTAATCTATTACTGTCGGAGCCGGAAGACCCGATGGATTATGAACATCAATAATTTCACCTTTGGTGGTATAAACCTTGAATGAAACGTTTGGTACCGTATTGATGACATCCATGTCAAATTCGCGGTCGAGACGCTCCTGAACAATTTCCATGTGGAGCAAACCAAGAAACCCGCAGCGAAAACCAAAACCAAGTGCAGCAGATGACTCTGGAATAAATGTCAGTGAAGCATCGTTGAGTTGAAGCTTCTCAATGGATGAACGCAATTCTTCATAATCATCAGCGTCAATTGGGTAGATACCGGCAAACACCATTGGTTTTACCTCTTCGAAACCAGCAATAGCTTTGTCACATTGGTTTTCAACATGTGTAATCGTGTCTCCTACTTTTACTTCACGCGCCGATTTAATGCCGGAAATAATGTAACCCACATCGCCACATTCAAGCATTTTGTGAGGATCGAGCTTTAACTTCAAAACCCCTATCTCGTCTGCTTGGTACTCCTTTTTAGTATTTACAAACATTACCCTGTCATTGGTCGAAAGGGTTCCATTCATAATTTTAAAATAAGCAATAATCCCACGGAAAGGGTTAAACACAGAATCGAAGATAAGGGCCTGAAGGGGAGCATTCGGATCGCCTTTAGGGGCAGGGATACGGGTTACAATTTGTTCCAG
>Ga0182027_10001567_pt1 | contig 38079 bp, 34 predicted proteins | sample 712E1DmetaG_FD_121300 | JGI IMG/M metagenome (GOLD analysis project Ga0182027, IMG submission 121300) | Permafrost microbial communities from Stordalen Mire, Sweden - 712E1D metaG (Illumina Assembly) | ecosystem: Environmental > Terrestrial > Soil > Wetlands > Permafrost | place: Sweden...
TCAACAGGGAAACAATTAAAGGCGATACCTTCAGTTTTAATTGCTACCAGTAGAATGAATTCCGACATCTTTATTCCAATTGATACAATTACTGCTACAATTAATATTGAAGTGGACGCAAATTATTTGAATGGACTATTTAACGTTTCTGAAAAATCGCCGGTTTTGCAAAGCTTGTTACAGAATACTCAACCCTTACTATTCGAACAAATGATTTATCCTTCATTACAAAAGATTGTGGATGAGATTGTGAATGAATCGATTGATGAATCTTTTAAACTATTTTTTCTGAGGGTAAAGACAGAAGAACTTGTTTGCAGATTATTGATGGAATTAGAAAAGCGGGATGAAAAACATCTTGTGGCTTTAAATATTCATGATATTCAAAAAATTTACAAAGTTAAAGATCAAATACTGGAACATTTGGAAACTCCTCCAGTTATTAAAGAATTAGCTGTTTATACCAGTATGAGCGCCTCCAAATTGAAACGGTTATTCAAACAAATTTTCGGAAACAGTATTTTCAGTTATTATCAGGAATTCAGGATAAAAGAAGCCGCCCGTTTGTTGAAAGAGGAAAAGCTATCTGTTTCAGATGTGGGTTATCAACTGGGCTTTACCAACCTAAGCCATTTTTCAAGAGTCTTTAATGAACATATCGGGATGAAGCCGAAACAATATAGTCGGTCCTAAAATTTAAAATATTACCTACTTCCGAGTATTCTGTTTGCTCAATTTTCATATCGGCATTAAACATTCTCGTGAACTCTGTCTTTACCAATAAGGCATTTTCGATATTCAAAAATTAGAAAAAATAAGCATAATTTAGTTGATAAAATCCCGGAAAGGAATTACTCTGATAATTTCAGGATATCATCCTTTTTATCAATTTCTTTAAGCTGCGGAATTGATGTTCCGGCAATCCCTTTTATTGAGCCAATAAAATGATTAGTGTTAAGAAGAACTTTTTCAAGTTGTTTTTCTCGTTCTTTCCATATCCTTTCCATTGCTCTCTTCTCTCTGACATAGCTATCTTGCAGATCAGAGAAGCCTTCAACAATAGCACTTATCTGAAGCATAAATTCATTACTTGTCAGATAATCATATAACATCTGCATCTTCTCCCCTTTATTTGTTTGTGATGAATACGCTTCTGCGATTTTTATCAAACTCTCCCGCAGTACAATCACCAGGCCTTTAAAGTCATTGTAAGTACAGATCCAGACACCATCTCGCTGTCCAATCTTTTCAATCCCTTCAGGAAGTGCTTCAGTGATAATCACCAATAAATCCGCCTTAACAATAAGAGCATCAGCTTTCAGTTTTGAAATCCAGTCCTGTACAAATGTCTTTGTCCTTTTACTTTCATATAAAATTTTACCACAATCGGTACCAATTCTGTTTCTGACGGTATGAATTACATCTGCTCCTTTAATTCCCTTCCCAACCTCTTCAATCAAATCCACCGGAAACATACTTCTGAGAATTTCTTCGACTGCCAGTTCCTGAACCTCACCTTGCATTTGCATGGACCCTTGCTCCGCTTTCCGCCTCATCTCTTCAACCTGTTTGCTCAAAGAACCGATTAATTCATCACGTTCTCTAAGTTTAAGATCCACCCTCTCTGATTCCCTTTTCTGGATTGTTTCAGTTTCATGTTGAAGCCTATCCGTAAGCTTTTGCTCGTATTTTAATGCCAGATCCTGCTCTTGCTCTTTAAGTTTTCTTTTTAGCTGTTCATTTTCAATTTTAGCATTCTTTAGGTCAGAAATCTCTTTCTTAGCAGATTCAGTTTCATCAGAAAGAGATTTAAGTCGCTGTTCATATTGCTGCTCAAATTGGGTTTTTAATTGCCTTGCAGCTTTATCGGTTTCTATCTTCAATTTTTCTGTAACCTTCAGATCAATATCTGCCTGTTGTTGCTTGATTTCATTTTCTCGCTGCTTGAGAGATAATTCTTTGGTGGCATAGTCTTCCTGAATCTTAGAAATGCTGAGATTCATTTCGTTACGGTATTTTTCTTCGATTTGTTTGGCCAAGACTTCTTCAACATTGAATTCGTGACCGCATTTGGGGCAATTGATTCTTGTGGTTGCTGCCATATTGATTACATATAATGGTAATACGTGAAGTAACTGATTCAAACCAGTCTAATCACTAAAGTTAAAAACTATTCTACATTTCTAAACTTAAATGTCCGGGCACTCTAAAAACTCAATGTATCATACACTTGGAGAAGCTCAAACTTTGTAATTCCCAGATACCTTCGGGTGACCACGACTGAGGAATGGTTAAAAAGCTGGCTCAATTTCATGAGAGAAAGTTCTGCGTTTGTTCCTGACTGAGAAAAAACCTCCCGACCAAATGTTTTTCTCATGGAATGGGTTGAGTAATTTTCAACTTTCAAGTTATATCTTGATTTTATTGTTTTAAAAATTATATTCAATCTCTGAATGGAATAGATTGAATTTTTTTGACTTATGAATATCTCTTTATCAATCGATCTTGGCTTGATTTGCTGATAGCATTCCCTAATGTGCTGCTTTAATTGGGGATTAATTTTTATTTCCCGGGTTTTCTGAGTTTTCTTCTCCACAAGTACGAATCCATCTTGATCAAGAATATCTTGCCATTTAAGTTTTAAGATATCGCTAATCCTCAATCCCCAAAAACTTCCGATAGAAATTAATAGAGATAATTTATAATCACCATCATTAAAGAGCTTTCGAATCAAATTCAAGTTCTGATCCCATGATAAATAATCTGCTGTGGTATTGCTGTACTTTGCGCTCATAAAATATTCAGTTTTGATTGATTTTAAATAAAAGTGAAACAGGCATTATAACTACTTGTATTAATTTCATTGCATATCAGTCGTTTACAAGATAATATTCAGTTTTAGACAAAAGTGAATATGTTTCATCATGGCAAAAAAATTTATAGATCATTTCAGCCCTTCTTAATTTTGGTAGATTTGGTAATGTTGATAATCACTATTGTAAAACTCAAAATGCTTTGGGTAGGCAAATATGGTAATCCCCAAAATTCTATCGTCTTCAGTGAAAATTAAAATCATGTGGTTTTCCATATTTTCATGATTTATACAAATGTGCTTCTGATATATTTTAAATTTCTTATTCATGGAGCAAAGATAAAAAAATATAATTAATACCATATATATATTACCATATAATTATATCATTTATTTGTATGGTAATAATTATGACAATAACTATAACTCTTTTACAAAGGTTTTTTAACTTTGGATTTTATACCATTAATTATGGCTTATCAAAGAATAAACCCAATATCAGATGATGACCAAAAAATTTTAACTGCCATTGGCAATAAAATTTTTGAACTCAGGAAATCAACGGGCTTCTCTCTGGAGAGGTTTTGCGCAAAGAATGATATACCGAGAATTTCATATTCAAATCTGGAAGCCGGAAAGAACTTTCACATGACCACGCTTTTAAAAGTACTTGGCGCATATAAAGACTTAAAGTCTTTGAATGATTTTTTCAGTAATTTATAAAAATTTTATTTGATTTCCAATTCCGGAAATATTTCATCAAAATATTTTCAAGACCAACCCACGCATGCGTGTTGGTGCACTTTGTCATCAATAATCTGTCAAAACCTATTTGGATCAGTGTTAAAATCACATTTTTAAGCATTTCTATTGCTTCATTTGGTACAACAAAATGATTTAAAAGTGTAGGAAAGGCACATAAGTTACTGTTTTCAGTACATACTGAAGTATACTTTATTATGCCTGAAGAGTATTTATTATAAATTCATTCAAATGTCTAGCAGACCAATCCCGGATCAACATCAGAAAAGACTTGAGATCATCAGCATATTCCTACGTGAACTCAGGTTAAGTGAAGGTTTAACCCAAAAAGACCTTAGCCAAACAGTGAATCTGCATAGGAATTCAATCATTCGTGCTGAAAATGGAAAGAACCTGACAATATTAAGCCTCTTCGAGTTGGCAGATGCACTCAATATAAGTCCAAAGGATATATTCATGCTTATCGAATAATGTTTAAATAATGCCGGGAATGGGTGTTTTTTAGATGATATTGTGTCGAATCCAAGGCATTTTTTAGTCATTTGTTACTTCTTTTTAAAAAAAAATGCACTTCGCAAATGGCCATTATATATGACTACAAGCATGTATTTTACTTTTCGTAATGAAAAAGGCTTGCACTTTCTTAGGTTCAGTATTACCTTTATACAACAATACGGACGAATTACTTGCATAAGAGCAAGAACTGCTCCGTAGACGTAACCAAATCTCAGACAAATTGCTTCCTCTTTGGAAGAACTGCTCTGAAGTATAATCCAATCAAGTTACGTTTTTTAATTGAAACATTTGAATGCTTTGCCTGCATTACTATGATGCATTGTTATTGATTATGCTTTTGTATAATCGGAATAGTTTTGCTTCATCAATGACAAGCAATTAAGCTGAAATAATTATTAATTAAAATAAATATTTTTTATTATGAAAACAAATTTTAGAAATTCAAAACATTCATCGAATGTTAACAATGTTATTAATTCCATAGAAAGGAGTTATATCGAAAAAAATCTGCAATACTTTATTCAGAAGGAAGCAGCGTGCAATAGAAAGGTTCTGAGCAATTTAGGATGGATTATTGAATCTGATTATAATACCAGATTGAGAACTATTTTATTAGATTATATTCTTGATCATTTTACCCTGTGGGATTTGTACATTATCTTTTTTGAAAATCAATCTTGTTATTTCTTTAGTGCAGGTAATATAAAAGACTCAAAGCAGAATGCTATTGAAAACATTAATAGTTATGACACTTTAACGATCCAAGAGAGAAAACGATTGAAAAGGAAAGTCTGGGACATGAATCCTATATTGTTTGGACATATTCATGAATTCATACATCAATCAGATTTATTCTGGAATGATGAAAAAGAGGAAATTGTGTGTCCTGATTTAGAAAAGGCATATGCAATTGATTAATAAAATTAATATTAGGTTAGCCATAGACAATGTCTTTTTTAAGTTGATAAAGAGAAGTTGGAGTGGATTTTCGATACTAATACGGATCCACTATTAATGAATCCTGCAGTAAGAATTATTCATAATCATCTTTTTCTATCCTAGGGTAGACAGGATGACAAGGTAAAAACCAGTTTTGAAACATTACTCGAACAGTGACAGTCACTTTTTAGTGCACTGATTTTTCACTGTCACTGTTTTAATATCTTTATAGAAAGTGCTATTTATCCTGTCACCCTGTCTACCCAAACCAAAAAAATGCAACAAAAGAATATTTATTTTATGGTTTAAGCCATAAAAAGTGTCTTTTGCTTTTTTTCAATGTATTTAGTTTTAGATCGGGGCAATTTACCCTTCAAAAAAAATAATATGATTTAAATTAAAAAAAAATGAAAAGGCTTAAAAAAACACCAAATGTTAAAATGAATCTCTCTCTTGAAAGAGATTTTTATGAACTTCTTCAGGAGAAAGCTAAGAGTGACTATGTCAAAGTAGCCACATGGACTAAGCAGTATCTAATGAAATGTCTGCTTGAAAAAAATAATAGTGAGAGCAAAAGTCTAACCCAAAATGAAAACGCAATATGATGTTAAAGAAACTGATAAATCAGTAACCGAAGACAAATTATTTGATTTGTCAATAATCCCAGTAAGTACAAATAAAATACCCTTCAATCCTTGGGCGGAGTACCAGACTAAGATCGCCCCCATCTCTTACTGGCACTCACATTATGTAAACCAAGGTACAATAGGAATTATAACCGGCCAAATAAGTGGTAATCTTGAGTGTATTGATATCGACATCAAGAACGATCCCTTGAAAACTATAATAAAAGAATATGCTGGTCTAATTCCAAAAGAACTTCGAAACCGACTCATTGTCCAAACAACTCCAAGCGGGGGAATACATTATATATATCGTTGTCCAGAGGCGACAATTGAAAAGAACCTAAAACTTGCATATCATACAGATAAAGCGATTATTATTGAAACCCGTGGAGAAGGAGGCTATTTCTGCACAAGTAAAATCAACAACAAAGTAATGCGAGGCAAATTCAACCTTGAAAAACTTGAGATTGAGATCCCAATAATAACCCCTGACGAACGTATTTTTCTATTGGAGACTGCAAGAAGCCTTACACGTTATTTTCCTACTGGGAATACTACTTCAAAGAACGATAAACCATTTTCTTACAAAGAATCTGCAATTAATGAATTCAATGATAAATACAGCATTCTGGATTTATTTGCAAAGCATGATTGGTCTGTAGTTAAAGAAGATGATGAAAAGTTTTATCTGCTCAGGGACGGTTCATCAGCATCTCACTCAGGTTACTATTTTAAGGAGACTAAAACCTTTTTTTGTTTTTCTTCATCAACCGATTTTGAGGAAAGTAAGCCATATAATCATTTTCAGATTTTAGAAGTATTTGAAGGTAATGATGATTTCAAGACCACTGTAAGATTGTTACCATCATATGGATATCCTCTAACAGGTAAAACAGATAAGGTAACAGCAGATGATATTGCTGACTATCTCAATGGTTTGGGAGTCAGGTACGATTCTTTTATTCAAGACCTCACCCTTAATGGCAAGATCATAGAAGAATTAGACAATAACACGATTTATATTAATTTAAAAAAACATTTCGAGAAGGAGATTGCAAGAACCAGATTTGAAGAGACAATCAAATCTCATTACATCACAACAATTAATCCGATTCAGGACTTTATTGAAGCAAATAAACATCGTGATCCGGTAGGAATTTTCGAGAAATGGCTGGATTGTATTGTTCTAAGAAACAAATCCATTGACAAGGAAATTGTGCTCCACTTCCTTAGAAAGTGGTACGTTGGTATGATTGCTCAGGCGTTGGATGGAGAATATCCCAATGAATTTTTTCTTACACTATTATCAGTTGAACCTGGCATTGGAAAGACTACTATGCTACGCAATTATACTCTTCCCAAAGAGTTGCAAGTTTACAGGAAAGAGCATTCATTGAGTTTTGATGACGACTTTAAGGTGCTAATGGCCCAGGCATTATTGGTAGTGGACGATGAAATGGATTCCAGAACTTACGAACAGGACAAAACTTTCAAAACCGTGCTAAGCACAAAAGAACTGACCACTAGAAGAAAATATGATCGCAGAATCTCAACCATAAAACGTAGATGCACTTTTGCCGGATCCGGCAATAACCTTTCAGTCGTACGTGAACTTCAGAACAGAAGGGTAGTACCAATTGAAATTGAGCGAATTGATAAAGAAAAACTAGCTCTGGTTGACTTAAATGATTTATTTATGGAAGCCTACCATTTATATACAAATGGCTTCAAATATTCTTTTCAATATGAAGACCTTGATCTTTTAAAACAACTTTATGAAGATTATATACAGAAATCTGATATTGATCTGATCCTTGATGAATACCTGCAACAACCTGAAAACATTGGCGATATATTTCAGATAACCAATCTTGATTTAGTTAGCACTCTGACTAACGAGTTTCCACAATTTAGCAAGCGCATTAATGTACCTAACATCGGCAAATTGATGAATGAACGTGGTTATGAAACTGTCCGCAAAGGTAAAAACAGGATATCCTGTTATAAAATCAGTAAGAACAGCAGGATTTTAAGCCTACTTGATAATGATGCCCAGACTTGGCATCTAATGGTTGAATCCCAAATTAATGGGATTGATAAAAATAATATTAAAATAAAAAATAATTAAAATGGCAAACTATTATGATACCCGCATTGGATGCTTGACAAATAGTGAATTATTAAAATTCATTGATCCAAAAAAAATAATAAAAAGTACCTGGTCGAAATTCGATTTTTCAATAAGTGATGAACTGATTTTTGAATCCCGAAACTGTACAATGCATGAAGATATCCTTTTATTATCAAAAAAATTCCCAAGAGAAATCTTTCTGGTGCGGTATAATGATTCTCCGGAGTACGAAGAATCTCTCACAGAATGCTACAGATATGAAGATGGAAAATGCAAATTCATAGGATACGAACCAAAATATACCTTCAATGATCATTCTAATATCATTAAAGTATTAGGAGAAGAAGTTACCCATAAACTCTGGAAGAGAATAAGGAGATATCTTATTCGACTCGACCAAACGAAAGAAAGTATTTTGGATGGAGAATTGCATTGTGATATCCTCGAAAACCATTATGATGAGTGTGTAGCATCAAGTGTTACCATCCATGCTGAATTTGAAAATTATAAATTATCCGTTGATAAAACTCGAAACTCAGAATTAATTCTTCATGGATATCAAAGAAATTCAGAATCTGAAGACTGGGAGGAAATACTAATTGAATCAAAAAAAGAGGAAGATAAAAGTTCTAATATAGGGAAGGATCAGAATAATGAACATGTAATTGAAGTATTGGATATTGATAATTACGAGGACCTCCCATCTTAAAATTGAACAATAACATCAAAAAATAATTTTTATTAATAACTAACAACATGTCATATTACGCTTATACAATTTTAGAATGCAGCTATCCGGAATTAATATCCTCCGGAAGTACTTTCGTTAATGAATCACACTCCGAATTGCTGAAAATTCATGACGGGAAATCTCATTTTTCAACTTGGAAAAACACGATGGATGATGAAATAATTGAACTTTCAAAGAAGCATCCAGAAGAAACCTTTACAGCTGAATGCCATTGGGCTAATGAATTTTATGATAGAATAATATACTATTTTGAATATAGAAATGGGAAACGCAAGGATTTGGGAATTAAACCTGGATATATGTTTTTTTTAATTGCCGGGGAAATCCCAAGTAAAGAAGAATATTCAGCTTTCATAAATCACGTATGTAAATACCTTGAGAGATTAGATATTGTGAAAGAAAAAGATGGACATTTTACTCTTGATAAATTAAATAATAAGAAAGATAAGCATGGGTATGAATCACGTATTACAATTACTTATGAGAATGATTTATATAAATGGACTGCCAGCAGAAAGGGTATTACTTGTATTGAAGTTTCTATTGAAAAGAAAGTACCTAAAACTGACTCCCTAAAAGACAATGAATATAAAACAAGTATTGACGAAAATAGTGAATACGATAGCCTTCCATTTTAACATGTGAAATATCAACATCAAAATAAAACAAAAAATAACGGGGCTGGATCTTAAAAAGTGAATTCAGCCTCAATTTAAAAAATAATTAAAAATGAATAGTTTAAAAAATTTAGATGCCTGCGAATTAAACAATGGCATTTGTGCAGATCAAATCCAAAATGAATTGGAAACAGAACTAAAATTAAAATTGGAAAATACCCAAGAAGTCATAGTCAAACTTAAAGAACTTCAGGATAAATTATCTGAAAATAAAAACCCCGAGGAAGAAAAAAAGATCCAGAAGGAGATAAAAGAACTTTCCGACCAACAGATTTGTACGGATGATCTTTTTACTTTTTTTGAATTTGTACACAAATATCAGGAATATATGTCAGATATAATAAACAGATATCAAAATAACAAATCTGACTTAATAACAGAAGATAATCTTATTTATGCTTTAGGCCTTTATAGAAAATATGCTAATGATGCTTTTGATGAAATTATAGGAGAACTTAAAGGATGGGAAGTTGATATTTTCAGTATACGAAAATACTTACTTTCCTATTCAAAATTTGAAAAATGCCTTTATTATCATGCACATAGTTTATGTTATTACCGAGGAATAAAATCTCCAACATATGATGATGTTAATAAGATGATTAGCATCAAACCATATGGGGATAGTTCAATTTATCCGCAAAATGATATTTGGCAGATTGTTGGTTATCCAGGAGTTTCGGATCTTAATGCGTATCGGGATTATTATTGTGGATTAGCGATATTGAAGCATAAATTCAATAATTAAGCAAAATTTATGAAAAAATTAGATATAAAATCTGCTCAGGAGATAAATTCCGGGAGCAAAAAAATATTAAAACGGGAAGTTTTTGAGACCAGCAGGGAATTGGAGTATTTTACTGAAAAGGAATTGCGGGCACAAATTGGACATGACCCGAGTTTTTGGCCTATTGCTATATTGAGGGAACTCATTGACAACTCACTAGATGCTTGTGAAAAAACAAGTATTGAACCTTCGATCGAGATTGAGATTAAAGATGACTTCATCACTGTTTCTGATAATGGACCAGGCATCCCGATTGAGATTATAAATAAATCACTGAATTACCTATCCAGAGTAAGCGATAAAGCGTACTATATTTCCCCAACCAGAGGACAGATGGGTAATGCTCTTAAAGTTATTTATGCTGCACCGTTTGTAACTAGTGGTAATGGGTATGTGGAAATTGGTTCGCATGGTGAATTGCACCACATTTCTATTACGGTAGACCGCATTGCAGGAAAACCAAAAATTAACCAATCAATAACTCCTTTTGTAAAAAATGGGACTTTTGTAAAAATCCATTACCCAAAGTCAACGAGTTTACTTTTTAATCAGAATAGCAATTCTTACAATATTATTCCTCCTACTGCTCAAGAGCTAATTGAAGGATATACTGCATTCAATCCGCATGCTACCTTTATTCTAAATGGGACTAAGTATAATGCTACAGGTAATAACTGGACTAAATGGACTACAAACATGCAGACTTCACCTCACTGGTACAATGTAGAAACATTAAGCGACCTTGTGGCAGGTTACCTTGTAAAAGAACGTGGTAACGGACAACATCGAAAGACAGTGAGGGAGTTTGTATCGGAATTTCGTGGAATAACCGGCACGGCCAAACAAAAAAAAGTAACTGGAAATTATTCAAGATCCTATATTAATGAGTTCGAGAAGGACGGTGATATAGACCGGGAATCACTGAAGGTGCTTCTTGATAATATGCAAAAGGAATGCATTGCACCAAAACCAAATCTTCTGGGAATTATTGGTAAGGAACATTTTACCAGTTGGTTGATCGGAAAAGGAGGTGCCGAGCACTCAATTAGGTATTGTAAAAAAACAGGAATTGATTGCGGGTTACCATACGTTTTGGAAATAGGGTTTGCAGTGAAAGGGGATAACACAGCCAGGCGAACTATGATTACTGGTCTTAATTGGTCGCCTGTGATTGGAAACGAGTCTGTTCCTACATTACAGAAAGCTGTTCAGGAGGCAAGGCTTGACCCTCATGATGCTGTTATATTCATGGTACATATAGCTAGGCCAAGATTTGAATTCATGGATCGAGGTAAAACAAAAATTGAATTTATGAGCTTATCAGACGACATTTCATCCGCTGTAAAAAGCATAACCAAAAGCTGGAAGGCCGAGAAACGCAAAGCAGATAAGAATGATCGAATGTCTAGCAGTCAATATGCCAAATTACGGGGATATAGAACCATTTCTATCAGGGATGTTGCTTTTGATGTTATGGAAGCTGCATATAACATGGCAAGTTCAAATGGTGAATATTATGCAAATGCGAGACAAATAATGTATGCAGCAAGACCGGAAATTCTAAGTAGAACAGGAAATGCTAAACTCGATGATGTTTATTTCACACAAACATTGTTAAAGGACTATATTGAAGAAAGAGAACCTGATTGGAAAATTGTCTGGGATGCACGGGGACATATTATAGAACCTCATACTAATGAAAAAATAGGATTGGGAGGAATTGAAATTGAGCGTTATATAAGGAAATGGCATACTCAAATTAATATTGAACCTCCCGCTATTCAGTCATTAATAAAAACTAATGGGCCGGGGAACAGATTTAAAAATGTGCTTTTTATTGAAAAGGAAGGATTCACAGAAATATTAACGCATGCGGGACTACTCGAAAGATATGACCTTGCTCTGATGAGTACAAAAGGAATCCCAGTAAAGGCAGCCTGTGATCTTATTCACCAAATGGACATAATTGATGTTCGGGTTTTTGTATTACACGATTTTGATCTTGATGGTTTCAAGATATTGCGAAGCCTGACAGAGGGTGTGAGATTATCCTTAGGATCTGATGTTATCGACTTGGGGCTAAGAATGGCAGACATAAGAAACTTGACAGCTGAGCCAGTCCAATATAAACAACGAATTGATCCAGGTCTTTATTTGGAATTTGATTGTAATGCAACACAGGAGGAGGTTGATTTCTTAGTTGATCCTAAGGGTGGATATTATTCACATCATGGGCAACGTGTTGAAATAAATGCCATGACTTCGGAGCAATTAATAACATGGCTGGAGGGGAAATTTAAAGAATATGGAGTTGAAAAATATATACCTGATCAAAACTCTCTGAGCCTGGGTTTTCGCCGGGCGAAATATCTTGGTTTAGTGGAAAAAAAGATTAAAGAAATGCAAGAAACTATTGCCGAAGATGATGAAGAAATACCAGAGGATCTGAGTGAGCTTATAAAGGAGAAATTTGAAGAAGATCCAAGTTTAAGCTGGGACGAAGCACTATGGAATATTGTGAAAGATCAACATTGAAAGTTTATGTTTCTGAGTATCATAACGATTAAAATCATAATGCATACCACTTTCATTTGTATATATTAGGTTGTGTAAAAACTTTGGAAACGCTTTCTCCAACACAGGCAAAGGTTGTGGTCACCGCAAAAACCATAAAAATTATTATTATTAAAAATCAAAATTTTATGAAGGCACAGATTATATCAGAAGAAAAGATCAACGAAATAGTTGGTCTTGCAAAACAACGTTACTATGAAGGTATAATAAATATGGACGTTGAACAATCCTTATTGGTGATGCTGCAAATCACGCACTTTTTCAAACGTGAAATGGATTACCAAATGCAATGGTATTCGAAACACAAAGACAGAATGAATAATGAAGTTGAACAGTTTAAGGCTGAACAAGAAATAATGGACTTGTGGAACGAAATAGAATGGATTAAAACGAATGGTGCATTAGAGTATAATATTTGCATTCAGGACTTATGGTTGCAGACTCTTTATGCATTGAATGGTGACTATTATCGAATCAATGACCGTGACTATGAATTCGAAGAAGAACTCGACAAGATATTCGTTGAAATGCCATATGGCAGGGAATTCGATAATGCAATTATTGACTTTTTGCTCCTTCCTTTATACAATAGGACTCACGGAAAAAGATACATGGAGCAATGCTATAGATATGTAAATAAATAATGAAAGCACGAATGATAAATAATATAAAAAGCATTGGCAATTTTTACCAATCTCTATTTAAAACCAATACCGACAGGTTGCCCTTCAGGCAGCTCCCAGAGATGATATTGATTTGCAGTATCGACAATTCTTAACATAGATGGATTAATTTCAACCCCTTTGCATTCATCCACACAGATATCATTTTTAATGATGTAACCAATAACGAATGCTACGATCCTCACGTTTTCTAAATATAATAAAGGTGTAACAAAAATTTTGTCACACCTTTTTGCACATAACTCTGTCGGGTTACACACAGAGAATGATTTATTTTTCAGGTAGTTTACATTTGTTTATACACTGCCAGGAACCACGGTAATATTTACCATTACTCCTGGGTTTAATACTTGCAAAATGTACTGCACCACAAACTTTACACTCCATTTTTCCATTATATGGACTAATGAGTTTCATAACTTTTTTTGACATAATTATTATTATTAATTTTTTAAAAAGGTTCAATTTTAATTACAGGATCTTTTGGTTCGACCTGTACAGAATATCTGCCGCTCGTATATCCAGTAGAAAGGTAGGTTAAACCAGTCTGTGTGAACATTGGGACTACATAGGTCTTGAAGTTCTTCGTTGCTATCTGATGCACCCCAAGGCCCATATCGACCCAGAATGGATAGAACCTGTTATCCTTCATTAAAACCTTGTTGTATTTCAATATTTTAAACAAAAGGTTTCTACCAACATTTCTACCATCTACCATTTTCAGGTGTAACATAGATGATACGTTTGCAATGCCGTATAGATATTCATGGCGATCATTTTTTATATTTTTATTTTCAATCATTTTAATTAAAATTTTTATTTTTAAAATTCAATTAATATTGCCAGTTCGTCAAAATTCTTCATTGTTTCATGGTCGTATGGTTTGCCAAATAGCAACAGGAAACCAAATTCGAAAGTCAGCATATGTATGTCATGAATTAATCCAGACCTTTCCCCTCTTAATTCTGTGGTATCACCTGCACCAAGATTTTTAATTTTTTCTTCGATAACCTTCTTTTTTGTCTGCAAATCAATCAGCTTCATTAATGCTTTTGTAGTTTTATCTTTTACATATGATTCAGTCAGGATAGGTTTCAAAGGTTGGTTATCGGGTTTAGCAGGTGGTACATTAAGATAATTGTGTTCCATGTCATCAGTATCACCGTCCTCGAGTTCCACGTCAGCAGTATCACTATCCTTGAGTTCTTCGTCCTCATCACCATCATTCTCATCTTCCAATTCCTTAATATCATCCTTGTCTTCCATGTCCTGAATATCATCCTCGTCTTCCAAGTCCTTAATATCATCCTCATCTTCCGGGTCCTTAATATCATCATCGTGTTCCAAGTCCTTTTTTTTAGGTTTTAATGGTGCTTTATGTCCTCCTTTGTCTTTTGGTTCTTTAGTTGACATAACTTCATCAACTGTAATTTCATTTCTTATTAATTTATCAAACAAGTCCTTGTCTTCACTTTCTTTTATTATTTTCTTCAATTTCCCAATAGTGGTTTTGCTTGCATTTACCCCTAGTAGTTCAGCAATTAAATCATCGGTTCTGCCTTTTTTAGGATTGTCCTTTTCGGGACTATCTTCAATACCTTTATTTTTGCCACCGTCACTCTTTCTTTTCAAAGCTTCTTTTTCAAGAATTTCAGCATGCTTTTTCTCATAAATTATAACAAGTAAAGATGCATCCCTTGGTGAAAGATTACGTCTTGTTCCTGCCCTTAATACGTGTAAAAGGATTTGTTCAGATGTGCCTTTGAAAACCTTAAAAGCAGGTTTAATGCCTAATTTCAAACACGCTTTCAAAGTATGATATCCATCACCAACCTTCAATTTGTTGTTATCATCAACATCAGGTGCAAGTGTTACTTTTGAAATTTCACCATCATAACCACCATTATCAAATAAAGCTATCAATGCATTGAATTCTTTGTCTGAATACTTCCTCATAAAATTTAATGGGTGTTTTTCCAGATTAGCAATTTCTTCATCAGTCATTTCAGGTGCTTCTTCATAAGAAAGTGAAGGTGTTTTTACTTCAACAGGTGCTGGTACAGTATTAATTGATGTGTCATTTAGAATTTCCATACCTGCATCTTTCAACACATCTTTCAATTCTTCGTGTGATCCTTCACCGCTTTTTTCCTTTTCGTCTGTTGGAACTGCGTTAATTACTATTGGTTCCTCAACAACAACATTTTTTACTGGTTCTAATACATTCAGTTTAACATTTTTCATAATATAATTATTTATTGATTTATACTCTGTTTCAAAACTTTGGAATGCTCTTTTAAAATCCTTCGGTCACTAACTGATCGTTTCAAAAATGACCGCTTCCTGATAACATCAAGTTTCAAAAAGTCTGCTTCGGTATATTGATTAAGTGCTTTCATACTACTTTTCGTTAATGATTAAAATACCGTGATTATAGAAGTAGTTACCCATTCCATTAACATGAATGACTAACCATACTTGAAAGTCATTAAGTTCTTCATCTTTATTTTCACCGCCTTCAGGTATATCACTAAGTGCATATCGTGCATGCTCAATCACACAACCCCTAATGAATTCTTTTAATACAACTTCTTCATAGTGAAAATCCTGACCATCAAACACTATCTGATAATCTTTTTGTTCAAACACTGCACCTGCAATTGCTCTGTTCACAACATTTGCCATTTCATCTTTGCTTACATATACTTTAATCCTTTTCATACCATCAATCTTGAATTAGTGCCAATAAAAAAACCAGCAAGCACAGACCAATATAACTGAACCTCACCCTTGTTTTTCTAAAATCCATTGTCAGTTGTCTGGCTGACGTTGATTTTACAAGTTGTGCTTGTCAATTTTATTTGGTTTGTACTTACTGGCAGTTTTCCTGTGAAGGAATAATTCGTCAGCAATACGATGTAAAGGGAAGAATTATTTCCCTGATAAACAAACTTTTAGATATAATATTTATGAATAGTATTACGATCTATTATGAATGAACTAAAAGTTAAGGTGAATCATTATCTTTTGATGATAAATGAAATGAAATTGTTCAGAAGTACATTGTAAAAGTCAGACGATATTTGAAATTCATTACTTCTTTTTTGAACCTTTTAAATGGTTTAAAAAATTCATTTCAAACGACATTATAGAAATACTACTTACTCCTGATACTGGACTCAATCTGAAAGGGATATTGGATAAAAACGATAAGGTAAGATGGGATCAGGTAGACAAGTATTTTAAAGAGCGAAGGCAACTTGGTTATGAAGGTAAGATATATGTTAAACCAATAGAAAGAGATGAATTAGCTATAAATAACTTGGAATTAAAGATCGAAAATTTAGCATCCATTAACTCCATAATTATAATTTCTGACGTCACTGCTTTAATTGCAGGTATTCTACCGTTCGATCTCCGGATTAACTTGTTATACCTTAATTTTAAGTACGGAGAACCAAATGAATCAGTAAATAACGTAAAAATCATCCGTGATTTGGTTTTTTTTCTGAGGGAGTCTGGGTTGAGAAGAGTGCATGAGTATCAGATAAATTTTCATGATTCAAGGGAATGTTTTTTAAAATATGAAAATGAAAGCTATATAATATATCATTTTGATAAGAAGATCTTGAATGGTTTTGTTGGTGCAATTAATAAAATGATGAATATCTAGATGTTGTACAATTGTTCATTTCTACTTATATTTATAGGATATACTGTTCCCGGTCTAATTTTTGACAGGAATCCGGTTTGTTGATTTTTTCTTAAATTTATATAGCAATCCGATAACAGTTTTATTCTTATGACTTTGGATTACCTATTGCAAAAATGGTTTCAAATTTTAATTAAAGAAATTTAATCATTGCTCAAGATATTTATTTAAAAATATAAGTTACCCACTAACCTAACTAATAGAACATGAAAAAAACAATCGGGATAGACTTAGGAACAACAAATTCGGTAATCGCATTCAAGGATACGGAGGTAAAAATTATCAGGAATCATGAGAATGAAGAATTGACTAGATCATGTGTCTCATTTATAAATGGAGAAATGCTTATTGGAAGACCAGCTTTTATGACTGGTTTAGGTAAAGATCCAATAAATACTGTCTTATCTGTTAAAAGATTAATGGGGGGCGCAATATTGGACAAAATGGTTCAGGAAATGTGTAATAATAAAGAATATTATAAATTTCACATCACTGAACTTAAAGGAGGAACTGAAGAAGCAGTAGCTATTATTCTTGGAGGAAAACAATATACTCCTGAACAAATCAGTGCAGAAATTCTAAAGAAGCTAAAACTTGATGCCGAAGAAAAGTTAGGTGAGGAAGTTACTCATGCAGTTATAACTGTTCCAGCATATTTCACTGAAAAACAGAAAAATGCCACCCGCCTTGCGGCTCAACTTGCCGGGCTTAAAGTTCAGAAGATTCTTGCTGAACCAACTGCTGCGGCAATCGCATATGGAGTCGATAATGTATAACCAGGTGAAGCCAAAACGGTATTGATCTACGATTTTGGTGGAGGTACCTTCGATTTATCTATACTGAATATTGTTGATGGACAGTATATGGAAGCAGGAACAGGTGGTGATAGATGGCTTGGAGGTGATGATATTGACCATAGTTTGCAAGAACTTGTATTAGATAAAGTTCAAAAGCAATATAAAATTTCTGACCTTAAGACTCTAATAAGCAAACTGCCTCAGAAAAAAAGATTTTTATTTGAAAAAGAAATTAGAATGCAAGCGGAACAAGCTAAAATACAATTAAGTTCCACCAATACAGCAAATATTGATATTAGTAATTTATTAGAAGATGAAAATGGTGACATAATTGATATTGATGTCTCCATAAGCAGAAAAGACCTAGAGGATTTAGTCAAACCTTTTGTTCAGCGTACCCTGGATTTAATTGACCAACTACTTAAGGAGGTTGGGTATGATATTACTATGATTGACAATATTCTTTTAGTAGGCGGATCTTCTTGTATCCCTTTAGTTAAGAAAATGTTATCTGAAAAGTATGGAACGGATAAAATTCGTCTTACAGAGAAGCCAATGCTTACTGTTGCAGAAGGTGCAGGCATCTTATCTCACCGGTTAGGGGAAGACTATGAAGCTCCTATTGGTATGACCAACGTTATTGAAGAAATTTCCTATAGTACAAATCATAATTATTTTATCAAACTAATGGATGCAGACAATGCTTTTCATCTTGAAAAAATTATTGAAAAGCAGGTACCTCTCCCCGTAAAAACTAAAAAGATTTTTAAAACAACTGTTGATAAACAAAAGATAGCTCACCTTTTGCTTTTTTCAGATGCGGAGGAAGGAAAAACAGAACAGATGACACAAGGCTTTTACACAATTGATGAAGATCTACCGTTAAAAAGCGAAATTGTTTTTAACATAGAAATGGATATTAATGAAATTTTTCAGATAAGTGCATACACTAAGGCACAAAAAAATAACGAAAAATCGATTGTATTAGGCCGCGGAAATAAGGATTCCAAAGCTCTAAATTTCATTGGTGAACAACTAGAAAAAATTAACTCAGGTACTTATACAAAAACTCAGCAAGAAATATTTTATAAAGCCGTTCAAAAGGAAATTGATAAAGCAAATAAAATTGGGAAAGATCAAAGTGATTCAGACATCTGGAGTGAGATAGGAACAAGTGTTTATACATCATTTGAACAGGCCGAAAATTTAAAGGATGATGTTGATGAATTAGAAATTGCAATAATTTTTGCCAGTATTCTTTGCAACGAATATCCTATGCTGATGGAGCGAGGAGATCTAACAAATTTAAAAGCACTCCTTAAGGATCATAATAGTACTTCAGATTCATTTGAGAAAATCCAAATCTCTGAAAACATTAAAAAGATAACTGACGAATATCCGATACTCATTGCTTTATTCACAGTAAAAATGGCTGCCCTGAACGCACAGAAAACAAATCCAGCTAAAGCGACAAGATTGTTTCAGATGCATGACACTATAGTTTCTCATTTTAAAAATGGGAATAAAGATGAAGCCTTTGGTTTGCTTGATGAAGCACTAGAACTTCGAGAAGAATATTTCTCAGGATTTTCCGCTGGAACTGGTATTACAAAATAAACATTAAAAATATGACTTACAATTGCCCTATTTGTCAAAAACCCGGACTTGAAGACTTCACTTTAAAACCCATAGTCTGTCCTCAGTGTAATTCTGATCTCAAAGGATTTTTGCTCATAAATTCCACAAAGAAAGAGACTAAAAGTAAAATCAGAAAACTTGTTCTCTTTTTTACAAGCTCAATAATAGTTTTTCTGGGAGTTTTTTTAACTATATATTTCTCGGTTCACAATAACTCGCAAAGCACAGATGTTAAAGACTTAAATGCTACCGACTCCATCTATTATTATAAGAACTATATTTCTAAACTACAAAAAGATATAAATAGTAGAATTGATAAAATGTCTCACTTCAATTATATTGTTAAACCAGGGGACAACCTTTCTTCTATTGCACAATTCTTCTATAATGATTGGAGACTTTATAAAATCATTGAGAAGGATAATGGCCTTTCAGAAGGTCAGTTACTAATACCTAAGGACACCCTGAAGATCAGTTTAAAGCAAGAATGATGGAAGCCGGTATAATCATTATCATAGTAGGTATTGTAATATATCTAATTGTTCAAAATAATCCTAACAATAAATATTTAACAGCAAAAAAACTTATTCAGCGAGGGAAATATGCGGATGCTCAGCATATTCTGGTTTCGATATTTGATAAGCATAGACACGCAGTAGTTGATTATTCTGAATGTTACTGTCTCATTGCAAAAAAAATTAAATCCGAAGATCCGTTAAAGGCCCGTGAATATTATGAGAAGGCGATTGCATCAAAGTCTTTGCTTAAAGAAAATTCAGATAAGGCAATGTTCGGAATAATTGAAGCATCTGCCTATTATGAAATTGCATCCATTAATCTACGACAAATCTTATCTGAACCTAAAGTAAATGATATTAAAAATGTAATAAAAAAGCTTAGAACAAATATAAGCTACATTAAAAGTTCAGTTATAATAGGAAAAGAGGAAGAATTCCGGAAATTAGAAATGGAACATCTTAACAAAATCAGTGAATGGTATTATTATGCAGGTCAGCAAAATGAGAAGAAAGGCGAAACATTTGCTGCATTATATGATTATAATGACGCATTATCAAGTTTGAAAGGTTTAACAAAAAATCCGTTGTATTATGATGCTCTATTTAGGAAAATGATCTGTAAACTGAAGTCAAAGGAAAAGGTAGATTTGGATGAAATAAGCGAGTTAAGAACAATTTCACATCCTTTTAAAACCGATTTCTTTTATAGATACGCTGTTAGGTTATTAAACATTGGCGATTATGCAAATACAGAAAACATATTAAATCTTGATTTAAAAACATCATATGGAGAGGTTGACAGGTTACGTGAAATATGTCAAAATGAAAGGCTTAAAAGAGCAATTAAGGAAGTAGAAACAATTAATAATAAAATCGAAAATTTGTATTCCGGAAAATGTTCAGAACAAGAAGCCTTCACTTTATATGATTTTTTGACCTCAAGATTTGATGAAATAACCCATGTATTGCCACATATTACTAATCAGTTAAGTGAAATTAGACCAAGCCTGCTAAATCGATTACTTATAAGCTGCTTTGACAATAAACAATATATAAATATAATAGGCTTGATTACTGAATATCCAAAATTCTATGAATCGCCAGTTCTTATGAAGAACCTTGGTAATGCTTGCGTAAATCTTGTTGAGAATGGGGATCTAACTGAAAAAAACTTCAAAAATATTATAGCACTTTTTCTTTCAAGTGCTTATTCTGATAAAGTAATGGTATATTCTTTAAGTGATACATCATGGGATGACGAATATACTTTTTCACTTTATGATTCGATTGGATCTAGTTTCAAGTTTGATGCTGAATTGCCGGAAAATGTTAATTATAGTGAACCCGACGAAAATAATATTTCAATTGGAGAAGCTCAACGTGAACTTATTAAACAATTTGAATTTCTATTAAATGAAAAAGTTATAAATCCAAAACTTTCAAAACAAGTACATCCATTTTATATACAAGAAAAAGAGGCTATCGAACAAGTCATATCATTAATTCATAATGATATCTTGTTTACAACACCTTATTTTGCAAACACATATAATACCTCAGATGATATATTAATTGAGCTGGAAAATCTTTATTTGCAAGCATCAAATGAATCCGCTCTAGAAGTAGCTGTACTATACAACAACCAGAATATTAATAGAACAGTATCAAGGTATATCAATTCGCAAACTATAATAAACAGTTTGCTTGAGGCCATACAAGAAGGCGATCTGGAGTCCTTCAAGATCAATTCCTCACAACCAAAACTTAAACAGATATTTGAATTTAAATCCAGGAAATCAATATTCGAGGATGACACAGTTAACGCATTTCATAAAAAGATTGAAGATGATGATGAAGATGAAAATCTTATACCTTTTATGAAGTATGTAATAACAATCTCCCCTACAAAAGACAAATTGAAATTTCAATATGGGAATTATGTAGCAAATCTTTGCATTGCTAAAGTTAATAGCAATAAAATGAAGAATTTTGTGGCATTAAATTTAATGAGTGATGCTTATAATGCAATCCCGGACAACCTTAGAATATGTAAAAATTTAATCACATTAATTAAGATAAATATTATGGATGTTCTAAGTGAAAGGGTGTATAATAGTTATGAGGTTTACGAAATTATAGATAAAATTAAATCTAACAGAAGCCAGACCTTCAGGCAAAATTCTGAAGAGCTTAAGGAGGCAAGACAAGAACTTTTTAGTCAATTGCCTCTTGATGCAAGAAGATCAATAACTTCAGGAATAAATCTTAATGATCATGGAAGAGATTTTAAAAAGGCACTTGATTACTTGGCAGAATTATCTGGATCTTCAGGTTATACAGATCCTTTAGCTGAATTCAGAAGAGCATTAAATTTACCTTAATTAAAATTTGAGGATATGATAAACCCATATAAAATCCTGAATGTCTCTGTTAATGCAAACAAACAGGATATAAAGAAAGCTGAATTACTTGCCATGAAAGAAAGAAAATATTCCATGCATGAAATTAGTACTGCTCGGAACCAGTTGATGACGCCTTCTAAAAGATTATGTGCTGATTTTATGTTCCCATCAAAATTAAAAGCCAAAAGACCCAAATTAATCACTGTTTTAATTCCTACAAAAAACATTGATCTTTCATCGATTAATGAAAATGCATTTGATTCTTTAAAATAAAAATTATTGCTATGAATAAGAACTTGGATAAGTTGACAGATCTGCACAAGAAAAATTTAATAGAAATAGTAGATCTGAAAAACAAATTGGAATCATCGATACAAGAAGGACATGACCTTTTTTTAAATATTGTTTTGGACATTATAGATGTCATTGACACATTTGAAAAAGCTGAAGAAGTAATACTGGATAAAGGTCTTGGTAAAGCTGAAGGTGGTAGTAAAATAATGGAGCGATATAAAAGTGTAAATAAAAAGTTAAGTAACATACTTCGTAAACATGGAATTACAAAAATTGAATTTCCCGAAAACCGCTTAATAGTTGGATTCTGTAAGGTTGTTGATACAGAACCGGATCCGGCATATCCAAACGATACTATAATATCCATAGTCAGAAATGGATATCATAGAGGGAAAGAGCTAATTCGAGAATCTGAGGTGATAATTGTTAAAAACTAATAATTTAATTATGCTTCCATTTTCATGGGAACTTATTATGCATTATAACTAAAGACAGTTTAGCAATACAACCTTATAAAATGTAATATCCTTTATATTCTACTTGATTAAATATCAATGAAAAACAAAATTCTTATAGGCATAGTAGTCGTTTTGGTCTTAATACTGGTAGTTGTCCGTTATAGATTTAGTCAGGAATTGGCCATATTTAATCTCGAATTATCAATTTATGCTAATAATCAAATTTCTAAATTTAACAAAGCTAAAGATATTCAATTGGGGAAACTTGCTATAAAAGATATGAGAATTGCTGCTGCATATATAAATCAATTTAACGTTGATTCTTCATTTGTAATTCATGACACAATTTTCCATTATTTATACCTTAATAAAACTGTTTCCTTCAGATGCCCTTCTATAAAGTACATTAACTGCCTAACTTCAAAATGTGAGTATGATTTACAAAATGAAGATAACTTATTGAAGATTAAAAATATAAATAATATTTTAGTAAACAGGTATAATGAAGATTTTACTTACTGGTTTGATAAGCTAAAAGATAAAAAATTAATAAAAAAAGAAAAGCCACTACGAGATTGCAGTAATTTTTTCAAATCATATAGTATAACCATTTGGGACGAAAAAATCTGGGTCTCTTTTGAAGACTTCTTAAAAGATTATAAGAAAGAGAAGAACTTACTTTTGTCCGAAAATAATATTCAAAAGAATAAATTTAATTACCTATTAAATTCCACTCTTTATAAACTTAATTCAGATATCAAAGCTTATTTAAATGACAGAATAAATAAGGAAAAATCTCAAATTTTAGAATCCAAGAGTGTTGAAAAAAGTTACAAATCAGAACCTTTAGGCGAAATAACTTATTCGCTTGAACAAATATCATTTAATGTTGCCAATTATTCCTCAATTGAAGAGAGTGCCTTTATGGAGCAATACAAAAATAATTCTCTTGCAACTGGCTCAATGCCATATTATAGGTGTTATGGCTCGTATAATTCATGTGATGGGTGGTCATGTTCGCAAATAATTATTGAGAATGGAGGAAGCGATGTTGTTGTTTTAGTAAAAGACGCAAATGAAGCTGTTGTAAGACATGCTTATATTAATGAAGGCCATCGCTTTACCTTTAATATTCAAAATGGTTCTTATATAGTTTATTTCTACTCAGGACAAGGATGGAATCCGAATAAGGTTATTCCCAGTACAAATTGCAGACTTGTAGGGGGATTTATTTCAAATGAGAATATATCCAAAGGGACTTATGAAAACCTACAAGGTCAACAACTGACTTATGTTCTTAAATTGAGAGAAAACGGCAATTTTGCTCCAAGATCTTCATCTCTGGACGAGGCGTTTAAGTGATGATAAATATAATTGGAGAATAAACAAACCAGTATAGTCATTAATTCTTTTTATTATTAAGTAATTAAAAATAATGGAGAAAAACAAATGGGATTATTCAATTTATTCAAAACAAATAACAATGGATCCTTGTACCGTGGAGGTGATGGGGCAAGTATAGAGACTGCCATAGTAATCAATACAACTAACAGTATGATCGGAGTCCCCGCAGAATATAAGTATATTATAGGCAAGTATGGTCAGAAAGATGTTGGCTGGATCCTGGAGTCCCAGGCAGTGATGGAGAATAACGGGAGAAACTATGATAGGATAAATATAAAATTGAACAATGGGGAGTTGAAAAAATACTACTTTGATATCACCCTGTTTTACGATAAATTTTGATTGATTAACATCCAGATCTTTTAAAATTTTATTGAGATCATTGAATTGTCGTGGTTGATTTCCTCCGTGATATGTACCATTAATATAAAAAATTAGAAACTGCAAAAATATATTGGCTTATTTTAAAATAGTAAGGTTCCCTATGTTGTCGTTTTAATATCCTAAAGAATAATTCAATGAGCAAAAGAGTTGAAGTAAAAATTACATGTCCCAGCTGTTATTATCAGTTTGATTTCACGCTTTATAGGTCAATTTGGGGAGAGTACCCGGAAAACAGGGAATTGGTGATGTCTGATAAGATTAATGTTGCAACCTGCCCTTCTTGCAAGAAATACACAAAACTTGACTTCCCCTTTATTTATACCAATGCAAAACAATTCTTTGCCGTTTGGTGGGAACCTTATTATGACCCTCAAATTGATGAAGATAGCAAAGGTTACAATAAGCTAATGGGACAGGGAAATTATTTAGCTGCAGCGCCAAGAATTAAAGATTGGGGAGAATTCAAAAGAACTATAATAAAATTTGAGAGTGGAATATTGAAGGGGAATCCGGGCGTTGCAAGTGAAGAAATGAAAGGACAGATGGAAGGGTTTCTTAAGCATCTGCAGGATAAAAACATAAAAAAAGAAAAGAGTGGGTGTTTTGGGATGGTTGCTTTAATAGTATCTCTGTCAAGTTCAATCTTGGCTCTTTTATCAATGTTTGCTTAGAATGAAAACAAGTTCAACAAGTATATTAAATTAATAATGAAGAAGTGTGGAATTATTCATTCATAATGAAATAGATTATTGTGATTGTTTTTCTTCAATCAGGACATTTTTTGTTGTAGCTTCATCAAGGGTAACCCAGGTTACAGCACCTATGTGATGTTGATACGGAACAGGAGTTTTAAACTTTACTACATTCTTTAGAACCCAGGCATATTGTCCCTCAAGACTTTTTGCTTCTTCCCAGGATAATGGTCTAAAACCCATTATTGCAGTATTTTCGTAAGCCAGTTCCTGAGTGAGCTGTATAACTTCAGAAAGAGTAGCTGTGCCTACCACTGTTCCAGATTTAGATCGTATAAGCCCTACTAAACCTATCTTCTTGGTGAATTTGGTTCTTATTTCCCAGGTTTTTTCACCATCAAGTATCATATCAATAAACGGTTCTTTGATTGGAATTGCTGAAAGAGTATTCATGATAAATCAGATTTGAAATAAAATACTAAATAAGGTTATACCGGAGTCTAATAATTATATCGTTCCAATATGTATTTCAACCATACATCCCATCTTCCGCCTGGGTTGTTTTGCTTCACAAATGTAAACCACTCATTGTGGGTGAACCAGTATAATTTCAGGTCTGGAAATAGTTCTCTCCATCCCTCTGGAAAAGGTTTCATGCCATTTCTCACAGATGAATTCTTGAGTTCTTCGTTTCTTGAGTCTGTTGCCACGGCTGAGACTGAGATATCATATTTTTTCTCAAATCCTTTAGCTAAAGCCTGCTGCCTAAATAGCTGATAACAGGATGAACTCATTGGACATTTTTTTAATGATGAAAACTTGACTTTGTCTAACTCTTTTCCTAGCAAATCCCAGTATTTCCTATCCCATGTTGTTAAGTGACATTCTTTAAAGTCCGAATCTACAATGAGTGAAGGATTCAAACACCTTTCTTTTTTTCCATTAACTGGCTTCCCTGGTTTGGTTTTACTGTAACCAGAACAACTATAAAAACTATGTTCAGAAAATTTTGACTCAATTAGTATTATTCCATTTTTACCATCTTCTGTCCTAAACCTGATTGCAAGATCAGGTGAGGTCTGTCCGCTTCCCCTCATACCTCCATCATCTTCACCTAGTAGTTTACCAGGTTTAAAATCATTGACATCATCTTCATATTCTAGATCCATATCTGTTATTTCATGAATGTCAAGACCTGTCACCTGCTTTAAGAAATTAGCAAAGAGCTTAAAACCTTCGGAGTTTCTGAAAGGCCAGTACATATTGGCACAAAGAACCCAGGAACTCATAAGGTTATGAATGCCAGTATGAGGTCTAACATGATATTTCTTTAAATATCCCTCTGGTTCTTCAAATAAAGAGTCCACTATTTCAGGGAAAAAGCTTTGTCGAAAATTCTTATTAGGTAAAATATAAGGTTTTGAAATTCCATTCTGCTTACCATTTCCAATTATTTGTGGTAAATGCACTGATCTCCAATTTGTTTGATAATCCTTTGTCCTCTTTTCGAAGTCTTTCATAACATTTGATTTTTATTTACATTAATATGAAAAGGCATAAAATTGGATGACTTAAATGTTATACCAGATTTTGGGAATAAAATTTATTCAACCAAGGCTTTAATAAGGCAATCTCTCAAATCACTATAATACTGAATGTTAATTTTTGTGATCATATCATCTGAAAGATCATTTAGTTGCTTTCTGGCATTCAACGGTATAAGAATTGTTGTTGCACCTTTTTCCACAGCAAGCTCTGTAAGATTGATAGCATTATATACCAGATCAAGTGATCCGCCAAGATTCAGATTACCAACAACCACCAACCCACCTTTAATACTCTTTTCAAGAACTGAACTGCAAAGCGCAATTAAGACCGCCATTCCTACTCCAGAACCACTCTTAGAGGAATCAAATGAGCGTAACTGGACAGAGAATTCATGTAATCGAGGATCTCTGTCTCCAATAAGTTCTTTTGCTTTACTGTAAAGATTCTGTTCGGCAAAACGAACACTCTCCTGGAATGGTTGGGGAGTTGGTTTATTGAGAATTTTCACACCGTTTCCTGGTCCAATGTTAACTTCAATTTTGTACAAGCCAACAGAATCATCCATTCCTCCTGTGTTCAATACCCAAACCTGACCTGGAGGCTGAGGATCTTCAGTGATTGTATTCTCACTGTGAAGTTCCGGAGTTGTAATAAATGTTTCAATTCCATTCTCCCCGATACGATAGCTGAAATGAGTATTCCTGAATTCTGCTGATCCGATTCTTTTTTGCTGTTCTTTTACTCTTCTTCTATACTCAAGTGATATCTTTACTGCCCATTCCAGTAATTCATCTGATATAGGCTCATCTGGATTTGGCTGCATAAGCTTTAGAAGGCCATTTAACGTTTTCTGAGTAGCTCCTGTATCTCTTCCACTCAAAGCACCACCAAAATCTAGTCTGGGTAGGACAGAGGATAATCTGCTTACATCCCTCAGTCTGGTCCAACACTCTGCTAAAAAGTCACTTACTAAGCCGAAATGATTAGTCAGAAGTGCCTTACTAATTTTAGGGAAATCCCATCCTGGTGCAAAGGCATGTATCCTATCCATAAAGGCAGTATCATTCCTCATTTCAGGAGGTAAGGGTCCGAATAAGTGGCCAATACGTTGCTGGTGTTCAACATCAACATCGAAGTTCCCTACCATAACCATCCCGCCATCTGCGCGGATAGATTCTTTCCCTCTGCTGAACTCACCACTTTCCATATAACCTTTCATGATATTTATTCCATCCTTCTGATCGAATGTAATACCTGAAATTTCATCAAAACAGACCGCATCATATTTGCAGACAAGACCTCTCTCTCCACTTCCCATATTAACAAACATTTTTGCTACGGTGGTCTTCCCTCCTGAAACAAGGTGGGAATAAGGTGAAATCTGTTGGTATAGATGACTTTTCCCGGTTCCTCTTGGTCCAAGCTCAATTAGATTGTAGTTTCTCTCTACAAATGGTATCATTCTCACAAACAGCAGATTTTTTGCTCTTTCACTTAAGGTTGATGGCTCCATTCCTATACTTCTAATAAGAAAATCTTTCCATTCTTCAAGTGTAAAAAGGGTTCGTCCTTTATAAAGAGTATCCAGAACATTTCGCTGAGAAAGCTGGATTGGTCTAATGTTTACTACCCCAAACGGACGGGCATTTTTTTCCTGGGCTATGGCACTATCATATTCAAGTTCAATTTCCGCATAAAATCCACCAGTAAGCATCCTGTCATTGTCATTAACCATTTCAGGAGAAATCCTGACATCATCTAATTGAAGGCTTGGCAAAATAGCAAGATAACTGTCGGTTTTTGTATGAAGCTTGGCTGTAATCAAATCTATCAACTTAATAGACCCATTTTCCCTTGCTCTGGATTTGAAATATTCCTCTTCTCCTGGTCTAACAGATCTGTCCTGCAGTTGTCGCTTGACAATCTCCAAACCTTCAGCTATCTCTTTTTCATCAGTTGTAGCACAATATCTGCCAAGAAGAAATTCAATTACATAAGTCGGTACAGGAAATGTTTTCCGGAATTGTTCCAGAAGATCTTTCCTTACAATATAACCTTCAAAAGCTTTTGCACCGATCTGATCAATTTTGTCAAGTTCCATAGTCTAAGTATTATGATTCTCCAACAACAGTAGGTTTTTTATCAAATATCCTATCCTTTTCATCCATAAGCACTATAACAGCAGATCCTGATTCAAATGAATCATCGGCCATTACCACACATTTTCCATTTTGTATAACCAGGTTTTTTGATAGAAGAACAGAACTCCCAGGATCTGAATACTTTGTGCGTATGTCTACCTTATATCCATCCGGAGCATTTTCAGTCTCAATTGTACAACGCAAATTAATCCATTTCACATTCCGGATTATTGCAGGTGGTATTTGAGAATTTGTTCTTTCAATGATTATTTCCGGAATTAAACATTCCTGTAATGATAAGCCGCCATGAGCGTATTCTTCATTTGCCTTAAAGAATGATATTCCAGGTGCATAAGCTATAAAAACTGATGGGTTCCATCTCCAGGGAAGGTGCAGAAGTTTTGTCTCGGCACCTTCTTTAATTAAAGCGCATCTGCCAGTTCTTGATTCTATTAAATCTTTTGAGAGTGTTGCTTTTGGTAATCCGCCTGGTACTAGTAACCACCCATGGTCAGTGACAATTTTTATCCTGGTTATACCTTTTTCAAATATGGAATCCAACATTTCTTTTATTGACTCAAATAGTTCATCAATTCTTTTTACAATTTCAGCTTGTTCAGCATGGCCTTTAGTGTCAATATCTCCGATCTCCTGCCAATGATTTTTACCTAAGACAATATCTGAAGGTTTTGTTACATGCCTCCAACCCTGTTTTAAAAGAGTTTCCCTGAACACAGCAGTCTGAAGATCCTTTCCTGAATTTGTCTCAGGACGGAAGTCATTAAAGCTGCTCTTCGGAGACACCTGACTTGCTATTGGTGAATTTGAAGGCTTAGATGTAGCAGTAAGGCTTGGAATTGCCGACCAGGTACTTCTTAACTCAGTTATATATCCTTGATCCGATAATAAACCAGATAATTCTGAAGCCATTTCCCATCTTAGCGCATCGACAAATAAAACATACGATTCAGACTCCTCTGAAACAACTTGTTCTGTAAATATTCTTTGATCCTTATTGATCAATTCCTGAAACTTTATGGTTAACTTTTCAAGCCAGGGTCTGTAAATGAGATTTATTACATTCTTAACTAACTCTTTGTCCTTATCAGTTTTCACAGAAGCTAATGCTTTCCGCAATGAGCTGTCAATCATGAAACCTTGTTCTGAATAATACTTCTTAATATCATTTATTGAACCTGAGGAATAAGATTCTATAAGTTGTTCTCCCATTAATTCCAGGAACTTCAAAGATGCTGCTAAGGGTGCCTTTCCAAGTTCTGACCATATCCATTGTCTTCTTACACAGTGAATCTGTTCCAACTCTTTAATCCTGATGATGGCTTTAGATGGTTCTGATTTAGCAAGTCTGGATAATTCTGCCCTAAGTTCATCCTCTTTTTGTTCATTTACCTGAGGCCAGCTTTCGTCTGGTAAAGCAAACATTCCTGAACCAAGATCTACTGGTTTGGAGAGTCTAAGGAGATTTTCAATTTCAGGGAATTTCGATGGGGCATTGGCATAGTACTGCCAGATCTGGTGCCATCCCTGTTTTTGTGAGCCAAGCTTTTCTGCTATATCGTTAATTAGCCTGACATCCAATTCAAAATCATATTGATTCTTGCATATATTTTTAAAAACTTCCTTTTTTTCTTTAGACCATGAAGCCAGGTGTTTGTCTCCTTTACACATCCATTTAAGAATATTGGGGATGATATCAGGAAACATTAAATTATTGAAGAAATCTGCATCAAGAATATTTTCAGGAAAATTGATATCCTTGCTTTCGAAAAAAACTGGTAAGGATTTCAGGATGGCAGATTTTGTGACTTGATCCTGAGCTACAGAAAGACCCAATCCTTCTTCTCGGTTTTGGAGGAAAGCCATTATTGTCCATTCTCTTCCACTTGTCTGTGTGAACATAGTTCCAGTATATTGATATTCAATCAGTGGCTGAAGGTCAAGGCCAACATTATGAATATTCTTAAGATCATTTTTAGAGATCCCTGGAAGATAAACTATTGGAGTGATCCCTTTGGGCCAGTTTATATCAGGAATTAATCCTGCTACCATGCATTTAATCCAGATTGCTGGCCCCTGTTTTTTATCTGGCTGGTAATTGCCAAATATCATCAATGCCGGATATTCCTTCTGTATTGAAGGTAAAACAACTTCCCATTGCCTTTCAGGGTCAGGCCATAGAATAACTTCAGGCCTGACAAGGACACTACTATTATGCTTTGATGCCAGTTTTAAGGCCTGTACTAACTTATCTGATACACTCTCTTTCATTTCAAAATATTGTCAACAATGAAATCACAAAACCTTTTACCCATGTTCCTGTCTAATATAGCGTTATCATCAGCTAATACAGATATTTTTACTACCCCACATGAATTTAATAAAGAATTATCTCCTTCTTTCGCAAATACCCCAGCATTATATAATGGCTCTACTGAAAATGAAGGAGATGGGTAAACCAGCAAAGCGGTTTGACTTTGCCAGTATCTGTTATAAACGTACATTTGTTTAAGATCATCATCAGCCGGAATATTGGAATCGGGAATTTTCCATTTAGTGTCAATTATAATATTTCTTTGGGGATCTGACACAGAAGTGTTTATTACAATATCCGGAATTATTACCTTGTTTGAAGTCGCTGACACAGTGGACCAAAAAGTCTTCTTCCTGTGTGTAGCTATTGACCATTCTCGAGGAATATTCTTTTTTATCTGCCGATATAAATATTCTTCCCACAATTCATTCATGTCAAATAAAATAGCCAGCATATTTTTCGAACCTCCTTTGATATCAGGTCGGTAATTCAGAAGTAACATGGCGGCTATATCAATAGCATCTTTATAATGAAGTGTTTTCCTGTCCCACTGCAGGTTATCAAAGGTTTTAATATTTACTTTAATATCAGCCATTTCAGGAAAATCAAATAGTAACCGAGACACCTTATCTTTTATATGTATGGAACTGGAAAAGTATGGGATCAGTTTTAAAGCTTTATATAAGATTTGATTATATACGTTTTCAATGTTAAATACTTTATTTTCAACATAAAACCGCTCTTTATGAATCAGATTTTTAAGAATATGTTGTGAGAATAACAGCTTTCCCTTTAGTGAATTGAGATTCCCTGTCAGTGTTTTGTACTTTTTAACTAACCCATGGTGCAGAATCTCTTCACATTGATTCAGGTAAAGCTCTAAATAAGCATCGAGTATGGAATTATGTTTAATCCTGAGTGGCGCTTTCTGATGAGTCTGCACATTCATCCAGTAACAGGTCTGCAGCATGCTTATCAAAACACCCTGCCATTTGTCTTTATCAGTTTCATCCTTATCAATCTTCGGAAGTATTTCAATTGTCAGATTACCTACCTGAATTACTCCGACATACTCTTTAAATTTAATCCCGTTATGCAACAAGGTGAAATATTTATTGCCATTTTCCTGGTTATACTGACCCAAGGCAATCCAATAATCCTTGGTGAAAACATCATCAATTAGTAACTTTTCATGTTCAAATACCTTCAGGAGTGTGACTACTGCCATTTTATTACTGTAAAATTGAATTGAAATCTTCAATACTCAAGTTTTCAACTGGATTCAGTGTGAATAATTTCGTCCCATCGTATTCAGAGGCCTGATCTTTGCCAATTACTGACTTGGCAAATATACGTCCTGATAAAATCTGTTCTTTTACAAATTTATCTCCTAAGACAAGGGCAATTTTCTCATAATCATTATAGAAAAACTCCTGCAGAAGTGGCAAGATCTTGTTACTGAATACTGATCTTAATCCATTCAAATCCTTAACATCCCATAACCATGCATGACCAATTGTGTGATCCTTATCAAGCAGTGCCTCAAGTCTTAAATTGATTGTCGATAATAAATCACCTAAGTTAATCTCTTTCATATTTTCCTTTAAAAGATCTGGCTTGGGCAATTTAGGATCAAAATCGAACCTTCTCCGCAAGGCAGTGTCAAGAGATTCCACACTTCTATCGGCAGTATTCATTGTGCCAACTATCATTAAATTCAAAGGGACACCAAATTTCTTCTTCGAATAAGGAAGTTCAATATCTGCAATTTCATTTTCGGCACCTAATCGCTTATCTACTTCAATTAATGTTATTAACTCTCCAAATACAGATGCTACATTACATCTGTTTATTTCATCCATAAAAAAAACAAATAGATTCTTTTTGGTGACAGCTTGAGCAAATTTTGCTTTTCGCCCTTCAACTGTATCAAATAAACAGGATTCAAGATCCTCATACCCTGCCAGATTAGCCGCCTTATCGCAAGCTTTGTAAAAGAGACCTGGTTTGATATCATAAGATAATGTATCTGTATCTACATCTTCTTCCTTATCCGATACCATAATAGGTTTTATCCCCTCAATAAAGTCCTCATAACCCAGACTTTGATGACAGGTAGTGAAGCTATATTTTTTTGTAAGGATTAAACTATCTTTAGTCTTGCTTTTAAAATTTCTATATGAATTGATCAAATCTCCAAGAATATCCTCAGCTTCAGCGACATCATTTAACCGCCAAGTTGAATCAACTTCCTTAAAAAAAAGCTGGATACCAAGTCTTTTTGCAGTTTTAACATTTGGACAATCATCAACTGTATGAGTTTGTAACGTACCCCACATTCTGGCACCTCTGTTTTTTACATTTGCAGTATTGAACTTTGCTCTGACCAATTCATTATCTAAGAGATCACCGGTTTTTGCACTTTTCATTTCAATTAAAGCCAGTGCAACTACCTGCCACCAGTTAATATCCTTAACAAAAGATTCTAAAGGCAATGGCCCTTCTCCGGATTCAATAAGTCTCATATTCTTAATCATTTCAAGCATATGATACGTTTTTCCCGTTCCAGGAGGACCATATAAAATAATATTTAAAGAATTCATACTTGTTTTATTAGGGTCATTAAGATCAAAATGGTCTTCTTCAACTATTGGTACAGAAATGCCACCAGCAATATTCCTGTAATCATTAATCATCTTCTTTACATTATCTTGAATAGTTATTAAAAGCGATTCCCAGTCATTTGGAAAATTGGAATCAACCGGTATCCTTTTCCTCGTTGCTTCCTTGATTTTGTCAACCAGTTCTTTAAAAGGTTTATTTTCAAGTTTATAATTAATGTCAAATTCAATATCAAAAATTGGGTTTTTACTTAATGTATGGAATGCCATTTTGATAAAAAGTTCTCCATCGGGATAGAGATTGTCTGGGGAAAATCCTGTCAGAATATATTCCTTCAATTTAAAGGGTTGCCCTCTTCCAGCCTGTGCGTTGGGCCTCTCGGAATAGTTAATCCCAATGTTTTCACCAAGCCGTAATTTTAAAAGACTTACCAGATATTCAAGTTTTGATCTTGTATCAAGGTACCATTTTGTAGATTCTGCCTGTGAATCATAAGGCTGACCAATAGCTGGGGCATAGTTTCTGAACCCTGCCAGATTAAAATAATCCATATCAAGTTCATTATTAAAGAATGATTTACCTTCATCTTCAGCTACAATAAAGTGCATCAGAGCATCGATCTTGAAATAGTTTTCCAATTCCGGATTGTCTCTCAATAAAGCTGTCTCTGCTGACTCAATTGGTTTGTATGCTCTTATGTTGTTTGTTGAAGGTACGGTAAATCCGAGTTTCTGTAGTCCGTCAATACTTTTCTTATTAACTATTACAAATGCATTTTTATTAACCCTGTTTAGAAAAATCGTTGCAGTTGAAGGAGTAAAGAATTGAACAGAACTAGCCCATTCCAGCCATTTATCCAGATCTAAACCTGGTTTGAAGGTTTCAAGGATTCTGGACCTGAAACCATCATAATCCTTTTTAATTATCTCAATAAATTGCCCTGCAAATCTTTCGCCTCCCGATTGAACCATTCCCCCCGCATGCGTAAATTCGAAGAAAAACTTAAGGAAATCCTCCTTAGTCAGATTGTTGAGATACTCAAGATTTATTCTTCCAGCGTAGATATCTTCCCTTTCTTTGTGCTGATCGCCCTTCAACCAGGTGAAGAATGCCTCTATTAATTCTCTCTTTAGCTTCATGATAATTATGTTAATAAATCACTCTTCTTTAGCATTTCTCTTCTCCTCCAGAGTAAGGTGCTTATCATTGTCCCTGATCTCACCCCATGGACTTCCCTTAGGATTCTTACCTCTGTCAATACCCCATTTTATGTTTGGCTTTTTACGAAGGACATCGGCTGTTATGAATGGCCTGATGTTAAGTCTAACTCCATCATTAAGATCCGGATCCCATCCGACAGGTTGTTTTTCAATTTGTTTCCAGCGGACAAATATGTCGTACGGAGATTCTCCTTCAAGGATCCTTTCGAGTTTCTCTTTTAGTTTAAGTGCAGCACTCAATAGTCCTTCTGAACCGCTTTCTCCCTTCTTATTTTTAAACTCACACTGTCGAATCCAGTCTCCCAGGTATGTATAGATCAGTTTCCTGAGGTTCTCTTTTGTAAGTTTATGATAGTTGACAAGAGCACCGAATCCATCTTTTCTCCCATCCCAGATATGCCAGATAAATGGGTGGTTATTAAATAGTTTACAATGCTGATCAAAGAATTCATCCCGCAACCAGTCTTCGAGCCTGTTTTTATTGCTTCCTTCTTTTTCTAAGAATTGTGCAATTGTGTTGATATTATACAGATCTCCAAGAACAACCTGCAAGTATTCACGTAGTCTTTCACTTGCCGATGTTTCGTTATTAACAGAAGAGAGGCAGATAATACCGTCATCATCAGCTAAGTAGTCAAATGGTTTTATCGAGTTTATTAATACTTTGGCTTCATCTGCAAGTTCCATCTTGTTATCGCCTTCTGAAGGCCAGTTGTAACCTAATAAACGAGAAGTTGCTACCTGTAATGGATTTAAAGCTTTTACTGGGTGACCATGAAACAACCATTGGGTGGGATCTTCGCTATAAGGTTTAGGTATACCTAGTGGATACTTTTCAAAAGCAATGTTTTGCCAGTAATTTAAATCAAATGGGATTTTGCAAATTGTTGCACATGTAACTGATACTTTTTGGTCTATTTTCCTTATTTCTTTTCTAAATTCTTCAGTGAGAGCATAACTATAAATAGCTGGTAAATGCTCTTTTCTTATTGGACTAATGGCATGAACATTACCATCGAATATTTCTCCTGTATACAAACTTATTGGTAAATCAGACATAATGGAGACCACAATTCCAACTTTATTCCAAGCTTTTTGTCCCTGAAACCTACCACCGATATCTTTATATATTTCCTCAAATAATTTTAATTTAAAGATTTGACTCATACCATTATATGAATCTTTACTTGAGGAACTTCCGTGCATAAAAACAAAATCTTGACTTATTTTCTTAAACTCCCAAAAACATTGAACCAATCTATTTCGATCAGCAGGCATTGTGCCTTGTACTGAATACGCATATTTTTGAAGAAGTTCATGCGTGTGATTAATGACTTCAATTACTACTCTAGCGTCTGGATTTTTTAGTTGGTCAAATTGTTTGATACGTTTTATATCAGCTTTTTTAAGTTCTTCATTCTTTTCAGTTGCATTGCTCTCATCCGATACGTCTATACCTGAAAAAATTTGATCTATTTGTGGTTTTTTATTTGAAATAGCAATTAAAATGGCTTTAACAACTTCCCCTGAAATCTGACTAAAAGCTCCAGAACCAAGTCTTATAACAAATTGCCAGATTCGGTTTTGCAATAAGTTTTCTCGGAATTTCTTGTATGTGGTTAGAAATAGCCAATTCTGTGGAATTACACTGCAAGTTGTTCCCCAAATTGTACTATATTTAAGCATCTTTTCAAGAAATATCGTTGCCAGATCACCTTTTGATTCAGGAAAATTTTCAGAACAATAATTTAATAGTAAAGCGTCCTGCTTTCCTCTTGCGAGATAAGGTACATTTGTAATTTGCAAGACATATTTTCGAGATAGGATCTCGCCAGCTTTTGCAATTCCAGCTGCAATTACTCCACGTTCAAGTAAGTCTTTGTCTTTTTCTTCAGCTAGTGCTTTTAAAAGGATAGGTTGAAGTTCTTCAAAACTTGCAGTGAAGGCATCAGCTTTTATCGAAGAGGGGTCTAGTAAACTCCCTAATTCAGGTGCTAGTTGAAAATGGTCATACAATACTTTCATTCCATTTTCCATCCTAGCTTTGTCATCAACTCTTTCAATTTTACCTACAAGTTTGACCCAATCTTCCTTTTTACCTAAGGGTGCAATACCGCAACAAGCAAGATTCATTTCAGGTAGTTCTCTATATTTTCCACAGAACTTCCATGCTGCCAGTGCGAGATTGAATGCCGCAATTTGAGTACAACGAGGGTCTATTTCCAAACCATGCAGGTTTTCAATAATTACCTTGTCTGTGGCTTGAGCCTCAGTCATATTCTCTTCATACATCCTCAGCTGAGTCAAAACTTTGAATACTGAAACAACAAAATGTCCGGATCCCATACATGGATCAAGCATAGTTATTTGAGCGGCCCTCTCTGGCCAACCTTCAAATCTCCCAGCGGCAGGCTTACCATCTTCAAGCAGTCGTAGATATTCAAAATTTACAGGAGTTTTCTCTCCCATATGCCTGCTAATCCACCATGCTCCAATTGTATTATCAATAAGAAAATGAACCATGTAAGGTTCTGTGAAAAGTTGAGTTACAGCAGGAAGTTTTTCTCCATTAATTTTGTCGCCACTTTTATTTATTGCATCTTTTATTTCGCTTTGCCAAAACTGGTAAACCCATCCAAGACTATCATCTGCTACAAAA
>Ga0182027_10001568_pt1 | contig 38063 bp, 28 predicted proteins | sample 712E1DmetaG_FD_121300 | JGI IMG/M metagenome (GOLD analysis project Ga0182027, IMG submission 121300) | Permafrost microbial communities from Stordalen Mire, Sweden - 712E1D metaG (Illumina Assembly) | ecosystem: Environmental > Terrestrial > Soil > Wetlands > Permafrost | place: Sweden...
ATTGACAAGCGACCAGCATCGTTACGACATGCAGCTCATCAAGCACGGCGGATTCAATTTCGTTCGACATGGAGACTGTTACCGGAACTTCAAGCCAAGCCATGAGTCCCAGTTCGTCGCAAGCTTTCATCGCTGCTTGATCTGCAGGATAATGTGCATGTCGGACGAAATTGAATCCGCCGTGCTTGATGAGCTGCATGTCGTAACGATGCTGGTCGCTTGTCAATGCCCACCCCCGACCTATCCAATCTTGATGACGGTTGACGCCCTGGATAAATAAGGTCTGGCCGTTTAAGGAAAATTGGCCGTTCGAATTAGGCATGGAATACCATCGGAACCCCAAAGGACTGTCAAACTGGTCGATTTCTGCTCCGGATGCCGTCAAAGCAGAGTGGACGTTGTAAAGATAGGGCGAGGCCGGAGACCAGAGATGCGGGTTGCTTATAGGGATCGAAGTTGTTTGGTCGAAGGTATACAGTTGGCCGGCATTAATGCTTTGCGTATTTGTCATGGTCGATACGACGGATCCGGACGAATCAATGATTGTTGTTGTCAACGTTACGGATTGCGATGCGACAGCATAATTCGTGACCTCGGTTTTAACGCGGACCTGCGACGATGCGGCCGAAACGTTTGGAGTAGAGACGAATGTTGCCTCGACTTTTGCCTGATCTGTCACGGTGATCCACACGCTCCTGTATATCCCGCCATAAACGGCATAATCGTAACTGGTTGGATATAAGCCGAAAGGAGTCTGCATCCAAGGAGCAACCTTCGGATCGTTTGCGCTGTTGACTTTTACAGCCAGAACATTATCGCCGCCCACCGTTACATTAGCGGTAATGTCATAGGAAAAAGCAGTATATCCGCCTTTATGCTGCCCAATATGGGTTCCGTTGACCCAGACGTCGGCAACAAGAGAAGCGGCATCAAAATCGATAAATATCTTTTTCCCCTGATATTTGGCATCAATGGGGAAGTGTGTCCGATACCAACCGATGCCTCTGTACATTTGCGGCCCGGTATAAACATCATTATTAATTTTATCGATTCCGCCGTTGAAATCGTGAGGAATCGTTATACTTTGCCACGCAGCATCACCGAAGGCGGTTGCCTCAGCTCCGCTTACATCAGCTTTCTTAAATTTCCATGCAAGCGAGTTGATTGTATAGTGTTGCCTCGTAAATTGCGCAAAAAGCAATGACACAGCAATGATGTGGCATAATATCATTTTCGAAAAAAGGGATCGTTTGTTTGTCTTCATACGTTGTAGCCTAAAAGTGGAATTTTAAAGGATTTTGAATTTCCGGTTATGCCGTTGTTTGATAATATCAGTGCTTTTTTTAAAAAAATCTATTGATAAACCCATCTATTTTATGTATAATAGTCATAATATACTTATGAATTTTCAGGTGATTAAAGTATGCTTTTTACAGGTATAGGAGTCGGGTTGTCATTTACCCTTGCGTCTCTTCAGCCAAAAAAGTTTATTGAATATTTATGCAAGATTGACATACATCCAACTTCAGTTAATGCGAGCATGTGATTTTATCATTCAAACGGAATACAATTAAGTAAAAGTTGAAGCTAAAGGAATAAATTCATGGATTTAGGGCTTACGATTCAGGTTCTTCTGTGTTATAAAACGTTTGGTGCCGATACGTGGGCCAATAAAAACCGGTCTTCCCCGTTTTGGCGTTTGTATTGGAATGGAAATGACGGCGCAAGTTTAAGTCTTGGGAAACAGTTAGTTGAGCTTGGGCCGGAAATAGTAGTGCTTATTCCGCCTAATACGCCGTTTGATAAACATACAAAAAACGAAGTCCATCATTTTTTCATTCATTTTACCGTCAGCTATTCTTCGGGTCAAATGCAGCCGGGTCTTTACGAATTTCCAATTACGCCAGAGCTGAAAAAAACAATTACAGAAGCCATTTCTTTGCTCAATGCAGGGCAATCGGAAACGCCGAGGTCTTTATTGCTTTCGAACCTTATTGTTGCTAAAGCTTTATGTGCAATGTCGGAAAAAATTCAAACCCCGGTCCTCAATGACCCAAGACTTGTTACCATTTGTAACTTTATGGATGTTAATTTGGGAAATAAATTGGCAAATGGAGAACTTGCTCAGCTTGTCGGAATGAACACAAATGCCTTTATTCATTTTTTCAAGCAAAAGATGAAAGCAACCCCCAAAAAATATTTTGAAGCAAAACGATTTCAAAAAGCCTGCAATTTACTCAAGTACTCGAGCCTCAGCATCGATCACATTGCGGAAACAACGGGGTTTTGCGACAGAAACCACTTTACAAAAGCTTTTGTACGATCGCAGAAAATCGGGCCGGCCGAATTCCGAAGGAAGGCGCTTTTTGTGTAGTGCCTATATCTGGATTATATACGCATTTTGCGTATATAATATATAATGTAAACTTATCCCATGCGGAGCATGGGGATAGCGTTTCATTTTAAAAGCTTTTCCCACCACCATTTGTTTTCGATATACCATTTGATGGTGAGTTTGATCCCGTCTGCGAAGGTGATGGACGGCGCCCAGCCGAGCTCCCGCTTTATTTTACTTGCGTCAATTGCATAACGCCTGTCGTGGCCCAGCCTGTCGGTCACGTACGTAATGAGCGAATCCGGTTTGCCAAGCTCGGAAAGTATGAGCTTTACAATATCGATATTATGCCATTCGTTTGAGCCGCCGATATTGTAAACCTGGCCATTTATTCCTTTGGTAAGAACTGCGTCGATGGCTGCACAGTGGTCCGTTACATAGAGCCAGTCGCGGACATTTTTCCCGTCGCCGTAAACAGGCAAGAGCTTATTTGCCATTGCACTCGTTATCATAAGCGGAATAAGCTTTTCCGGAAATTGATACGGGCCGTAATTGTTCGAACAACGGGTAATGACTGCCGGAAAGCCGAAGGTCTCGAAATAAGAACGCACAATCAAATCGCTGCCCGCCTTACTGGCGGAATAGGGGCTGTTGGCAGCAATTGGCGTTGTTTCCGAAAAATATCCCGTAGGCCCCAAACTGCCATATACTTCATCGGTTGACACATGAACAAATCGCTTGTTTTGCCAATTGTTTTTCCAGGCATTTCTCGCGCACTCAAGAAGATTTTGCGTGCCCAGAACATTGGTGAGCACAAAGGCCTTGGGTCCTTCTATGCTCCGGTCCACATGGGATTCTGCGGCAAAATGAACAACGGCATCAAATCGATGTCTGTTGAAAAGGTCTGTACATGCCGCCTGGTCGCAGATGTCTGCTTTGACAAATGTATAGCGGGGGTCGTGCGCAATTGCCAAAAGATTGTCAGGGTTTCCGGCATAGGTCAAAAGGTCAAGGTTAACGATGGAATAGTCCGGATGTGTTCTCAAAACATGAAGAATGAAGTTTGATCCTATAAATCCGCAACCGCCTGTCACAAGTATTTTCATGATTCCCTCTTTAATATGTTTTTTTCATTTTCAATCTACAAACCCGAGCGACACATCGGCCGCTCTCAAAGTAATTTTTCTTCCTCGATATAGTCTTGCAAGCCCTTTTCCCATTGCGGCATAATGTTTAGTCCAAGCTTTTTCAAATGCTCATTTTCCAATACGCTGTTTGCGGGCCGAGGCGCGGGACGTGGAAATTCCGCTGTGAATTCCGTTGTAGTGCATGGCGCCACTTGAACAGGGATGTGATATGCATCGACGATTGCTTTTGCAAAATCATACCAACTGCAAAAACCTTCGTTTGTCGAATGGTATAACCCGAAGTTGTCCGTGGAAATAACGGACAAAATTTGTTCGCATACGTGAATCGTGTATGTCGGCGTTCCGACCTGGTCGTTTACGACCTTTAGCGGCTTTTGGTTTGCGACACTTTTTTGGGCAATTGCACGAATGGTCTTGAGGAAATTATTTCCTCGAACACCATAAAGCCAGGCTAAACGAAAGGTGAAAAAGCGGTCATATGTTTTGGCCAGTATTTCTTCTCCTGCAAGTTTCGATTTTCCGTATACCGATGCCGGATTGGGGACATCGGTTTCGATATAGGGGCCTTTTTTTGTGCCGTCGAAAACATAATCCGTGCTGATATGGACAATTTTTGCACCAATTTTTTTTGCGGCAAGGGCAATATTTTTTACTCCGTCCCTGTTTATGGCAAAGGCTTTTTGCACTTCTGTTTCGCAAAGGTCAACAGCAGTATGTGCAGCGCAATTGATAATGCATTCAGGAGCGTGTTGCAAAACCGCATCCGAAACACTTTGCGAAACAGTAATGTCGATTGCCGGAAAATCCAACCCTGAAACGATATGGCCGTGTTTTTGCGCGCAAAGTCCCATGTCTTGTCCCAATTGGCCGTTACAACCGATAATAAAAATCTTCATAGTTGTTTGTAACCTTGCTATTATTGTTGATTGAGCTTTTTGTACGCTTCAATGTCGGGATCAAATACGATTTTGCCGCCGCGGACATTTTGTTTGACCGGCATGGCGTTTTGCCTGAATGTCCAGCTTTGAACATTCGTGAATTTTGTATATTCGTCCATTACTTCTTTCGCCGAGAAATTCGTATGAATGTTGGTGAATATTTGTTCCGCCAAAAGCGACGTCATCACGATGTTCTTTGATGTCAATCCATCGAAAACGGCCTTTAATACATTGTTTTGTCTGGACCTGAAATCTTCAGTGCCCGAAAGGCTGGGTCTTAAATAAGCGGCAAGCTGATGGCTTGTCAGTTTTTGAGGACCTTTTGCGAGCCCCATGAGGCTCGCCGCTTTATCGTCTACCGATAGTTTCAAGCCGCCAATTGAACCGGCAATCCTGATTATGTCTTCTTTTTCAAGAACAAAGAATTTTGGTATCCTTGTCCCTGTTATTTGCTCCATGAGGGTGGTCACGAAAATGCCGCCACCGTACAAAAAAGCCTGGTCAATTGTTGTGCAGCCCTGGACATATTCCTCGACCGATGTTTCGGGGCGTAAATTGATAATTGAAACAACTCCGCGCTCGAAGTCGACCGAGCCGAAACAATACACGCCCGGAACGCCGCAAAAAACAAAGTTGAGCGGCATGTGGCGCATGATGACATTTGCCTTTTCTTTCGTAAGCGAAGAAAAACGCTCGGAAGGGTTTCCTTCGTTTCCAAGCGATGTGACCTGAAAAGGCCGGTTATCGTTAAAAATCGTTGCGGATTGCCCTGAAATCAGGTTGATTGCCTCGGAGCTTCCGGTACGTTCGATAAGCAGAAGTCCATCCATATTGTCGATAGTGATTTCATCGGATTTATTGGTAATGGTAAAGTCGGCCCCGGTACCGGCGACCGTTACGATTGCAAGCGGCGTAGTCACGCGAAACAGTTCTCCTTTGGAACCATAGACAATTTTATACCAACATGTCCCAGATTTTTGGGTCAGCCATGTCGTAGACCTGTTGTTTTCCTGCACTGAGATTTTATCGAAAAGCAGCTCGGAAAAATTGTCCACATCAATTCGTGAAAAGGTGGACACCGAAAGTTCGGTCTGCGATTTCTCTTCGGTAAGGAGCCTGTCTCCCTGTGTGATTTCCAAACCGTCTTCTTTGGGTTTTGTATGCCCGTCTGCTGCAATCACGGACACGTCGCCAAGGAAAAATTCGCAACGGATTTTATCGCTTCCGGGTTTCATTGTCACCGGATTCGGCATTGTCCCAACCTGAAGTTGTTGATTATCGGTGATTTGCTGGGTAAGGAGAAACGATGAAATATCGGAAGTTGGCTTTACTCCTGCGACTTTAAGGATTTCAAAATGCGTTGTCCCGGCAGGCACTTTGTATTGGCCCGGGTGAAGAACATTGCCGCTAACGGTCACAAGGATTTGCTCAACAGCATCGGAAGGATCGCGACCGAGGAATTTAGGTACATAATAGGTCAATTGCCATGCAATGGCACTGCACAATATTGCATACACCGAAACCAAAGCGATACGTCTTTTGGCAATTCTTGACAGGCTCATAATTGGTCCTTATATTTTTCGCGGATTATCCGCCAGGTAGAATTTGTGTTTTGCCAGACAAGACTGTAAATACGCTTCACCGTATCCGCAACCGTAAAAAGGGAGCACGCAAACGATGTCTGGAAAAACGGCGAAACAATCGAATCGGGCCACAGGGTGTCGACCGCGATATGCCGCTCCAAGTAGGGTTTGTTTATTAAAGCAAAAGTGCCTGTTTTCCATTCGGTAAATGATTTTCCGGGAACTTTGAACTTGAGGGAATCATAAAAGGAAATAAACCTGGCGGCGTGCCCTGCATTAAATGCACTTTCCCATTGGGAAATACTATCTTTGAGACAAAGCAGGATTGTTGACGCGGTAATTGGTACACAAATCGTTTTGTTCTTTTGTCCCGATTGGTCTGTTTGTGTTTTTGTATTTGCCGGGGAAGCCACAAAAGATTGTGCCGCAACGGTATCGGAAATGACGATGGGTGAATGCGTCGCCCCGATGGTTTCGATGGCGGATGGGGTTGACGTCGGTGAAAGATATTGGATGGTGTCTTTTTTTGACACATACACAATGTCGCGGTTGTTAACGCCAACGCCAGCGAATTTCAGCGCGGAAAAAACCAAAGGAACCAGTACTAATGCGGACAGAAGAAGCCAAAAGGTTTTTTTTCGTGCAAGAAAGCCCAAAAAAACAAGCGTCTTGGCGCGAAATTGCGGAAATGAAAATACGAGGGTTTTTACACTGGTTTTAAAAGCATGTTCTATTTTTAAACCCATTTCCCGCAAGGTTGGCGTCCTATACGGCCTGTCTTGATCATCCTCATACGTGTATTTGTATGCATAATACCGGTAATATCCATAATAATAGGGATAATACCCGCGGGAAAGGGAAATACCATTGAGTATCCCGCCTATAATATTACACCCGATTCGTTTGAGCTGGTTTTTTGCCTGTTGGGCTGCTTTGAGCGGTGTCCACAAAGCGCGTACGACCATGATGCATGCGTCAACCTTCGGGGCCATCGACAATCCGTCGCTTACGGGCAACAAGGCCGGTGAATCGAAAATGATGAAATCGGCCATTGCCCGAAGTTCATGTACCAATTGGTCGAAACGGGCGCTTCCGATAAGTTCGGACGGATTGTCGGGATGCTCGCCCGCTGTTATGACGCGAAGATTTTCATGCACCGTGGGTTTAAGGATTTCCTCAATGTCGCGTGTTCCCAAAAGATAATCCGAGAGCCCGTTGTATTTGGGGATATTAAACAAAGAATGCATCTGCGCCCTGCGCAAATCGCCGTCGACAAGGATGACTTTTTTTCCGTCAAGGGAAAACGTTATTGCAAGGTTGGCCGCCAAGGTGGTTTTTCCCTCGCCCTTGACTGCGCTGCAAATAATGAACGTTTTGAGGTGATGCGCAGTTGCCAAATGCTTAAGCGTGGCCCGCAGGGCGCGGAATGGCTCCAAAACCGTACGCCATTTTTCAGAGGCGCTGTCGATTATGGCCTTTTCCATTTCAATGATGGGGACAATGCCAAGGAGCGGCAATTCCATGACCCGCTCGATGCTTTGCGGGTCTTTGATGGATTGGTCCAAAAATTCTATGCCAAAAGCAAGCGCTATCCCTATTATTATGCCGATGAGAAAACCGAGTAATACTTTTGTAAATGGAACGCTGGAAATACCTGCCACGGGCAACTGCGCCCATTCCAAAATTTTCAGGTCGGATTCCTGGGAATCGTGTTTTATGCGTGCTTCCTCGAACCGGGACTTGAGCAATTTCTGGACTTCGACCAGGGATTCGGTTTCCCGCGTCAATTGGGCGAACTGGAGTTCCAACGACGGAAGTTTCTCAAGGTCGACGTCGAGCTGTTTAATAAGTTGTTGCTGGGCAATTTCTTTCGCCTCAAGCGCGCTTTTTTCTATGGATAAATTGACTAAGGATTGCAATAGCTCTTCGCGTATGGGGTTTTTCACCATAGTCCTTGAACCGGCTTCTTTTGTTATATCGGTCTTCATCGCATCCTTGATTTTATCGATTTGCCCTTTTACCATCTTGACCTTGAAATGTTCGGGACTGTACTCGGCCGAAAGGCTGTTCAGTTCGAGCTCAAGTTCGGCAAGTTTCGCTTGAAACGGGTTCGAATAGGTCATTGACTGGACAACGTCTATGTTCTGTTGGCCGATTTCCTTTTTAATTCCGGTAAACCGCTCCCTGCTTTCCAATATATCGAGTTGCGTTTTCTGAAGTTCCAGTTCCAATTGGGAAAGCTTCGATACCGTAATATTGGTTTCCGAAGAGAGTTGGACCGCCATGTTCTTTTCTTTGAAGGTACGCAACAGGTTTTCTTTTTGATCAAGTTCGACCTGGACTTTGCCGATTTGTTCCTCAAGTTTCATCAGCAGCCGTGTAATGTCCTGTACATTGACCTCTTTCATATACTCGATATATGTTTTACATAATTGATTGGCAACGGTTTGCGACATGCGGGGATCTGTGTTTTTGAAAGTAATATCGATGATGTCGTTTTTCTCCCCTCCGCTTTCTCCACGCGCAATAGTGATTCCTCCCGAGATTTCACCTGCTGAAATTTTATTGTCGAGCTGTTCCGCCGTACGCTGCATGACCGTCATGGATTTCAAAAGCTCCAAATGGGTGTTGAACTTCTGGTCGTCTCTGCCCCAAACCATCCAGGCGTTGGAATTATCGCCCATAATATCCTGGTAGCCGGGTGAAAAAAGCATGCGTGCATGTGCGGAATAAAATTTTACCGCCCGTACATAGCCGAACAGGGAGAACAGCCCCATGCAAATTGCACATACAATGATAATGTTTCGTCTGCGGAAAATAACCCCGACATACCGCATGAGGTCAAATTCGGGTTCCTCATTTTCACTCTGCGGGGAATCGAAACCCTGATTTTGAATATGTTGCATCGGCATTGCCGGTACAGGGTTGTTTGAAACCTGTTTAGGAGTATTGACTTGCGGCGATTCGGTATTATAAAATCTCCGGTCTTGAACATTTGGCGCCGGAGGCATTTGAACAGAAAATGAACTTGGGCTGCCATGGGTATTTGCAGGTGTGTTTTCATTACCAAATATTTTTTGGCTTGCCTGTGTTTCCTCGGGAATTTCTTCAGGGCCAAAAAAGGAATGTACTCTTGATCCGGGTTTGGGTGAATCGACGAATTCGGACGGTGTTTCCGCAGGAATATGTTCACCGGAAGCCGCCTGGGCCTCATTGAGTTTCTGTATTATATCGCCTAATTTAAATTTCTTTTTGTCTTTTTTGTTCATGAATCGTGCTTTCGCATGTCTTCCAGGATGATTTCTATGTCGTCTTTGTCAATAGTCTCAACGCCTTGGGCAAAACCGTACGAAAGCGCCAACTTACAAAGTCTGTTGATTTCGCGGGGCACACCGCTTGTCGAACGAAAGATAATTTCAACGGCATCGCTTGTAAATAATCCTAAATTATCGGTACCGGCAATACGCAGGCGATGCTGTATGTATTTAGACGTGTTGTTATAATCGAGCGTGTTCAAATGAAAACGCAGGAAAATCCTCTGGTCGACCTGGCGGATCGTACGGATCTTATCGCGAAGTTCGGGCTGTCCCACAAAAAAAATAGTAAGATAGTTCTGGGTTTCAGACGCAATGTTTGTGAGGTTCTTTACCTCGTCAATTACATCCGGTGCCATCTGCTGGGCTTCGTCGAAAATCAGGACGCAGTGCCTTTTTTCCTCGTATACGAGTGTCTCGATGCGCTTTTTAAACGTCTGCATCAAATTATATTTGTCGTGACGGTCAAGCTGTTGAGAGTCGTCCGATATGGCAAGGCGCGCATCACGAAACGACATGCGCGACAGAATGTCGTACAGTATGTCGAGGAACGGAAAATTCGAATTTTCAAAGCTTATCACTTCGAATTGGTGCTTGGAAAGCGATCCCTCAAAAACATGCTTTGTCAATGTCTTGCCACAGCCGACCTCGCCGGTCAGAAGCCCCATGTTCATATTGCGGTCGTTCACCACATACAGCATGCGGTCAAGCGCTTCCCGGTGATCGTCGCTTTCGAAAAAAAACCGCGTGTTGCAGGTTTCTTCGAAGGGCTTTTCAGAGAGTTTCCAGTATTTTTGATATCCCATTGAGAGTTTACCTTTTTGTCAATACCGCCAGATTGTTTGCTATCGATTCAAAACACGCTTCAATACGCGGGTTTTCCATGGACAGGCACGACCCCTTTCGTACGCTGTCGCGAAAGGAGGCATCATAGGAAATATACCCGATATATTGTATCGACAGCGAAAGATATTTCTTAACCATTTCCACAAACCGTTTACCGATACGGATGTCCTCGTCGTCGCGAACCATATTCAACACCAGGTAGTGTTTCTTTACCATAAGCCATTCGCGCATCACGACGGCCTTGTCGGGAAAAAGCTTGACGGTTGCGGTCACCAGATCCTGCATGGTCGAAAACCCGTTTTTGTCCGAAGGGTCGGATAAACGCGCGATATGGGAAATAAGTTCTTTATTGTCCCCGAAAATCCTGCAGAGCCCGCGTATCGCCCCGTTCTTGCAATAGCCATAGGCGTTTTCAATTGACGTCGGCAAACTATCCGATACAATGATCCCATGCTGGAATGCCGCATAAAAATCGACAACCGTATTACCTGCTCCTGCACCAAGGTCTATGAAAATGAAATCTGCGGGCATTTTTTTTAAATGGGAAATTATACGTTGCTTTTGCGCGAATTTCGGATTTGCGAGGGCAAACACGTCGCTTGCTCCGGAAATAAGCCAGGAGTTTGGAATTTGGGTCGCGCATGCCACTTGCGAAAGTGAATTGACGCGTTGGGCCAGAAAATCATGTAAACCGATTTTTGGTCGTTTTACCCCGACAAAACTATGTAAATTCGCCCCAGCCAGGTCTGCGTCCACAAAACCGATGCGAAATCCCTTTTTTGCAAGCACGGCCCCAAGATTTGCCGTCAAGGTGCTTTTGCCAACCCCGCCTTTTCCGCCGCCAACCGAAATAAAAACAGGGTCACTCATAAAAAAAAGAGGTTGTCATTTGCTGAGAGAACTCGATAACAACACAATCTGCAATGAAACGCTGATAATAGCAAGAATCGTGGCAATTGCTCCCCAGTTGATTCCAAAGCTCTCTGGAACGTACATGGTATCGCCGGGGTAAAGAACGTATTTTTTGGAATCGCGTTTTCCCTCGGTCCCCCAAATGCTCTTGGTTTCTACATTGACAATAGTTCCGTCGGCCCGGATGATTTTGATGAATTTAATTTTAGGGTTATTCACCCCGCCGCACATCGCGATTGCTTTGATGATGTCTATGGGCTCATATATTTGATATTGGCCCGAAGAACGCACGTCTCCGATGATGTATATCTTGTTAGAATAATAATCTTCTATGGATATGGCGACGACCGGGTTGTTAACATATGAAGAAAGTTTGCCCTGCATGATTTTGACAAGCTGCGCGCATGTGAGGGATGCGACATCAATTTCGCCGATAACCGGGTAATTGATTCGACCATCAGGCCTTATTTTATGTCGTCCCGAAAATTCAGGATGTTCAACCACGGAAATGGATATGACGTCGCCAGGTTGCAGAATATATTCTTCCGCTTCGCCGAAACTAAGGGTTATTATTGCGCAAAGCAAAAACAAAGGCAAATAAAGGAAACGCATAAGCTTTAAAGAACTATACCCTTCTTGTTGCGCAAAAAAACTCCTCATTCCTGAATGCCATAGTCTCAGGAATAATACAATACAAACATGATCAATACTACGATAACCGAAGTATTAAAATTTCTTTTTACAATGCTCTTTTGCAACTAAACTGTTTTTCATGAGCAAAACAGTTTTGCTAACTTAACTAACTCTATATAAGATATTTAATTATACGTTATTTTAAAGTTCAATTCAAGGTATAAATCGGCATTTAAATAACTGAATGTAGACCCAATCCAGCGCTTCCCCCTTCGCTAAAGCTTCGGAGGACATGTCGCTGCGGGACAGTTGTAGCTGTTAGTGTATTGTGGTTCTTTACTGCCCAAGGCCAATACTATCCATTGAAGTGGGCTTTTTAGCCGTACCAGCAGGATTGTAACCACTCCTTTCCAACGACGGAGATTTTTGCTTTGTTGGCTGGGGTGTGAGAGGATCTTTAGAATTGTTTTTTGAAAAATAGGGGTTTTCAGAAAGCGTGTCTGGCAACCGGGGCCGCTTTGTATGTTGAATTTGAGGTGGCAAAGCAGCATTTTGACCGGTCGAATCAATGGAAACCAAAACCTTGGGTCGCTTTTTAACGAGGACATTCTTTTTAATTGTGTCGGACTTTGCAATTGAAGGAAGGACTGCTGTATCAGGTTTGGCAAAAGGTATACCATTTTTGACTGTTGTTTCATTTGGGGCCTTGGTTTCAAAATTATTGCGATCGTTCAGACCAAAAGGAAACATAATGGTATGCGAATAATGAGTATTAGTGAGGGATATGGACAAACGCGTATTGCTTTTTATTAATAAACCATATACCGCAGCAAGACAAATAATGATCAGCAGGATAAAGATAAAAAATCGCAATGCAAGGTTTTTGGGCAAAAACCGAAACCCGATTGCTCCCCAAAATCCTTGGGAATCCATAAGGATCTTCCGACGATTTCTCATAAAGACAAGTTTAACTTGCGAATCAAGATGCGACAGGTCTTGGCTCGAAATTTGTTCCAGCGAGACTTCTTCCCGGCCCTCTGAGAAAGTATCGGAGATAAAATCTAAATTGGCCTTTTGCTTTTCCTGAAGCCATTCGCCAAAATCAACAGAATTGTTTTTTTGGGGAAAATCGCGATATAAAACCTTCAAGAAAGGCACAAGCGCGGTCATGGCATCTTTGTGGCTTTTTTGGGAATTCCGCATTCCAAGGTACAACGAGCGCGCAAAAGGCTCAACTAATGTGTAAAATGCCGAAGGGTCGCCTTTTTTTGCCAAATGTTGCAACAATTGGTTTTGGTCTTGAATAGTAATCATTGTTTTAAAATAAATACATTCGGCAATAGGTAATAATTCTTTTTTTTAGTTTCACCGACTCGACGGCAAAAATAAGGTTTTATGGATTGCTTATTCAAACCTAAAGTTGATGAGATAATCTTGCATGAGATATTTTAGTACATATATCTGAATTATCTACGCATTTTGCGTAGATAATCTATAAAATAAACTTATCCCATGCGACATGTCCCCGAAACTTTGTGAAGGGGAAGCATGGGGTTAGCCGTAGAAATAGTCAAACAATCATAAAAAAACATTTTATGCCGCACAATCGACCTTCGAAACAGTTTTCCAATATCGATACGCAGTTTATGGCGCATGCGCATGCGCTTGCGAACAGCGTTAAGGGCAATACGTTTCCTAACCCCAGCGTTGGCGCAGTTCTTGTAAAAAACGGTAAAATCATAGGTGTTGGCGCAACAGCGCCTTATGGCGGCCCTCATGCAGAAATCAATGCAATCGAAATGGCGGGAGATAAGGCGAAAGGTTCTACGTTGTATGTCTCATTGGAACCGTGTTGCCATTTTGGAAAAACGCCTCCTTGCACAAATGCCGTCATTTCTGCGGGTATTACGACAGTGTATGCGTCAAGCATCGATCCGAATCCTTTGGTTCGCGGCAAAGGAATGCGAATACTTAAGAAAAACGGCATCACTGTTTATACCGGCCTTCTTGCAAATGAGGCCGATAGTATAAACGAAGATTTTTTTTATTGGGTCAAAAACAAACGACCGTGGGTAAGCGTGAAGTTGGCAATGACCTTGGATGGTCGTATCGCCGATTCATATGGAAATTCAAAATGGATAACGTCAAATGCCAGTCGAACGTTTGTCCACGATCTTCGGCGCCGCCATGCATCGATAGCGATCGGCAGAAAAACGCTTGTTGCCGATGATCCGAAATTAACGGTCAGACACGGTTTTTCCGCAAAACCGGCTCGAATCGTGTTTTCATCCACGCCGGATTTGCCTCGGGAAAGTTACTTTGTGTCAAGTGTAAAAAAACAGCGAGCCCCTGCCCCTCGCAGCATTTGCGTCGTGCGCGGCGGTGCAAAGCGGTCTATAACCGTTTTGCAAAACGGCATCGAATTGTGGCGTACCGGGTGTAAAGATGCTGGGGCCGGTTTGAAGGCTTTCTTGGCAATGGCATATGAGGAAAATATCTGTTCGGTGTTTATTGAAGGCGGCAGCCGCCTCGCTTCGAGTTTTATTGAACATGATCTTGTAAACCGGGTGTATTTATTTTATGGAAACAAAGTGTTAGGCAACGGTATTCCTGGAATACATTTTAAAAGCCTTCACCGCATCGAAAATGCCCTTTCATTAAAAAATATCACAATGCGGCAATTTGACGACGATATGATGATAACAGGCCTGTTAAAGGAGAAATGACCATTGTTTACCGGCATTATTGAAACAATCGGATCAATTCGTTGCGTTACCCGCGGCAACAAAAGCGCAACGATAGGGATTGTTCTTTCCACAAAAGACTTCCCCGTGGCTATAGGCGGATCGGTTGCATGTGACGGTGTATGCCTTACGTTGGAATCTGTTGCCGACAATGTCGTATATTTTACTGCTGTTGCCGAGACCCTTGAACGAACAACGCTTGGAAAAAAGCGCATTGGCGACAAGGTCAATATCGAACGCGCTTTGGCGGTAAACGGAAGATTGGACGGTCATTTTGTCCTTGGGCATGTTGATGCTGTGGGAACAATAGTCGCAGACCGCACGGTAGGGGACAGTACGGTGCGTTCGATTCGCTTTCCAAAGGAGCTTGCACGATATTTCGCGGAAAAGGGCTCCGTGGCCATCGACGGAATAAGCTTGACTATTGCGGCTGTTGCTTCCGACGTCCTCGATGTTTCCCTGATCCCGTTTACCTTTAAGGAAACGACCATGGCCGCAAAACATTTTGGCGAACTGGTGAACCTTGAATGTGATGTCATAGCTCGGTATCTGGAAAGGCTTATCACCTTTCGCGGGACGTCGCCGGCGGAAGGTGCCGGCCCAAACGGGTCTTCGTTATTTGACAAAATGGAAAGGCTTGGATTTTGAACGCATTTGCACATGTTGAAGCGGCAATTGCCGCCTATAAAAACGGCGACATCATTATAATAGTTGATGACGAAGACAGGGAGAACGAAGGCGACCTTGCTTTCGCTGCGCAGTATTGCACGCCGGAAAAAATAAATTTCATGGCCACGCACGGCAGAGGGCTCATTTGCGTGACAATGGAAGGACCGCGTTTGGACCAGCTTGCAATTCCTCAGATGGTGTCCAACAATACGTCGCAGTTCGAAACTGCCTTTACCGACAGTGTTGATGCCGCCGAAGGCACAACGACCGGTATTTCGGCCGCAGACCGGTCGTTAACAATTCAGAAGCTTGTTGCCCCTGAAAGCACGGCCGCGGATTTTGTCAGGCCCGGCCATATGTTTCCCTTGCGGTCCAAAGAAGGCGGTGTCCTGGTTCGCAGCGGTCAAACAGAGGCCTCTGTTGATTTGGCCAAACTTGGCGGCATGTTTCCCGCCGGAGTGATTTGCGAAATCATGAATGAAGACGGCACGATGTCGCGGATGCCGCAACTTATCGAGTTTGCAAAAGTGCATGGTTTGCTGATATTGACAATTGCCGATTTGATACGGTATCGGACGATGCACGAAAGCTTTATTATGTGCAATGCGGAAGCAAAACTGCCAACCCGATACGGCGAATTCCAGATGAAATGCTATGAAGATTTCATCACCAAGGCCGTTCATGTGGTTATGCAGAAAGGGGAAATCGATCCCGATAAGCCGGTACTGGTGCGCGTGCATTCCGAATGCTTTACCGGCGATATTCTGGGATCGCTTCGATGCGAATGCGGAGAGCAGCTCGAACGCTCCATGCAGGAAATCGGCACGCATGGCGGCGTGGTTCTGTATTTGCGGCAGGAAGGCCGCGGCATTGGGCTTGTCAATAAAATAAAGGCATATTCTTTGCAGGAAACAGGGCTTGACACCGTAGAGGCCAATGAAAAACTTGGTTTTCCTGCAGACCGCCGTGACTATGGGATCGGGGCGCAAATTCTTGCCAATTTGGGCATAAAAAAAATACGACTCATGACGAATAATCCCAAAAAAATCATCGGCCTTTCCGGATATGGCATCGAAATTGTTGAACGAGTGCCGATAGAAATACCTGGTCGTAAAGAAAATCGTCGCTATTTGGCAACAAAAAAAGAAAAGATGGGCCACCTTCTTGAAGGAGAAAAAATATGTCAACCGTAATCGAAGGCCAATTGTCGGCAGCGGGAAAGCGTTTTGGAATCGTCATCAGCAGATTCAACGAACTCATTGGGAAAAAACTTTTGGAAGGCGCCATCGATTGCCTTGTCAGGCATAATGGCGACAATGACGGCATAACGATAGTCTGGGTGCCGGGAGCGTTTGAAATTCCGCTCATTGCAAAAAAATGCGCGTCAAGCGGAAAATACGACGCTGTTATTTGCCTTGGGGCCGTGATCCGCGGTTCTACACCCCATTTCGACTATATCGCTTCAGAGGTTTCCAAAGGCATCGCATCCATCAACTTGGCCCAGGAAGTGCCGGTTATTTTTGGCGTTTTGACTACCGAAACTATTGAGCAGGCAGTTGAACGGGCCGGGACCAAAGCGGGAAACAAAGGATGGGACGCGGCATTATCTGCAATGGAAATGGCGGATTTGTTGACAAAGGTATAATTTTCATTCGCGCGCGTCGCGGATAATTTTTGATTTTAGTAACTATATGTAAATTATCTACGCAAAAAGCGTAGATAAAATCACAGCTACAACTTATCCCGCAGCGAAGCGCGGGGTTAACATAGAAATAATGTGTGCCGTTCATGCAGCAAAACAGAAGAAAGTCCCGCGAATTGGCATTGCAAGCACTTTACGCATGTGAAGTAGGCGATAATACCGACTGCGTTAAAGTCTTAAGCGGTATTATCAATGAATCCGGTATCGATCCGAAGGACGGACAATATGCGCGCGACCTTGTTGTTGCGGCATATTCTCGTCGCGATGAAATCGACGGGATTTTACAGCGGCATACGGCAAACTGGGACGTAAAGAGAATGACGGCCATAGACCGGAACATATTGCGCATGGCAGTTGCCGAACTTGGCAAAGGTGAAAATGTCCCATTTAAGGTCGTCATTGATGAGGCTGTTGAGCTTGCAAAGCAATACGGCACCGACGATTCCGGAAAATTCGTCAACGGCGTCATCGACTCTATCCGCAAGGAAATGCTGCTAAACGATAATGGCAGGACCCCGCCGCAATCCTGAAAAATTAATAATTGTCTTCGTATAAAAGCGGTTCCCGTACGAGGAAAACCTGGTCTTTTTCAGCGCTTTCGAACGAGGCTGCATTTCCGACAACGGTGATGGAGTCGTCTTTAATAGCAAGAATGTATTGCGCTGTTTTTGCAACAGATTCGCATGTTGCGTTCAAGACCGCCTCGCGAACCTGCTGTCTGAGTTGCGGGGTTCGGTTGCACAAAAGCGCAATGGTTTCGCCATACCCTTTTTCATGCGGCGTGCGCGGGGTATCGATGCGCCCGATTGTCCCTATTATGCTTTGATCGATGCTTGCCAAATCAAGTCCCGAAGCTACAAGTGAAAGCCCTTTTTCAAAATGCCCCAAAGTCGACGTAAGGTTAGGATCACGATACGAAGCACAGGCAAAAACAGGGTGGCCGCTTTGTGCCATTGCCATACCGCCATATGCCCCGCCTTCAACGCGTACTTTGTCCCACAAGTATCCTGTGGACAGGTTCCTGGACAAAAGTAAATAATTGCCGGTTTGCTCGGGTGTGGGAATTCCTATGTCCCATGTTTTTGCGACAAAGTTTACCGATGAACTTATTTCAATTCCTTTATAGGATCTGCGCTGCGAAATTTGGGGTTTTATAGGGTTGCATTCATACGACGGCAATGAGGCGATTAGTCCGGAAATTTGGTTCGTTACCTTAGAGGGGTCATCTGCCGTTATTGATACGACGCATGCATTTTTATTAATTATTAAAGAATGAAGTGTCTGCAATGCATTTATAATATTGTCAATGCCGTTGCCTTTTATGAGTTTGTCGAGAAATCGTAACTGCGTAATCCCTTCCAGGGATTCCTCGAGGAATCGCGATGGAATAAGATGCGATGATGCATGCATGACGGCAAAATGGTGGCCGCTGTCGATCACCGAGGCATTAATGTCGTTTCGCATTTCGAAGAGCACGTCTTTTATCTGTTTCTTATTAGACAAATCGGGAAACTTGAATACATTGCCGAGGATCCCGCACATTTCGTCGGCCCGGGAAAGCAAAGCCTTTGAATGGATGAAGCAATAAAAAACCAAGTCGTCGTTTTGGGCGTTGGCCTTTGTTTCGCAAACTATAGATCCGTCTATGCCGCCGGTTGAAAGCGATATGCGTTTCGACATTGCCTCATAGGAAATTCCCGCCGCACCGCATTTTGTTATCATTTCGCTATAGAGAGGTAAATACAGTAACAGGTCATTTGGAATTGCCCCGCAATTAAATCCGATATCGCAATAAACCACGCCTGCGGTAAAAAGCGGGTGCAAAAAGGCCTGTGCGCCGGACAATGTTGTTGTTTGAACTGGAGTCAGCTGATTGAACTTCGGAAGGTCCGTCTTTTTTAATCGGGGAAGCGTTGCAACGGCCTCGGGTGATGAGGGCTTTTTTTGTTCCGCGATAAGCTGTTTTGTCCGGATGCGTATGTCGTTTCTTGTCGCATCGGTAAAGTCAGCGCTTAATTTTGCCGCCTGGACAATGGATTGCGTTTCGAGCTTTTTCCCCAAACTTGACGAGGCCCGGACCGTAATACGAAGATAATGAGAATTGTCGAGAAGCATTTCCTTTGTTTTGTCGCAAAACCATTGGGTCCCTGTATTTGCGTGCTCGCGGATGATCGAAATTGGCTTTTCAAATGCTAAATGGGCGATAGGGTCGCCGCCGTAAACCCATGAACGATAGCATCGTTCGGCAAGGAGCAAGTTAAAAGGAAAACGGCCGGCATCGGTGATTTCCCTGAGCTTGAATTCCGTCTGTCTGATGGCCCCTTCAAGGAGTTCCTCATCAAGACCTTGCGATATTTCTTTTCGTAAAGTGTCGAAAACAAGGGTTTCAATTGCATCTGCATGTTCAGGTTTACTCTTTCGTAAACCAACACTGAAAATTCCATGGATGAATTCGGTTTCAAATCCGCAAATATCATCGAGGTCTTCGCCAAGTCCGGAATCGATGAGGGCCCGTTTTAACGGGCTGCTTTCCGTTGCCATGAAATAGCGATATAAAATCCGGCCCACCAAGGAATTGAGCGGATCGGAAGACATTCCGAATTTCCACGCAATTGCTATGGTTGCCATGCCGTCGTCTTTTTCGGGAGCAGGTGCATCGATGACCGCACGTCGCGGCATTTTCCAATCCGGTTGTGCAGCAATGTCGGAATTTTGGGCCAATGCATCAAAGCCCGACAGATATTCTTTGTTTAAAAAACCAAGGGTTTTTTGCGATTCAAGATTTCCATATAAGACAATGTAGGAATTCGAAGGATGATAAAACCGTTTATGAAAATCCACAAATCGTTCATAGGTAAGGTCTGTGATATGTTCAACTTCACCGCCGCTTTCATAAAAGTATGAGGTGTCGGGAAATAAAAACGACACGGTCTTGCGTTCGACATGACTTGCGAAGTCGGAATATACGCCTTTCATTTCATTATAAACAATGCCTTTGATGCCTACCGGATCACCTTCATTTTCAATTTCAAAATGCCAGCCTTCCTGGGCAAACGTGTTGCGGGTGAGAAGTGGATGAAAAACCGCATCGCAATAGACATCAACGAGATTATAAAAATCAACCTCAACCTGGCTTGATACAGGGTAAACAGTTTTGTCGGGATAGGTAAGCGCATTGAGAAATGTTTGAAGAGACCCTTTTAAAAGCTCCTGGAACGGATCTTTGAGGGGAAACTTTTTCGATCCGCCAAGCACGGAATGCTCAAGAATATGCGGAACTCCTGTGGAATCGGATACCGGTGTTTTAAAGGCAATGGAAAAAAGATTGTTGGGGTCGTCGTTGTATAAATGGATGAGCCTGGCCCCGGTTTTCACGTGTTTGAAAATATATGCAGTGCAACGAAGTTCGGCTATGGGCTCTATCCGCTCGCAGACAAATCCCTCCAGCGTTTGATTGACTTTCAGGTCGGTTTGCTTCATGTGTTTGATCCTTAAAAAAATGCAAATGAATTTTCGCCATGCATCATGTATAGACATTTAAATATACCTGAGATTGAGCGAAGAGAGAGCATTTAGTTAGGGCCTGATCGCCCGCGCTCAAAAAACCAGAACGGAAAGCAAAAGATAAAACTTTCCGTTGCAAAATCGGTAGACTTATTGGTTAGTACCTATATCTGGATTATATACGCATTTTGCGTATATAATATATAAAGTAAACTTATCCCATGCGGAGCATGGGGTTAGATTTCATATAATCAAAGTATTACATTTTATATAAATCATAAAATATCTATATATATTAACATGTTATGTGTATTATACTGTTTTTTTTCAAAATATATAGAAAAAATATCTACCATTTTGCAAAAGTACTATTATATTTATTCTCAACATTCGTTCCCAAGCCATTAAGCCCTTGACTATATATAATAAATCCGAGGCTGGTTTGAATTCGGCTCAAATCGTAAGCTAATAATTCTATCTTATGGAGGATGAAATGAATCGTAAATCTCAGGTTGTTATTGCTGGTCTCTTTTTATTTGCCTATGTATGCATCTGTTGGGCATCTATTACGGGAAGGGTAGTCGACGGTGCGGGAAATCCTGTTGCCGATGCAATGATCACCTATACAAATATAGACAACAGGTTGATCTATTCGTATACCTGTTCCGATGGAAGGTTTGTGATTCCCGGGCCATCGGAATGGGACATGAAAAATCTTAAAATGTATGATTGCTCTACGGATATTTTGCCAAATACCAAGGTTGATAAAAACAAATCCAACGCACCCGATCTTGTGGTTGTCGGAACGAGAATCCAATTTCACGTCAATGCGCAGCAACATGTTACCATTAATCTGCTTACGCTGAACGGACGACGGATCCAAACGGTATTTGATGAAAACCTTGCCCCGGGTAACTACCGCTTCTCGCCGCTTACCCTGGTTGCCAATCGGCTGTCCCGTCAGGTCTGTATTGTACGGGTCACCTGCGGAACAGTGTCGCAGTCCAAAGCAATTGCATATTGCGATGAGATAAAAGGCGGGTCTTTTGTTGCAAATGACAATGCCGTATCATCCGGCGCCGGCTTGCCGAAACTTCTTGCCTCGGTCGATACGCTTAGAGCAGGCAAGACAGGGTTCACCGCCAATCTTAAACCAATCGACAATTATTCGTCAAACATCGGGGATATCACCATTCAGACGCGGGACATAGAAGCTGAAATTACAACCTTAATGAACGGGAAAACCGCTTCATGGAAGGCCCGACAGGTCACCCAGGCAGTTCAGTACAGCACTGCAGATACTTGGGGAACAATATTTTTTGGTGTGGGAAACGGCGGGCCTACCACAACTGCCAATGCGGACATAACTGATACTTGGCAAACAGGAACAATAAATTCCGAGGGAACGCCCAAACTGGTGGCAATAGATGCGGTGCATGGGTTTATTTCTCCTCCAGGAGGGACTTTTTTCCCGCATAATATCGGCATGGGGTGTACAGGAAATCCACTTCTTGCCGAATTGGAAGAGAGAATCACGGCAATAGAACTGAGGGGAATGGGAATCAACTGGGCTTTTGCGCCTTGCATAGACGTGCCGCGCAATGTCCGTTGGGGACGTACGTATGAAGGCTGGGATGAAAGTCCCAGTGGCACGGTGCCTTTTGCCAAAGGGGCAATTCGCGGTTTCCAGGGCACAGATCTTTCTGCAAGCTGCGTTGTCGCCGCTACCGCAAAACACTTTGTGGGGTCAGGCGGTACGACCGACGGAATAAACGCCGGCAATTGCGCTACCGGAACAAACGATGTTTTGGCCAAAATCCATATGCCTCCTTTTAAAACTGCAGTTGACAATGGAGCAGCAACGGTCATGGCGTCAATGTGTCAATGGCTTGGCACCTCTATGCATTTCAACAAGACATTGCTTACCGACACGCTTAAAACAGCATGGAAATTTGATGGGTTCGTGGTTGGTGATTGGGGTTCGTCTTCGAGTGATTTAATCGGCAGTTTCAATGACGGCGTCGACAATATGATGACGCCGACAACATCCGATGCCACCTACGGCGTTGTGGTTGCAGCTCCCGCAGCCCGTCTTGATGATGCGTGCAGGCGCATTTTAAGGGTCAAACTCCGATTGAATTTAATGCAGAATTCAAAGGCAAACCGTGCGTACCTTCCTTTAATCAAGTGTTCATTACATAATCAGGTAGCACGGGAATGCGTGCGAAGATCGGTTGTTTTGCTGAAAAACGATGCAGTCAACGGTGCCAAACCGCTGCCGATTAATGTAAACTCCAACGTTCATATTGTTGGGTCTTTCGCGGATGATATGTATATGCAAATCGGCGGTTGGTGCCTTGACTGGCCCAGTGCCTGGTATGATACGCCGAAGCCCGTGCCGCCGGCCGGGACAACCCTGAAAGCCGCGATACAGGCTGCTTGCAAAGGAACGGTCACCTATTCGGCGACTTCTGCAAATATTCCCGCAACAGCAAACGTCATAGTGGTGTGTGTGGGCGAGCTTCCCTATGCCGAAACCGGCGGGGACGCACCGCTTAGCCAACCTATTACACTTACGCAAGCACATAAGGATCTGATTTCGCAATGTGCGGCCTCGGGAAAGCCGGTTGTTGTTGTACTTTATTCGGGCAGGCCGCTTATCATTGCCGACGACATTGCAAAGGTTCCTGCCTGGCTTGCGGCATTTTTACCAGGCACCGAAGGCGGCGGCATCGCAGACATACTATTTTCTGTAAACGGGGAGAAACCCACGGCAAAATTAAGTCATAGCTGGCCTAAAACAGTCGATCAGCTTCCGCTGAATGCCAACAGCCCAAGCGGCGCTCCATATGGGGATGCGGTCGGAAGCGGCGGTGATCCTTTGTTTCCGTATCATTTCGGATTGACATATTGATTATCGGTACATGTATTTTATTATGTAAATCAATTGTCCAATAGTATTATTATAAACCGGGCGGCAAAGACATGTCTTTGCCGCCCGGTTTGTTTCATCTTACTATGGTTGTATCGTCTGCATCGTAATCCGTTGCTCCGCAACTAAATAGTTGTAGCTGTGATTTTATACATTCGGTATGCCTCGGTACTGTGTCTACGGGTTTCGCGTAGATAATCCAGATATAGGTACTAATTATTGTTTTTGCACATTGCATTTGCATCAGGAAAACCGCTATCATAATGTATATTCAGAATAATGCAATTAACCCTTATATAAGGAAATTATCATGGATAAATACCTGAAATCAAATAAGCTTGAAAATGTGCTATACGATATCCGCGGGCCAGTGCCTCAAGAAGCCAAAAGAATGGAAGAGGAGGAAGGTTACCAGATTATAAAGCTCAACATCGGCAATCCTGCGCCGTTCGGACTCATGGCGCCCGATGAAATTATTCATGATATGATCCATAACCTTGCGACAACGCAGGGCTACAGCGATTCCAAAGGATTATTCTCTGCCCGCAAGGCAATAATGCAGTATTGTCAACATAAAAATATTGCCAATGTTACCATAGAAGACATTTATACGGGCAATGGGGTCAGCGAATTGGTCGTGATGGTCATGCAGGGCCTTTGCAATAACGGCAGCGAAATATTGATTCCTGCTCCCGATTATCCGCTTTGGACTGCGGCAGTAAACTTGGCAGGCGGCAAACCGGTGCATTACTTATGCGACGAACAGGCGAATTGGTATCCCGATATCGAGGACATCAAAAAGAAAATAAATTCAAATACCAAGGCCATCGTGGTCATTAATCCTAATAATCCTACCGGAGCATTGTATCCGAGGGAATTGTTGGAACAAATCGTTGAAATCGCCCGGCAGCACAATCTCATTGTTTTCTCAGATGAAATTTACGACAAAATCGTTTATGATGGCGCCGAACATGTGTCAATTGCATCCCTTGCCGAAGACGTTTTATTCATCACCATGAGTGGTTTGTCGAAGACATATCGTATTGCAGGGTTTCGGGCAGGATGGATGGTTGTTTCGGGCGACAAACGCAATGCCGGTGATTTCATCGAAGGCCTGACCATGCTTGCGTCAATGCGATTATGCAGTAATGTCCCTGCGCAATCGATAATCCAGACTGCCCTTGGAGGATATCAAAGCATCAATGATTTGATTGCTCCGGGCGGACGTTTGTATCAACAGCGTGAAGCGTGCTGCAATGCGCTTGCCGAAATTCCAGGAGTATCGTTTGTAAAACCTAAAGCTGCGTTTTACATGTTTCCAAAGCTTGATATTAAAAAATTCAATATTAAAAATGACGAAACATTCGCGTACGATTTTTTGCGTGAAGAAAAAGTGCTTATTGTGCATGGTTCAGGGTTCAACTGGCCGCATCCCGACCATTTCCGCATTGTTTTATTGCCCCGTGTCGATGATATTACCATGGCAGTGAACAGGCTTGGGCATTTTTTGAAAACATATAAGCAGCATTAAAAACCGATTTCATTCAGTAGGGGCGATTAATCAATTGCCCCTACTGAAATAATTTTCATGCAATTTTTTTTTACAATTCCCTGCCAACATTTTCATTGAGAGTAAAACTGCGCACCGTGTTTTGAGGTATCTTGTCTTTAAAGAATTCTTTCCATACATAGAAGAATCCCTGCAATAATTCGTCCTCAGTAAAATTTTTCGGTTTAAATACCACGTTCGCATGGTTCCATAAAGAATAATTCCTGTGAAGCAACCGGTTTTCCTCTACGATTTGCCTGCCGAATTTTGTGCCGGGAAACGGCGTGGGAATATAGAATTCCGCCAGATCGATTTTTGCGTCATGGGTAAATTGTAAAATCCTGTCGGCAGCACCGTTGTCCTGAATATCGAACCCGATGCCGAATGACCCGAAAAAGTGTATGCCGCTGTCTTCGATCATTCTCACCAGGTCTATTCCTGCTTGCCAATCGGTCTTGGAGCAATTTTTGTCGAACAGTGATTGCGACATGCGGTCGAAGCCGAAGACCGTGTACATGGAGGCAACGCCGCCTTCTTTAAGCTTTTTGTAAAATTGCGGATCAGGCGCCATCATCATGGTGGAGGCCAAAAATATTTTTATATCGCCTATGTCCCTGGTCCTTTCCATGATCGACAATAAAAACTTCATGGGCTTTTTACCGGGCAGCATTACGGTATCGTCTGTAAAATAGAATTCCTTATACGGCATGGATTTGATATCGGCAATGATGTTGTCGACGGGACGAAGCCGGAACATGGTGCCGCCCATATATGGAACGGGGCAGCCGGCGCATGGCGCCGGACAGCCCCGCATGACCTGCACAAGATGCGCTTTCCACCGGTACTTGTTTTCATTGAAAATGCTGCGTTTTGGAATCGGGTGCCGTGCAATATCGGAATATGACGCAGCTTCATATTTTGGTTTCAGCGAATTGTTTTCTGCATCATCAAGGATACTGCTCCACAGGTCTTCGACTTCTCCTATGCAAACGCTGTCCGCATGTTCAAGCGCTTCATCGGGCATTGCCGTGGCATGAATCCCGCCGATAATGGTTTTTGTGCCCCGTTTTTTAAATTCATCGGCAATTTCATAGGCCCGCTGGGCTTGGGGGGTAAAGCAGCTTATGGCAACAAGGTCTGCATTTTCATCAAAGTCAATTTTCTCGATATTGTCGTCGGAAAGTGCCAGCTCGATATTTTTGGGGGTAAGGGCCGCAATCGTTGGCAAGGCAAGCGACGGAGGCATGGTATAATCGCCGATAACATGGTTTGAAAGCGCACTCCGAAGCCCCGAATGGTCTTCGAGGAATTTTTTGAATTTCGGATAAATCAATCTGATTTTCATGGGTCGTTTTCTATGAGTTTAGAATTGCCGCAACGGTTTCTTTGGCGCTTGCCATGACATTGTAAATTCCATTGCCCGATTTCGTCCAATGTCCTACCTGAAATATATTGGAAATATGTGTTGTAAAGGGTAGTTTCGATTGGCCGTACAGCTCCTTGACATTTTCAAAACCATACAATGCGCCGTTTGTGTTTCCCGTATATCGTTCAATGGTTTTGGGTGTTGCAGTTTCACAAACAAGTATCCGTTTCGAGAAATCGCCGAAAAGGGATTTCGCTTTCAATAAAATAGCGTCCCGTAACATTTCTCTTGCACTGCCCCAATTATCAAAAGCATCATGTCTGGTAAAATATATGAACGTAAGGGTGTTTTTTCCCGGTTCACCCGGCGGGCGCATGATTATCAAATGGTCTATCAGATCGGGCGGGCCCGAAATAATTCTGTTGTAAATAGCATCATGATCATCCTGCGAAAACCAAAGCAGTATATTGTTTTCAACTATGTCGGATGCGTCACCTTCGATACCGCAATAAACGCAGAAAGCCGAAATTGAGGGATGAAGTTTGCCGAGACGCGAAAGCCACAATTTGCTTCTGGATTTTTCGGGTATTATTGACATATGTAAAATGTACGGGCTGATATTCGAAACGAATTGCGTTGCCGAAATTGAATCACCGTTGACTGATACGATTGATGATGCCTGTTTCGGTTCGCCCATACGTATGGAACAAACCTCCCAATTTGTCCGGATTTGTCCGTTGTTTTTAATGATAACGGATGCCAATGCCTTTGCAAGTTTTGCGAATCCACCCTTGATATAGTGATTGCCTTCAAGCGCATGCACATAGAAAATGAGAGAATTAAAAAGCGGAGCGACAGCGGGCGATGTGCCGCCAAAAGGCCATATGGTATGAAACAATGCTTGCAGTTTCACGTTTGAAATAAACGAGGCTATGTATTCCGCATAAGACATTGAGGATGGAACCAATGCCTGCCGGTCTTTGCCGGGATTTCCTTTGTAGGTTGATAAGTGTATAGCCATATCGTTTAGGATGGCAACAATCGCGTCGGAATCGTTGGGAAAATTTTTCCTGAATTGTTGTAATATTTTGGCAATTCCCCGGGGATATGAAAAACGCGATGATGGTGTTACAGCCTGCATTGTCGTCGCATAGGGGATAATTTCAAGATCATTTCGTATGCCCAGTTCCGATAGAATGCTGCAGATAAAACCATCGTCTGCCATTGGCGCCGAATGCACGGAAGAATCGAAAGTAAAGCCTTTTCTCGAAAAACTCTGGGCGCAACCGCCTATCTGGAAATGCTTTTCGACAATGCAGACTCGTTTGCCTTTTTGTGCCAAAAGTGCGCCGCACGTAAGTCCGCCGATACCGGAACCGATTATTGCAATGTCGAAGTTATTTGACAAAAGGAATTTCCTCGTGCAGAAAATACCATTGCTCCAAATGGTTTGCGCAGATGCGTTCGAACGATTGGTACATTGTTTGGACCAGTGATGGGTCGCGGGAATCGACGTTTACCAAATGCAATTCATAGGTTTCATTACCGGTTCTTAGGGCGAATGCAATGCAAACGGTAATTTCCCCATGCATAAAGGACACGAGTTTATGAAGACCCGCACCGCCAAAAACATGTCGATTAAACAGGTTTATATCAAGGCTGTATCGGGTTTTTTCATCAAATACCGACATCAGTAAACTTCCACGCCGAAGGACTGCCGCCATTTCCAACGATGAAGCGGAATCGGAAGCTCCGACTTCAATAAAATGTATATCGGCGAACAAACCGCTTTGCGATAAAGCAATTGCTGCACTTTTTGCAGCCTCAGACGATGACCCGGTTGCAAATTTCAATGTTCCGGTAAAAGGAATTCCTTCACAGGAAAGCCGAGGACCAATAAGTTCGACTGCGCCAAAATGGCATACTGCCAACAGAACACCTTTTTTTTGGTCGAGGCTGTTTTTAATAGTCGAAATATCACCTATGAATTTCATTTTTTCTTTCAGGTACTGTGCATAGGCTTGCGGAGTCATTGCAAAAGGAATCAGCTTTTCATAATAGTGGAGCAGTATATGGTGTTGAATATTCTTTAATCTGTTATTATCGCATTTCAATCCGAATTTGCGACAATTATTCCTGATAACCTCGGACTCATCGGGATTGGACTCATACCATTCCAAGCCTTTGGACAACACATAGTGTTTCAGCGCTTCCAATGATAATGCGGGAAGCGATTGCATGAAATCTTTTGTTTGAAGATGGCTGGATAATGACATGTTCAAAAAATACCTGAAGTTGAAACGACAAACAAGATCACTTTTCCACGACGGGGTTCCAAAAGGAAATAATTCCCTGTTGCCTAAAAACAGTGAGGATGTCTAAAACCTGGTGTTCACGATCGGCATTGTTTTCGGTATCATGAAATCCTCGAAGAACAGATTGCATTAATTGCCCGAATTTTACTGCCCTATCGGTTGGAATCGCATCGAGAAGAAATTTCTCCAACAAAGAAATCGAAAAAAGGAGTACTTCCCACCGTGTAAATGGAGCGCATACGAAAACAGTATCGCCTTTTTGTGGTATTGAATCCCGAATCCCTGCAAGGGACAAAAGGTCGGTCAAAAGGAAAGGGATCTGTATTGCCTTTCCCGGTGCTATGCGGACAATTCTGGTTTGCGGCGTAATCGGTATCGTGGCTTGCCGTAAGGTTTTGCCGTTTTTGAAAAGTTTTTGCCGATTCGGCGAATTCATCATAAGAATCCGATAAATGTCGAGTTTGAAAATTTCCTCAAAAGCAGCAATCTCCCGGGCCAAAGCCCCAGCCATCGATGCTTCGGAAAGAAATATGGCTTTAATTTGATCTTCAAAGCCCTCGATGAAATTCGTGTTTGTCGCAACAATCCCGCGTGTCTGTAAAAACGATTTGGTTTTTTGGCCGATCCGCCGGTACAGTGCACCGGTATCGCTGTCGCACCGTTTTTCCAAATAGTCAAGGCTTTTCCTGAATCGTGTGTAAAAGTAAAACAGCGCCAATGCAATGTCGTCGAATTCCACGAGATCGTCGAGGGAGAAGGCTTTGTATAGGGCAATATTTTTATATTCGATTTCACATTTGAGGTCCAATACGTTCATGGAATCGTTTTCAAGTGCATGCATGCCGTAGGCGTGGGCATTGATTTCAAGGGGTGTTCCTTTGATGAGGGTAAGCGGAAACACCATAATGAAACTGGGTGAAAGTTTCAAAGAATCTGCAACCGATGTCTTGAATGATTCCATTGAGTCATTCGGCAGTCCAAAAATGAGGTCGACATAAAAATTGATTGGGTATTTGGCAAGAATGTCTTTAATATCGCTGAATAAACGGGGGCTTAGTGCTCTATTGATTTTAGCAAGAACATCATGGTTGGTCGATTGTATGCCAACGCAGATTTGGGCCTGCGATTCGCAGAACAATGCCGCCAATTCCTCGTCCATTTTGTAAAACGAACAATAAAAGAACAGTGATGTGGCATTGTTATATTTCTTGCACACGACTAAAATGGCTTTCGCATAAGAAATATCAAGGTCGAACACTGCGTCGGCGAAATGAATGCAATCGAAATTCTGTTCAAAAAGCCATTGTAATTCCCGCTCGACCCGGGTAATGTCGTACCGGTATGGTTTGTGATTGCGATGGCTGAAATGACAATAGATGCATTTATAGGGGCATCCGCGTCCGGTTTCGTACACCATTGCAAGTCCGCAGGAGTCCGATCGTTTTATGTTTACAGTAAAGGGATAAATGGAAGGAATATCCGATGGGTCAAGCGTATATCCCTTTGTAAATTCTCCGGCACCTCCTATGGTGGGGGAAAACGAATAGCCCGTAAGGTGGGCCGGCAAGGCGGTTTTGTCGAACAATGCGGCAATAAGAGCAGGAAGTTTTGTTTCTGCCTCTCCGAAAACAAGCAAATCGATGTCCGGATTATGGCCGAAAAAATCCATGCACTCTTCGCTTTTCTTCATCGACAATTCCGGGCCGCCTGCGATAATGCGGGTTTTGGGAGCGGATTTTTTAATTTCCCTGATGAGTGCCAGCGAGAAAGCAACATTCCAGCAATATACCGAAAACCCTACGCAATCGGCATTACATGCGAGAATATCAGAAAGCATTTCTGCATGAGTTTGAACAGTGCTGTTGAAATAGTGGCAATGTATTTCGAAATTCTCATTAATCCAAGAATCCGATTCAAGCACTTTTGCGCAATATAAAATTCCGGGCATGACATAGTAATGTGCGGGTTTGGGATAGGATATTGCTCCCCATGAGCCTTGTTCGTTTCCAATATAAACGAGAATAATTTTTTGTTTTGTCATAAAACGGATTGGCTATATGAAAGTCGGTGGGGTTAATCAGGAAAACCAGAGACGCACGGTCGTGCGTCTCTGCAAAGAAACTAATGGAATTATTTTTTCTGGTCGAGATATTTTTGTACGGTTTCCGCGCATTTGGAAATGGTTACAATGTTCGGAAACTCGGTTTCGGGAATGGTTACGCTGAATTTTTTTTCCATTGTGGCAAGTACTTCCAAAAGGGCCATGGAATCCAAGCCCATGTCTTTAATAAAATGCGCATCATCGGTGATTTTGTCCGCGTCGATTTCCATGTCGTCTGCTATTTCCATAATCAAGGTGCGAATCGCAGATTTAATGTCCGGTGTTGTCATTCTTTCTCCTTTTGGCCAATGATGTATAATTGATTTTATAATCTGTTTTTCAATACTATACTTGCGCAATATCCATCGCATGAGAATGAATTTACAAGAACATAATTGCTTGCAACCTGTTCCCTGGTGTCGAAAACCAAATCGATTGGAGCGTTAATCCCGTACCTGCCCGCTGCTCCGCTGATGCGCTTTGCATGCATGTCGGTAAGTGCGCATGCAACATTCAAAGATCCTGATGCGCCGAGGCATTCGCCTGTTTTTAATTTATATGCAGCAACAGGAACCTTGGGGAAAAGTTTGGATATCACCGAGGCTTCCATAGCATCCCCATGCGGATTGCCATTTGCGCTTGCGGCAATAAAGCTGATGTCATTCGGCAAAATTTCCGCCTGCAAAACAGCTTTTGAAGCCGCATGTTCCGCGCCGCTTGCATCGGGATTATATCCGTACTTTTCTTGCTTCGGATCAAAACAACTGTGTATTCCCGCAATTTCCGCGATAATCGTTGCATTTCGTTCTTTTGCCGATTCCTCGGTTTCAACGCAAAAAACCGCACACCCTTCTCCCATTAAAAAACCATCGGCCTCGGAGCCAAACGGCATACAAGTCCCCTTGGTCGACAGCGCATTGCTTTTTGCAAGTCCTGCAAGAGCATAATAGCTGAGTTCCTCCAGCCCGCCGACAATGAGGCGTTTTGCGTGTCCGCTCCTGATATATGTGCACGCATATGCAAAGGCGTCCATTCCGGCGTTAAAAGTCGTTGAAACGGTAGTGCTTGACATGCGCGACAGATAGCGGATGTTTGCATTCGAGGTCGGCGCATTGATTACTGTGTTTGCAAATGCCATGGGGTTAACGTTGTGGGGGCCATTTGCAATGGCATCCGACAAAAAATCGCCGATGCTTTGCACGCTGCCGAAAGCGGTTCCGATGCACAGGCCAGGTCGCAATTCTTCGGGACCTGTGGCAAACATTTCCTTGAACCCAAGTTCGCATGCGGCAAGTAATAATTTGGTTGCCCTGTCTTTGGTGCGCAGGCCCTTTTTTCCTAAAATCGGCTCAGGGTCGAAATTCGGGATATTGAAACAGGGCTGCGGTTGCGAAAAGGAATGGAACCCAAAGTCGGATACCGTGCCGATTTTCGGGGCAGCACCAAGGCTTTCGATGATTTGCTCGGTTGTCGTACCAAGGCAGCTTATGGAACACGAACCGGTAATTACGATTTTCACGACGTGGCCCCGAATCTTCCTAAAATAAGTGCAGAGGTATTTCCGCCAAAGGCATAGGCATTGGAAACAACGCGGTTTACCGAAGCGCATCGGCTTGCATTGGGTACATAATCCAAATCGCAATCAGGGTCCGGTTCGGAATAATTAATTGTGGGCAAAAGCGTATTATGCTGAATCATTAAGCAACATGCAACAGCCTCGATGGCGGAGGCAGCGCCCATAGTATGGCCGATCATTGATTTTATCGATGAAACCGGAATTGATTTGGCTTTTTCGCCAAAAACGGATTTGATAATGAATGTTTCAATTTTGTCGTTTTCCTTTGTACCCGTACCGTGCGCGCTGATGTAATCGACTGTATCGGGTGTAATGTTTGCATTTGAAAAGGCCTTGTTCAAAGCAAGGATGCCGCCGGAACCGGACGGGTCGGGAATTGTCATATTGTGCGCGTCACATGCAATGCCGTAACCAAGTACTTCGGCAATAATGGTAGCGCCCCGTTTTTGTGCATGAGTCAATGTTTCCATGACGACCGCACCCGCACCTTCACCAACGGCCATGCCGTCGCGATTTTTGTCGAATGGCTTGCATGATTCCTTTGCCGTTGCAAGGAGCCTGTTAAAGCCTGTAAACGCAATTTTAGAAATCGGATCACTGCCGCCGGCAATAACAATGTCGGCCATATCGAGGCCAAGCATGTCGAATGCATATCCAATGGCATAATTTCCAGCTGCGCATGCTGTGGGTATCATGATGACCGGTCCGCAGGCATTACAATGTCGGGCAACATGTGCAGCAATTTTTCCACAGGGATATTGGCCCGGGAGCTTTGGGTCAAGGGTATCTAATGTTTTATTTGCTGTGAAAATATTTTCTATACATTGTTCAAGAATTTGAGGCTCACCCATAGTTGTGCCAAAGCTTACCCCAACACGGAATGGATTTTCCTTGGAAATAGCAATGCCCGATTGTTTCAAAGCCATTTGAGTGGCGGCAATAGCAAAGTGGCTTGATCTGCCCATGGATTCTGCTTCTGTAGCAGTAAGAAATTCCTGAGGCTTGAAATTTTGTACTTCGCCACCGATGTTTGTTCTAAAAACCGTTGTGTCAAATGCTGTTATGGGCCTTAAACCATTGCTACCATCTTTAGCCGCATTCCAGAATGCTTCAATACCAATGCCTATTGGTGTGACAGCGCCAAGCCCGGTTATAACAACTCTTTCTTTTTTCATAAATTTATTAACCCGGCCGTTTCCCTCTTCACCAAAGGTTCGGAGGACATGTCGATAGTGGATTGCTGTAGCTGTGAGTATTATAAACCCGGAATACCTCGTTACCTTGGTTTACGCAAAAAAGCACATGCACTGAGAAATTTTGAAGTGTAGACCAAGGTACCGAGTGTAAAAATTATATATAGTTGCTGGCGCATGATTTGAATGTAAAATACTTTAATCAGAGAATTGGTTCAATAAAATCCGAATTGCTTAGTAACTAAATAAAAATTATTTATGCGGGACGCGTAGACCCATGGTACCGAGGTTTACCGAGTGTATAGAATCACAGCGACAACTTATCCCGCAGCGCAGCGCGGGGTTATAGACTTAATACCAAAAAGCAGCGACTTAAAAAACGAAACATAAAAATTGAAAAATAATCCATGTGAATAATGAGGCAAGAACCCATTTTCAGGCAGTCAATCCTCCGTCGATTGTGAAAACCTGACCGGTTATATATGACGCTTTGTTTGAAAGCAGAAATGAAACAAGGTCGGCCACTTCATGAGCCGTTCCAAGCCTTTTCATCGGAATTGCTTTCTTTATCTCTTCAATATGTGTTTCGTTCATTTTTTTAACCATATCGGTTTCAATATACCCCGGCGCAACGCAGTTGACGCGGATGGAAAGTTTCGCAACCTCTTTGGCCAGGCTTTTTGTAAATCCGATAATTCCGGCCTTTGAAGCACAGTAATTGGTCTGACCGGCCACGCCGGTCATTCCGCTCACCGAAGTGATATTGACAATACAACCATTTTTGTTTTTCATGAAATAACCGATTATGTTGCGGGTCACGTTGAAATAGCCGTTTAAATTCGTGTTGATGACATCGTCCCAATCCTGTTTGGGCATGATAAATAAACTTTTGTCGCGAGTAATTCCCGCATTGTTGACCAGACAATCGATGGTGCCGAGCAATTCCTTTGCAAATGCGATAAGCTTTTCGGCCTGGCTAAAATCCGAAACATCGGTTTGGTATGCAAAGACTTTTTTCCCCTGCGCTGTTAATTCCGCGACAAGGCTCTCCGCAGTTTCTTTACCACTATTATAGGTGAAAACAATTGAGTTTCCTTCAGCTGCAAGTTTTTCGACAATTGCCTTGCCAATGCCTTTGGATCCGCCCGTGACTATGACATTTTTTCCCATATTTAATTATCCTTCTTTTGTTTTAAATCAATATTTGTTTTTAATCAATTTCTTTATGGAAAGGGCTCCGCCCTTTAGAACCCGTAAGGAAAATGCTTATTATTAAGGGCGGGCTGCCCGCCCAATATAAATCGTTACTTTCAGAAGGGATATAAAGGGGCTGCGAAGCGCCCCTTTCCAATAGAATAAAATAAATTAAAGTTTTAAAAGACCTTTTTTAACGGAATCCTTCACAGTCTGGGAATATTCCCTTGACTTTAAAATGTTTTCCGCCTTTTGCTTAAACGACGAAAGCGATTCTTCCAAATCCGCGTTTTTAAAGAACTCCTGCCATAAAGAAATAAACCCTGATAATAGCTTTTCCTCTGAAATCAATTTTGGTTTAAAAACAATGTTTGCACAGTTATATTTTTTCCAGTTCCTCGGCAGAATAAATCGGTTTTCTTGTTCAACACGTTTCCAGAAAGGCGTACCGGGAAACGGTGTGGCAATGAAAAATTCCGCGGTTTTTACTTTTGCCTGATTGCAAAAATCCAGGATGACATCGAACTGGTCCTCTCCCATAGTGTCGAAACCCACGCCGAACGATCCGAAAAACCGTATGCCACGGTCCTGCAGTTGCTTCACAAGATCAAGGGTGCGAGCCCAAACCAGCGGGTCTTTTTTGTAAAACCTCTGGCTGAACGGGTCGCTGGCGAAAACTGTGTACATGCTGGCTGCGCCTGCCTTGGCCAAAGAATCGAGAAACGCGGGGTCGGTATGCATGGCAGGCGAGCACGACAGAAACATCCTGACCTTGAAGTCCTTTATGCACTCGCAAAGGTCCATCATATACCTGGTGATGCGCGGCCGATTCAGCATTACCATATCATCGGTTATGTAAAATTCCTTTCCCGACAGCTTTTCTATTTCAGCAACAACAGTTTCGAGGGGCCTAAGCCTGATTTTAGTGTCCTGATAAAGCGGAATATTGCACCATTCGCAGCCGAACGGGCACCCGCGCGTAATTGATACAAGCGATGCATGCCAGTCGTATTTGTCCTCGATGTCGAAAATGCCTTTTTTCGCGGAAACAATTTCCTCGGGCAATGGAACGCTTTGTGCTTTATAGACCTTTTGCAGGCAATTGTTTTTGCAATCGGAAATAATGGTTTGCCAAACCGTATCGGCTTCTCCAATGCAAAGACTTGTGCAATGTCCCGCCGCGTCTTCGGGTGCCATAGACGGGTGCATGCCGCCAACAATGACCGTTTTATTGCGTCGCAAAAATTCGTCGCCGATTTCGTAGGCAAAGCCGGCTTGCGGCGTGAAATAGCTTATGGCGAAAATATCGGCATCGTCGCTATAGTCAACAGCCTCGATATTTTGGTCTACGACCTTCCACGACACATCGTCCGGAAGAAGGTTGATAAGAATTGGGATTCCCATTGCAGGCGGCATGCGAAAAGCCCATGTGGCTGCAATGGCCGGCATTTCGGCCAGCTGCGGATATGTTTCAAGGAATTTTTCGAATTTTGGATAAATGAACGTGATTTTCATTAGTACCTATAACTCGATTATATACGAATTTTGCGTATATAATCAATAAAATAAACTTATCCCATGCGACATGCCCCCGAAGCGATAGCGGAGTGGGAAGCATTGGGTTGGTTCAAAATAACTTAGGAAAAAAGCTTTTACGCGACTTTCCGGTGAAACGAGAGCAATGCAGCGCCGAAAACAAAGCCGCCTATGCAAAGCATTGCGAGCCCTTGCTCCCATAATTCGGCAAAACCGCTTCCTTTTAAAAACATTTCGCGCAGGATGAACATGAAATACCGGAGTGGATTGATAAGAGTCAGTTTTTGTACCCATAAAGGCATGTTTTCAAGGGCAAGGAAGAATCCGGAAAGAAACAAAAAGAAAATGAGAATAAACCAGAGCATGAAAAGGACTTGTTGAGCATTTCTTGCAATGGTGGAAACAAGGATGCCGATGCCCAGCGATGACGACATGTAAATAAGGCCGAAAAACAGAAGCACAAAAAAATTGCCTTTAAACGGTACGCCAAACCATAGGGTAGCGGCAGCAAGAACAGCGCATAGCTCAAAAAGGCCTATTGCTATATAGGGCACGATTTTGCCTAAAACAACATAAACAGGGCTCACCGGCGTAACCATGAGTTGCTCGAGTGTTCCTGCTTCCTTTTCTTTTACAATAGAAAATCCCGTAAGAAGCGCGGTTATCATGGTGACAAGCACAACCGCAAGAGCAGGGACCATGTACCATGTTGATTTTAGGAGCGGATTATAAAGAATTGCAGGACGCACTTCGATCGGTAAAACGTTCTGTATTTTCAGGCCTTTTGCGGCGAGTTTGTCTTTAAGGTAAGAAATATTCCATCCGGAAATAATAGAGCTTATATAACCGCTGGAAACAGTGGAGGAATTTGCATCCTGTCCGTCCACAAGTAATTCAACGGAACCACCTGAAGGCAGCGTGAGATCACGTGCAAATGATTGCGGAATGATCAGAGCAAGGCGGGCAGACCCGGCATCGAGACGTAAACGCGCCTCGGATTCGGAAATTGCGTAACCCGCGAATTCGAAAAGTTGATTATGAAGTATGTCTTGAACAAGCGATACGCTTTGCGGTGAATTGCTTCTGTCGAGTATCGTGATTCCCGTGTTTTTCACTTCGGTCGTTATTGCATATCCCAGGATGAACATCTGAAGCACGACCGGCATGATGATAAGGCGCATGATCATAGGGTCGGAACGTATTTGGGTAAATTCTTTCCAAATCATTAGTCGTAAAAACCTCACAATTTTACCCTGAACTTTCTAATAGAGACAATGAGCAGAAACAGGCCCATACCGGTCAAAACCAGCATGGGTTTCCATAAATCCGAAAGCCCGACTCCTTTAAGGATAATGCCGCGTATGATTTCCAAAAAGTATGTTGCCGGAAGCGCGTGCGCAATCCATTGCAAAACGACAGGAATGCTTTTAAGCGGAAATATGAAACCCGACAAAAGCACTGTAGGCATGACCGTTACCGGTAAGACAATCAGCATTGCATGTTCTTGCTTTTTGCTCACCGTGCTGATGAGAAGCCCCAGCGCTAGCGCAGCGAATATGTATATGAGGCTTGACACAGCTAAAAGCAACAAACTTCCGCTGATCGTGACTCCGAAAACAAAATAGCCAACAACAAGAATAAGCAGGCCGTCTATTGCCGCGAGAACGATATAAGGCGCAATTTTGCCGATCATAATTTCATGGGCTTTGATGGGCGACACAAGCATTTGCTCCAATGTGCCAAGTTCTTTTTCTTTTGTAATCGTAAGCGAGGTGAGCATTGCTGAAATCATCATAAGAATAATCACCATAAGCCCGGGGACAAAATATCGGGCGCTTTTTTGCTGCGGATTATAAAGAATCGCCTGATGTATCGTAATAGTTGAAGGAATTTGGACATGCAAAATTTTTAGCGCGGCCTGTTGCAAAAACGGCTCAACGACATTTCGCAAAATCGTGCCGAGGTTTTGATCC
>Ga0182027_10001570_pt1 | contig 38037 bp, 42 predicted proteins | sample 712E1DmetaG_FD_121300 | JGI IMG/M metagenome (GOLD analysis project Ga0182027, IMG submission 121300) | Permafrost microbial communities from Stordalen Mire, Sweden - 712E1D metaG (Illumina Assembly) | ecosystem: Environmental > Terrestrial > Soil > Wetlands > Permafrost | place: Sweden...
AACATATGCCTATACAATTCTACACTTACTTCCATCTTGTTCCTTATTGTACGTATCTTCTTTGCTAGATCCGGTTCTCCAAAGACATCATTAATCCAATTTGCGAAGTCATTCTTTGTATCAGTCACATGATACTTAAACATATCATCGCTAATTGACTGCAAAGTATCTGCTAACTCTTTACCACTCTTTATTTTTCTTCCATCACACAATACAAAGTATTTGTCTGGAGTTACTTCCACATACAATAATCTTTTAACTAACGGAGCAGCAACCTTTACAGGCACAGGTACTGGCGTTACAACCTTTGCAGACACAGTTGCAGGCAACATTGTCTTTACCGGAGCCTTCACAACAACTTTCTTTACCGGTTTCTTATACAATACTACTTTCTTTTTCAATTTTATCACCTCTAAAAACTTGTTTCAATCTTATCAAATTTTATCTTTAGCGTTATATAACATTATATTTTTATCTCATTAACTAATTTAGCAGGATTTTCTGTTATTCTATGCTTGACAGTATATTTATCTTTCAATTCTATGACTATGCTTTTTTCCTGCACTAAATTTTTCATTCTCAATATTAAATCATTTAATATATTCATGAAATTGATGTATGATTCATACGGCGTATCATATGGATTGAAATATTTATGTACATCTCCATCATTAAAATATTTTGTACACATGTAATAAAAGTGATCACTCGTCGTTAACTTGCGCCAATCCTCGAGTAAAGATTTGTTGTTTAATTCTTTCAACACTTTTTCTAAAGCATACAATTCTGATAATGCTGAATTCTGCATATTATTTCCAACCCATGCACTCAAATCCCTTTCTATATCTGCCCAAGATAAATAACTATGAATATCTAATTCTGCGACAGGTTCGACTTTTGCTAATTCTGACGGCCAGATAAATTTGGTGTGAGAATTCTTGAATAATTCATGAGGAAGATGTCTCATGAAATTAAATATTCCAGTATCTTCCCATTGATGCTCACCGAATGTTTCATAATCCATGAATAAGTTTATCGAGTGCTCTGCATGCTGATTTATCCAATGAGCATATTTCTCCGAAGTCAGAGGATAGCTTTCCCAGGATTTCTGGCCAAATCTGAATGCTATATCATCACTTAATTTATAATTCTTTAATAATAATCTCATAGTCTTTGTCGTCTTTGCTCTATAAACATAATTCGGACTGCGCCACTGCAATATATGATCCGCGCCTTCTGCAAGCATCGCTTTATATCCGAGCTGTTCAATAAAATTCGCAATCTCATTGTTAAATATCAATTCCGTATTTCTAAATACAGTCGGCTCTTGATTAAATAATTCTTTTATCTTTTTTCTGTGCAAATCTATTTGCGCTTTGAATTCCTCTTTAGAATAAAGATATGAAAGCGAATGATAATATGTTTCTGACAAGAATTCTACACATCCTGTAGCGGCAAGTTTCTTGAATGATTCTAGAACTTCCGGAGCATATTTTTCAAATTGCTCTAGGGCAACACCGGTTATGCTATATGCTATTTTGAATTGTCTGTCGGTGTTTTTATATGTATTGATCAAATCTAGCATCGTCTGATTCATCGGCATATAACATTTCATAGCAACTTTTTGCATAACTTCCTTGTTTTTTGCATCATCAAAATAATCACTATTATGACCTATATTGAATACTGAATATTTTTTCATCCTATACGGTTGATGTATCTGAAAATAAAAACATATGTTTGGCATAATTAATCCCTTCCTTTCTCTCTTTGATTTTCTTCCGTCATGACCTTTATGATTTAAAGACGCCGTGCCTCTCGTGAAGCACACTATTATACATCTCAATACATTTTTCTGCTGGAACATTCCAGCTGAAGGTGTGAACTTCCATAATTCCGTGCTTTGATAATTCGTGATGCAAACTTCTATAATTTAGCACGCTGATTATCTTGTTTGCTAATTCATCAATATCCCAGAAGTCGACTTTCAATGCATGCTTCAACACTTCACTTACTCCCGACTGTTTTGATATGATTACAGGAACATTATTTCTCAGAGCCTCTAATGGTGTGATTCCAAATGGTTCACTTACCGACGGCATAACATATAAGTCTGCTGCCTGGTATGCCTTATCAACATCTTGTCCTGAAACAAATCCTGCAAATAATACTTTGTTGCCAATGCCAAGCTGTGCAACTCTATCAATCAATCTCGCTTCCATATCACCGCTGCCGGCAATAATGAATTTTACATCCGGATCATAATCTAAAACTTTCTTTGCAGCCTCGACAAAATAATCAGGACCTTTTTGTAAAGTGAGTCTTCCCAAGAATAATACAACTTTTTCATGCTTCTTTATATCAAACTTACTTTCGCTACCACTGAAATCTACAGCATTATGCACGACCACAATCTTTTTTTCTGGAATGCCATAATGCTCCATTATTTTTTGCTTTGTGAAATATGATACTGCAACAACTCTATCTGCAAACTCCATTCCTTGTTTTTCTATACCATAAACATAATCATTGATACTATTTCCGCCCGTCCTGTCATACTCTGTAGCGTGGACGTGAACAATTAATGGTTTGCCTGATATCTTCTTTGCTTCTATGCCTGCCGGAAATGTCATCCAATCATGACAATGTATTATATCGAAATCCTCACTTTCTGCAATCATCCTCGCGGCTAAACTTAAACGGTATACTTCATCGTGAATATTTTTTCCGTATAATATCTTAGAATTATCCCCGCGTTTTTCCATGAGCTTAACATAATTATCATACTCTTGTCTATATTGAGCATCAGAAAGATATGGTGTTAGCAAAGTGTCTATCCGTTTAATCTTTAGATTATATTTGTAAAGGTTAGAAGCTATTAATAATTTAACAAATTCGGCTTTCATATCTTCTGGACCGTTTGGCATCACAAAAGTTACTTCAACATTCTTGTTTGTCAAGCCTTTAGTCAATCCATAACAAGCTGTACCAAGGCCTCCAGACATGAACGGTGGAAACTCCCATCCAAACATAAGTACTTTTAATTTATGCATGCTCACCTCAAAGTAAAAAAGTAATATATCAACACAACATAATCGACTTGCAATCAATCAAAAAATTGTGCAACATTATGCTATAATATAACCGAATCTATAGCCAAAAATTACAATTATACTCAAACTTACTCTTTTATAAATGCGATTTTGTATTTACTGAAGTAAGATATATAAAAATGTTTCTATTTTTTAGTAGATTTTTAGTAAAAAATGATATTAAAATAGCAATAAAAATATCACTTTTGAAAGAATAAAATTTGATTGAAAGTTGAAACTTCCGCATAAAAAAGACACAAGTAAATTCATTAGTTAATAACTTTAATTTTAATTAAACATAATAAGTTAAGTCAAATATTCATAATCGAAATATTTATATATTTGTTCAATCTTTGAAAAGTTGTGAGTTACATGAGTGATGAGTTCAATCCGGAAATACTTTCAAACAACAGATGGATAATCTTAAAGGAGATTGCTGAAGGCCCACAGTCACCAAGCGATTTGGCTCTTAAAACAAACACCAGTTTGTCCAACATCACCCAGCACCTTAAACTTCTTGAGGCATACAAGATTGTTCGCAAGGATAAATCTGAAGAAAAAAATACGGGCAAGCCTAGAGCTATATACTCTTTAAACGTAGAATTAGCATATGCCTTAGTTCTGAAAGAAGGAAAGGCTGAGCGTAAAGTGTTTAATATTGATAGCAATAATAACATGTTTTTTGATGTTCTGTTTGGCATGAATCCTGAAGACTTGATGTTTATGCTAAAGTTTATTTTCAAGTATGAAGAAGTATTAAAAAAGTGTAAATCGATTGGATTCATAAAATCAAGCAAAGATAGCATTGAACTATTCTTAATAACTGATCATTTAGATGAAATTAGATCTAAGTTTAGCAACATATTTATAGATGATTATCATGGTAAAACTAAGAAGATTATTAATTGGAGTCATAATGAATTTGAGATTAATGATGGCTTACACCGCAAGGATAAGTATTTTATGGATATGATCAAGAATGTCCAAGTTATCCATGACTCATACAACATTCTATCTCATATAAAAGAGGTAAGGGAGAACATATAAACCTTATAGATTGCATATAGGTTTAGTGTAAGGCAAACAACATGAATAAAGTAATACAATTCTTGGATGAGTTGAATGATGAAGATCTTTTCGAGCTTGAAAAAGATATCAAGAGCGGCACAATTCAGAAATTCATAAATCAAAAAAAGGAATATTTCAAAATCAAAGATAAAGCATGCAGTGTTTGCGGCAATAATGTAAACGAAGATAGCTTGGTGCTCATATTTGGTGACCCACGCACTGGAATCAGGCGCAAAGCACACTTTTGTGGAACGGACTGCATGGAATATTTTATGAATAATAATATCAGGAAAAAAATCAAGATAAACAAAAATAAAAAGTGAATACGAGTATAGCTAGTAAAATTTAGGTGTGGCATGGCTTTAACAAGATTACGTTCATTATATGAGAAACGCAGGTCAAACCTTGTGAGTTTACTTGAAAAAAATCCTAAACTTGATCCAGCAAGACAACATCAGATTTATGGCGCTATATGCGAGATTGATACTTTACTGAAGACTATCGATCACCTGCGCGAGCAAGAAATCCAAGAAAACTTTGAGCTTGAAGCAAAAGGAAAAGGAGATAACCCTGGGAGAGTCTGAGAAAAAGAGTGTGAATATATCAAGTAGAATGTATAGGTGATATGCATGCCGTTAAGAAGATTAAAAGATATTTATGATAAGCGTAAGACAACTTTGCGCAGCGCGCTAGAACAAGGTGACATTGATAGAGACAGGAGAGCTGAAATTAATGGAGCAATAGCTGAAATTGATGCACTAATCAAAACCATTGATACATTAAGACAGCAGGAGATTGAAGATAACAGACTTTTGGAAGTCAAAGGCAGGTCTAGTGTTCTTGACAGCATTCCTATTGTTAATAGATTTAATGATAAAAGCAAAAACAAATTCGAAAATTCTGGTACTAAACATAATCTTAATGAAGCATTCCTAAAAAAGTGCGAAGCTAGGACTAAGTATGAACTATTTGGAGCCATAGCTAAGGAAGAAGGATTTGAACACATTGCACACATATTCTTTGAAACAGCTATTAACGAACGTGAACAAGCAAGAATCATAATAGAATATATGCGTGAGAATAAGGATACAGTTAATAATCTGAAAGATGCTGCTGATGCTGAAAGAAAATATCACGACTATTATTACACAAATTATGAAAAAATCGCTACGGAAGAGAAATATCCTGTAATAGGTGATTTCTTTAAAGAGTTGGCGCAAATCGATGCTGAACATGAGAAAAGATTCCTGAAATTAATCAAGAGCTTCAATGAGAACAAAGTGTTCAAGAAAGATATAATAGTTAAGTGGCGTTGCAAAGATTGTGGATACATTCTAGAAGGTCATGAAGCTCCAAACAAATGCAAGGTCTGCAAAGCGCACAAAGGAAAGTTCGAAGTGTATCACGAAGTGTTTTAGAGTAAAATTAAATTATTAGAATTTAATAACTAAAATTATATTCCAAAATCTATTAGGAACCATTCCTTACTTTGCATTTAATTTATCTCTATTAGGATGCTGTTTTTTATAATTAAACGATATTCCAAAGTTCCCAAAACCATACAGTTTAATTAAATCATAACTAATAGCTAAAGTAAAACGTCCTAATCTTACGCCCCCGCCTGCTTCAAGTGATAAACGATTAAACGCTTTTTCGTTTATTAGTTTAGGATCATAAGGGCAGGGATCATTATGATAAATGTTATATGAAGAACCTACACTCGCAAAAGCCTGAAAGTTTTCATCAAAAATAGGAAAATTATCCTTTAAATAATATAAACCTCCTAAAGCTATTTTTATATGGTTTTTTGTGTAAGGTCCATAATGGTCTCTTGACAAAGAAGAATATGCTCCAAATTTAGGGGATAATTTTCTATCATATCTTAAACCTGCATACGCACCCTGTCCGGTTGTTAAGTATATTGTATTTTTCTTTTCAACTTTTATTGTACTATCTACTTCTGTATTAGGAACATAATATATCTTTATCATTTGCGCACTTGCATCTTTCATAGAGAGAAAACTCGCTAATACAATAGACGCACCACACGCCATTATACTCTCAAGTGTTTTTTTTATTCTGTTTACCATTTTTATTCTCTAAATATACAAACCCCACCTAGTCCTTTTTGATTACTATATAGTGGTATATTATATTAATATATAAATGTTTTTATTTAAGAAATCTATATCTCTTCCCATGTCCTTTCGCCAGAAATCAATAGTTCAATAAAGTGTTTAACTTGTGATATTGGAATTCTCTTCTGTTCTTCAGTATCTCTATTCCTAATCGTCACATCGTGTTTCTCGAGAGAATCATAATCAACGGTTATACAGAATGGTGTGCCTGATTCATCCTCGCGCAAGTATCGTTTACCGATGCTTCCTGAAACATCATAACGAACACTAAACTCTTTTTGTAATTCGTCGTATATTTTCTTTGCAACATCTGGCAGTCCATCTTTTTTTACAAGTGGAAATACTGCTACATTTACTGGACTCATGTGCCATGGCACCAAGAATTTAGTCTTTCCTTCTTTCTCGTCAATCTTATTATAAAATAAATCTAGTAATGCAAATGTCGGCCTGTCTGTTCCAAATGCTATCTCAATTATGTTTGGAACTTCATTCTTCTCTTCCTTATTTTCAGCGGTCGATTCTTCGTTAAATAGATGTAAGTCTTTTCCAGAATATTTCCCATGCTGCGTCAAATCATAGTTTGTTCTATCATGCACACCACATAATTCAAACCAACCAAAACTATTCAGTTTTGCTTCAATGTCCCATGCATCATCTGCATAGAACGCTTTCTCGTCTGGGAAATGCTGCCTTAATCTTAATTTATCCTGTGGTATTCCAATTTGTCTAAATAATGAATATGCAGTATATACTGCCCATGCATATGCTTTATTCTTGAAGTTTCCATTCTCTAAAGCTTCATGTACTGTCATTAATTTTGGCTCATGATCCTTCTCCTGCAATTGCCAAGTCCATAATGGTAACTTTTCGTGCTTTACGTCATCATATTTTTCGAAGGTATTTTTCTGCTCTTTGAATAAAAATATCTGAGCTTCCGCTTGTGTAAATTCTCTGCATCTTAAGACGTGTTGTCTTGGACTTATTTCATTACGATATGCCTTACCAATTTGGAATACTGCATACGGTAATTTTTTTCTAAAGAATTCATTATATCTCAAGAATGGAAGATATGTTGTTGTTGCAGTTTCAGGCCTATTATATGCTTCAATATCTAATCCGACGGTCGTCTTCATCATTAATGTATGTCTCTTGATTTGTCTCAAGAATTCTGATTTACAATTGGGACATTTTACATGATGTGTCTGCATTAAATTCAATAATTCTTCATCAGTCTTATGATCTGTAACTGCATCTGGAGCCATCTCTTTAATCATATTGTCTGCACGGAAATTTCCCTTACATTTAGAACATGTTATAACTGGATCTGTGAATCCTCCTAAATGTCCTGATGCTTCCCATACTTCTTTTTGCATTACAGTGGGACACTCGACTTCCCAGAAATTATTCTTTGTATATAGTTTTCTTATTTCTCTCTCGACGTTATTCTTGAGAAGTTTTCCTAATGGCGCATAAGTATAGAATCCAGCTAAACCGCCGTATATCTCTGGCTCTGGACCCCATATGAATCCTTTCTGCTGCATAAAGCTGACTAATTCATCGTAGAATTGCGAACTCGACTTATTATTTTCCGTCTTCTCCCCACTCATACTCCAAGAGAATGATGAGAATTTAAAAAGATTGTTTTTATCAGCAAATACTACGCCTAAAACTGAAGCATAAACTTTATAATTATCATAATACAGAGCACATTATGGCAGAATTCGACGGTATTAGAGCACAATTATACAAAGAATGTCTGAAAGAATTTCCTCGTGCTAGAGATAAAGATATTGAAGTCATGAAAAAATATCTTGCTCCAAAAGAAACTGAAACTATTGTAGAGGTCGGTGCCGGCAACGGTATGTTTTCATCTAAAATAGCTGTCATGCTCAAGAAGGGAAGATTGATTGTTTCTGATCCATCCAAAGAACAGTTAAATGAAATATTATCCCAGAAAATAAAAAATATTGAGGTAATAGAAGCAGGAGCTGAAGAATTAGAATTAAAAAAAGAAAGTATAGACGCTATATGGTCGTTCGGAGCAATGCATCATTGTCATCACAAATCAGAGGCATTCCAAAAATTTAATCAAGTCCTAAAAAAGAATGGACGATTAATAATAGCAGATGTGTGGTCTGGCTCTAAACTAGCTCAACATTTCGACGATAAGGTCGCAAAATATTGTGTGACAGGACATGAAGTATCGTTCTGGACGGACGAATATGCAGAAAGTCTTTGTTACCTAAACGGATTTGAAAAACCTAAAATCATAGACCTCGATATTAAATGGAAATTTCAATCCAAAAAAGATATTGGAATTTTTCTTTACAAAATCCATGCGATGACTAAAACCTCGTCAGAAGAATGTCTAAAAGGTGCTGAAAAGATTTTAGGAATAAAAAAGAAAGGTCCAATATACGAATTAAACTGGCCTATGAAAATATTACTTTCTAGAAAAAAATAAAAATCTTATTCTATCCTCGTCTCATAGAAATAATGCTTCTGTATTGGAACTATATGCGATGAACGTATCATTTCATGAAATTGACTTCTTATCCTATTTATTTTATCGTTTATCGACAAGAAATCTCTATCAACTATCTCAAACATATAACTGAATTCGCCAACGGTTTTGAATCTTCGCACAACAAGAGCATCATTCTTGAGCTGGGATTCTAATAAAGGCAACTGCTCCAGTTTATCGTCGGCAAACTTCAATAGAATACTATAGTCTACAAATCCTGCAGTTCCGAAATCAATTATAGTAATAAAATTTTCAATAACTTTATTCTTAATAAGATTTTTTATGCGAGCATGCACTGTATCATAACCTATTCCTGTACGTCGAGATATTTCAAGACTTGTTAATCTGCAATTTACGCTAAGTTCCTTGAGTATTAACTTATCTTTTGCGTCAATAGAAATCTGCTCACGTGTTTTCTCAAGTCTTTGAAGCATAAAATGTGTAGTTATATTTTTCTTCCGATTGAACAAATCTTCTAATTCCTTCGTCGTGGAGTAAATATCTTTTGTAATTATCTTTATATTATAATTGTACTGCGACAAACAATTCATTATACTGATACATCCTTTAATCTTACCTAATTCCTCTACAAATGCTGGTTCATTTGCCAAATATCTAGTCTTGATAAACAAATAATATATATCATAACCTAGAGCAGAATAATCAATGTTTGCATGAAATCCCTTTATTATTTTTCTCTCCAATAATCTATTCATCCTATACAGAACTGTCTGCTTTGATATCCTGCATTTCTTTGACAAGTCTTTTAATGATGCGCGAGCATCCTCTCTTAGTGCATCAAGCAGTTTTATGTCTAATTTATCTAGTTCAGATTCCTTAAACAAATATTCCATCATTCCAATCATATTTTAGTATAATTTTGTATTATTTATATATTTTTCCATAATTATTCTAAAATCCTTGCTTCTTATTTTATTTAGTTGGTTAACTATTCTATTGTTATGATAATTCGGTTTTCCCGTAAGATTTACGGAAAAAACGGAGATAGAGTAATAAAAAATTATTCGATAGCAATAATTGCATATCGAAGCATAATGGAGGCTAAAATGGTAACCATAGACAAAATCGTTCAGAATATTGGAAAGTTTGATGGAAAAGTCGAGAACCATCGCATGTATGAGAGAGCTAAAGAAAATATCTTGGCATTAAAAGAAGACAAAGGCACACTGAAACTAGAGCAGACATTGAAGATGAATACAGGATACAATGAATTCAATCTTCCTAGAGAACCTCAAGATTATAACATTAGTCTAGGCGACGTGATTTTTAATGTCAGATCAGAAACAACAACTAAAAGACCACAATATAAGACAGCAGTCACACAGATGGAAAATTATATCAGCGGAATAATGCTATTATTATCCTCGGATAGAATAATTACAGGCGTAGCTAAAGAAGAAGGGAAATGGTGCATCAGCGCAGACACATTATTAGAACAATATGAACTGATAATTGCTGGTGTAAAATCTCCAGGAATAAAGCAGACAATAAAATATGAAGTCAGCGGATTGATGGTGCAAGAAAACATTCCACAAGACATGCACTTATCAGTTGAGAACAACGGCAACCTTACAGTTGACAACTTCAGAAACTACGTTAGAAAAGATAAATTATTAGAAGTTTCTGAAAAATATATCAAAGCATACGAGAGAGCACTAGGAAAAGAGAAGAAAATTGCAGGAATAATTCCTGTCAATAGCAGAAAGGGCTACAAAGAAGAGAACACGAAAGCTGAAGGCACAAATTGGGCATACGTTGCAAAGAGTCTTGTAAATGATTCTTTCGACAGCGACGATACAATGGGTGAATTAAATATCTTGGCAGATCCTAATATCAGTATTAAAGAAAAAAGAAAAAGTTTACCAGATTATGACTTATTCATAAGAGCGCCTTATGGTGAGAAGAAACTATATATTGGTCTAGAAAGCGTATATCATAGAATCCAAGGCTTGAAAGACGAGAAAGTGATTACAAGCGACAGGACAAAGTATATATCTAAAGAGATTGTCTAGGCAATTATTTTATTTTTTATATTATTTTTTATTCATATTCGCTTGATTTCTTATGTTTTTCCCAGTACATTTTAACATGTGGTTCTATCATAGGATTAGCCTTTGGACCTAACTCATATTGTATATTCTCTGATGTTGTACCCCATGAGTATTTGCCTGTTTTTTTGCTTATTTTATAGATTTTGAACTCTTCAGTATCCAATCCTTTCTTCAGATGATAATATATTAATCTCATGGTTACAGGATGATACAATTCCACGTATATCTTGAACAAATCATAACCGTGTAATTGCTTATAGAAATATAGTATCTCAACCATGTTTTGTCTTACTTTAGAACCAATCGGCCTGCCCTGCTTTCTAACCATATATTATTCTTGATGGATAACTTTAAAAATGTGACGTTCATTAATATAGTATGCATCTGATAGTTTTATCTGGTGAGAATCTTGAATTGGCTAGATTGGAAGCTGAAACTCTGCTTAGATTAGAGAACACCAGGCTAGAAGGCAGCTATCTATATTGTACAATTCCGACAGAGAGCATGAAATTTATTGATAGATTGTCCTATACAAAAAAACTATATGAAATAATATATGTGACTGCCAAAAAAAATCTTGAAATCTCTCTTAAAACGTATCCGTGGATTAATTATTATGAAAAGAATTTCTGTGTAAGGATAACTTCTGCTGAGCATTATGATGAAAGATATTATGCAGGATTTGTCTGGCAAAGCTTGGAGAAGAGTACACGTCCTGCAGTAAGTCTGGATAATCCTCAATTATTAATTGAGATATTCATCGAGTCAGACAAATGTACTGTAACCAGATTATTATATCAAAATTTTGAAATGTTTGAGGATCGCAAAGCACATCTAAAGCCAGTACTGCATCCGACAGCGATGCATCCAAAGATGGCGAGAGCATTAATTAATATTGTAAATTCAAATACAATTATAGACCCGTTTTGTGGTGCTTGCGGAATACTGACCGAAGCAGGATTACTTGGCATAAAGTTTATCGGATATGACATTGATAAAAATATTTTAGAAAGCGCTAGAAAGAACTTAGAATATTACAACGTAGATTCTAAACATTATAAGCTCATTGTGAAGGATTCTACTATGCTCAAGAATCTGCAGAATGTTGTCAAAGACCTGACGTATGGCAAATAGAGCAAGAAAAGCGAAGAACTCATTACGTTGTATGCAAAGTTCTTGAAGAACTTATCCGGACGCGCTGTCATCGTGATGCCTAACTTTATGCCATATAAGAAATTGCTAGATAAAAACTTACCAAAAAGCCTGAATGTATTGACAATCATCGACCATTATGTTCATAGAAGCCTGACTCGAAAAATAATTGTGATTGATAAGAAGAACGGGAAGAAAAAAGTCGAGAAACTAAATGTAAAGAAGATAAAAACCGTCGTGAAGACCGTTAAGAAAAAAGTTAATATATTTAAGAAACCAAAGAAAAAATCTATTATCAAGAAAAAGAAAATAATAAAATATAAAATTTCAAAGAAAAATATTGTAAAGAAATTGACTGCGAAAACAAAAAAGAAGAAAACAATAAATCACAAAGCTAATAAAAGTCATAAAAAAAATAATAAGCATAAAATTAAGAGGAGAAAATAATAGGGGTGTAATTATGCCATTAGCAACCTTAAAGCAAGTGTTAGGAGAAGCAAAAAAGAAGCATTATGGTGTTGGCGCATATAACGTCAATAATATGGAGCAGATACAAGGCATAATGCAGGCTGCAAAACAGACCAATAGTCCTGTAATAATACAGGCGAGCAGAGGCGCCTTAAAATATACTAATCTTACATATATCAAGCATTTAATGCTAGCAGCAGTGGAAGAGAATCCCAACATACCAATAGTCATGCATTTAGACCATGGTGATAATATTGATACAGTAAAACAAGCAATCAGCTTAGGTTTTAGTTCTGTGATGATTGATGCCTCAGCACATCCTTTTGAAGAGAATGTAAAAATAACAAAGGAAGTTGTGAAATATGCGCATAAATTCGGAGTGAGTGTAGAAGGAGAGTTAGGAACGCTTGGGGGCATCGAAGAAGATGTTTCAAACAATGTTAAACTAACTGACCCGGAAAAAGCAGTAGAATTTATCAAGCTTACTGGCGTCGATGCATTAGCTATTGCGATAGGAACTAGTCATGGTGCATACAAATTTAAAAACCAGCCAAAATTAGCAATACCATTAGTCAAGAAGATTTCACAAAAAGTTAACATACCGTTAGTAATGCATGGTTCCAGTAGCGTGCCTATAGAATTAAGGAATGATATAAACAAATTCGGCGGCAAGATGCCAAATGCTATGGGCGTTCCAACAAGCAGTATACAGGCAGCAATAAGAAACGGCATATGCAAAATTAATACAGATACTGATATTAGAATGGCGATGACTGCAAGCGTCAGAAAAGTATTCTATGAGCATCCAGAAATATTTGATCCAAGAGATTATCTAGGTCCTGGACGTGAAGCGATTGCAAAACTCGTCGCTTCTAAGATGAAAGCTTTCGGAACAGCAGGACATGCTAAAGATTATAAAATAGTTTCTCTCAAAGAAGCAAAGAAATGGTATAAGAAATAAATTTTTTCTTTTAATTATCTTTTATTTTTATCTCTTGCTCTTATTGGCTTCTTCTTCGAATAACTTTAATGCATCATCGACTGACATGCCTTCATGTATCATTTTACGGATTGCTTTCGTAAGAGCATATGGCGTGTCATGCTGCCAAATATTTCTTCCTGCTACAATTCCTGCCGCGCCTGTCTTCAATATTTCATCGCTCATTCTCAGGAATGCATGCTCTTCCATCTTGTGGTCTTCTGCAATCAATACTTTTGCTCTGCCTGCACATTTAACGACCCATTTGAATCCTTCTAGATTATTATTATATTTCAATTTCAAGAAATCTGCTCCTAATTCTAGTCCCACACGTGCAGCATATGCCAATGCATCAGTGTCTAACTCATTCCTGACATTCGGTCCACGAGGATACATCCATCCAATTACTGGAATTCCATATTCATGCGCTTGGTCAACTATTTTTCCAAACTCTGTGAACATGTCCGGCTCGAGCGGACTTCCATCATAAATTGTATATCCGACTGCTGAAGCTCCAAGCTTTATTGCACGCTCAACTGAACATATCTGTTTAGATATTGCAATAGGAGAATCCAAGAACGCCGTCTTCCCATTTAATTTAACTATTAATGGCACATCCTTGTAATATCCATGATAATATTTCTCAGCAATACCTGCTTGTACAATTATTCCATCATACATCCCTTCAAGTGCTATATCAAATACATATTTAGGATCAACAGTTGTTATATTCAGCTCTTTAGGACCATGTTCTAACCCTTGGTCATATGATAATAACATTGCCCTACCGTTTTTTAGAATCTTAGTAGTATTAACTCGCATACACACACCTCTTTAATATGACTTTAATGTGACTTTAATATGACTTAGCTCACCTGTAGATAATTATGATTGTTAGTATTTATAACTTTTTCTTAAATATGGTCCTATTATCATTTTCGGCAAGATGCAATGCTGTTGTGTTCATCAATTTTGTTTTGGCCCCCAAACCTGTTATTAATGATTCCGCATTTATCATACCGAGCTTCATTGAATATGAAATATCCTTGCCAAGGATTATTCCAGTAACAAATCCTGATGCAAACGCATCTCCAGCTCCTGTTGTCTCAACAACATTCACATGTTTGGGCTTTGCTGAGTATACCGTCTCATCTTGAGTATTATAGCAATATGCGCCATTATGTCCATCTGTTATTACAACTATCTTTGGACCGAGCTTTGAAACTTCAAATAATAAATTAAAGATATTATCATACATGCTATTAACTAATGCTTGCGCCTCTTCTTTATTGAATATTATAATCTCTGAATGCTTGATTATGCTGCGCACAGATCTAGAATGGTTCTTCACAATGTAAAGGCTAGGATTATATGCTATCTTTATCCCTTTCTTTTTTGCATACTCAGCAACTTTTTGCTGCGTATTAAGACTTTCTTTCATCATAGATGACAAATACATCCATGAAGTATCTAAATGCTTAAAATTGACATCTCCATATCCTAAATCATCATTACAACCCTTATATGTAAATATTGTTCTATCGTCTTTTACAGAATCGAGTATCACTGAATATCCTGATATCTCGCCATATGATCCTATGAAATCCACTTTCTCTTTGAATAGGCAATCACTTATTGTCTTTCCATTATCATCTTTTCCAATCTTTCCAAGAAACGCAGTCTTTAATCCTAGCCTAGAAAATGCTACTCCAGAATTAGTTCCGCCGCCGCCGACAAAAAAGTGCATCTCTTTAATTAGTATCTTAGCACCGAGAGGATACGCAATGTCTTTATGACGATGTACATTTACGACTTCAGATTGCTCAGGGTCAGTATGTGCAAACACATCAACAGTCGCAGAACCCATAGTAATAATATCATATTTAGTATTAAACAACAACTTCACACCTCTTAAAAAATATGTTACATATATGTTATACTCATCTATAATAGGGGTATTTATAAATTTTTATTAAAATACAATTAAATCTATAAAATTGTGAAACTTTAGAATAAAAATAAAATTTATAAGTGCAACTAGCACAAAAGGATATTATGGATCGTAAGATAATAACAGGTTTTGCTGGAAGGCCACAGAACGATAATAAAGAGAATATTGAAGACATATCTAAAGGAACAACTACTAGCGAAATAGACACTTTGAATGATGTGAATATTAAACTTTCCCGAGAAACAATATCATTCCAAGATTTTGAGAGTAGACTTCGTAAGGAACTATTAAATGTGCAAGACTTGCAAAGAAATCTTACAATAATAAAAGATCAGATAAAATCTTCAGAGAATATGCTTGCGGTACGACAAAATATATTAGAAAAGTTGATGGCAGAACGTAATAAACGACTCAATATGAATATAGAGCAATGTAAAATTTATTTTAACACAATTAGAAATTTAGATGAAGAATTAAGGAACAATATAGAAAAAATTATGAGTGAACTAAAAAGACTTATATTGGATGAAAAATCATTGTTTGATACAAACACTAAGAACAAAGAAATCATATCCAACATAAGCCAAGAAGCCCAAGATTTAAGCATTAAAGTAATACTCCTCGGAAGGCATCACTCTTCAGCAGATGACATATTAGGACAAATATATAAAGAATTTATCATGATAGAAAGAGAACGCCAATCAAGAAGATAAGTCAAACGAATACGAATTAAACATAAACAGCTAAAAATATTCTCAATTAAAACTTTATCTTATCCAATATCGAATGTGCATTTGTACTATTGATGTGCTTCGAAAGTTCATTCCAGTCCTTACCAAGTTTGACTGAAAGTTTAGTCTGCAATAATCTTAATTCGTCATCGCTTACACGCACATACTGATCAACGTCAATTAATCCATATGGATAACCTAAGAATATTGGGTCATTAGAGTTGGATGCCAATATAGAGAATAACTCAGAAATATTCTCCATATCTCCAGCGAACTTCTTCTGGACTTCAAATCTGAATACATAATTAGTTTTAACATTCAATTTTACAAAATATAGTTCAGCATAGTGTTTTGGATTATTGTTTGCAACAATAGGATAATAATACCACATGCCAGTCTTGATACTATCTGCATTTCCTAAATCCAACAATTTCTTCGTGATACTCAAGCCATTCTTTGTTGTTAATGTACACGTCTTGCTCAAAGCACATGTCTTACCTGACGAGCATAATTTTGTCAAATAATTATCTTCGAACGGATATCTTGCTTCAAGTGTACCATCCATAATAACATAATCTATATCTTTGTTATTCTTATCCTTGGAATTTTCATAGGCATATTCTATCTCTGCAAATCTTCTGATTACAGAAACGATTCTTGCAACATTACACTTCTCAAGACCATTTTTTAAAGATTCATCTTCAGAATCAAACGTCATCTTGTTAAATGATGTTTCAGGATATGTCTTCACAGAATATTTGCCATCATTTTCTTTAACAAATAAATAGAACTCTTGTGACTTTCTACTGACACGCTTATTATTGGAATAAACAATCCCTCCGACGCGTATGAATGCAATGCAGAACTCCGCACTTTCAAATAATACAGAATTGCCGCCGTCAACGAATAATATACGTTTATTGGATTTTTGTGATAATATATCATGAAAGTTCTTAGATTCTATCTTCAAAGGAACGTATTTAGAATTCATCAGCAAATAATCATCTGAAGCATCTTTCTTAGATACAATATTTCTCAATTCCTTGACCAATTCATCCATGAGATTAGAAACTTTATAGAGTATAAAAAGGTTGCTGAAAAGATAATAATGTACGAATAAGAAATATTAGAATCTCAAGTACTTAGTCTTAACAGGATAATGTTTACGCAATTCATCAACTACATAATCCTTATGAGAATATCCTAACATTTTTGCGACATAATCTATATCTTTTGGTGCTCCTTCTATTTCTAGATATTCTGGAATTTGAGGAACTATACAAAATTCCACTGAACAATTATGGATCTTCCAATATTCTCGCTTGATTTCTGTGACGGCAAATTCCTTAAAACCTAGTATTTCAAGTATAGAAATAATAGTCTCGTAATCTACAGGCGTTTCATATTCATCCATCACCTTGTGACCATTTATAATCCTCCGATTAGCCTTGATTGTGAGAACTGTAGACTTTCCTTCCTTTCGAACACGTATTGTAATTTTTAATTTTTTTGTACGTGCATCTTCATACCTGAAATTTTGTTGAAAAACACGCTTTACAAATTTTGCTCCATATTTTTTTAGAGTCTTACGCAAAGCTTTAGAATTTATCTCCAATATCTTTACTTCTATCTCATTCATGATATAACAATAAATTTCATATTTAAAAGTTTTATCCCAAATATTATTGAATAAAATCAATAAAACAAAAAAAGAATTATAACTATATTCCTTTCTCTGGATGGAAAGGCTTGCACCTTTTGAAAAGTTGCGTCAAAAACAAAACGCAAAGAAACCAAGTTTCTTGCGCACAAGAATGCACACATTCTTTGTGGGCCGCTAAAGCGGCAATAGAAATTATACACTTTTCTATATTCCTTTCTCTGGATGGAAAGGCTTTGGCATCTCATATAATGTTTTAAGTTTCAAGTATTGCTTTATAGTGTTTTGCAGTCTATAAGTAGTCTTATACAGGTCTACTTTATGCGATTCTATCTGCTCCTTATATATCCTATTCCTAAATAATTTCTGAATGAATTTACTCTTGAGAAAAGGTGTTTTATCCCATTTATCTTCATAGTCTAATTGCAGCCATGCCTCGATATTTATTACAACATCTCCTCTATCAGTCTTCATCTTATAACCTTGATGCATTACTTCAATAGACTTCATATTGATAGTTGTAAAATCAATCTTCAAGAAATATCTATAATATTTACTATCTTTAGGAGCTCTCAGGCAACGCCACCTTATTCTGTGCTCTTTAGAACCAGTTCCGCCTATACGCTCAAGATAGAATAATTCAGGGTTTCCGTCTCCTCCTCTCTCTCCATATATATCCACAAATCCCTCTTCATCAAGCCAATCATGAATCAGCTTGTAGAGATTCTTCATATGAAATGTATCTTCATTCTCTACATATAATGATACTACTTTAATGTCTTTCTGACCCTTCTCTATACTGTCTCTTTTATCAAATTTGAACATAGCACACATATTAGTAAATCTACGGACTTATTATTTAAAAATTTTTGTATTAAAAGTATAGTACAATTACAGAGTAGATTATCTAGCAGATTATCTAACATATCATCTAGCAGATTATCCGGTAGGCACAATATAAGACAACGTCAAGAATATGCTCAATAATATTATAATTATGCAGATTGCCCATGTAAATACGTTAAACAACCTGCTATTAGCATGTGCTCCCATCAATTTCTTATTACTACTCAACTTCAACATGTATATCAAAATTATAGGTAATAATATACCATTAAGCACTTGCGATATAATCATTATTTTGATTAAAGGCATGTCAGGAATCAATATTATAAGTGCGCCGACGACTATCAAGAATGTTATTAAAAAATAAAATTGTGGTGCTTCCTTAAATTTTTTATTTACACCAGACTCCCATCCAAGTCCTTCACATACAGAATACGCAGTTGATAAGGGCAAGATTGCCGCAGAAAATACTCCTGCATTGAACAATCCAAATGCAAATAACAAGGCGGCATATGCTCCAGCTAATGGAAACAATGCTCTTGCAGCATCTGCTGCGGTGTTTACAGGAATATTATGAGCAAACAATGTGACGGCACATGCAACTATTATGAAGAATGCTACAATGCCAGTCACAATGCTTCCTGAAATTACATCAATTTTTGAATATTTTAATTCTGAAATTTTAGAGCCCTTTTCAACTATAGAACTTTGCAGATAGAACATCATCCAAGGAGCGATAGTTGTTCCTATCAGACCCATTATTATAACGAAATAATCAACTTTCCAGACAACATGCGGCGTTACGATTTGTGTTAACACAGTCATCCAAGGAGGATGAGCTAATATGCCAGAGATGATGTACGCTACATAAACTAGCGAAGCAACCAAGAATACTCTCTCGACAACCTTATAGCTGCCATATACCACAAGTAACCATATTGCAACAGCACAAATTGGTACAATAATATATTTGACTATTCCAAATATTTCTCCAGCGGCAGCAATTCCGGCAAATTCCGACAATACATTTCCAAAATTTACAATGACTAATAACAACATGATATAAAATGTTGATCTAAGACCAAAATTTTCTCTAATCATGTCAGCAAGCCCTTTGCCTGTAACAATACCCATTCTTGCAGCCATTTCTTGTATAAGAACTAATGCAATAATTATAGGAATAATCGTCCATAACAACATGAAGCCATAATGAGAGCCGGCCACACTATACGTCGTAATACCACCCGGGTCATTATCTACGGCAGCAGTAATTATTCCCGGGCCAATCACACTCAGCAATAAAACTATCTGCGTCCTATCAAATCTATTCCGCAATTTGTCTTTTAATTTTTCAAACATTGTTTAATATCACCATAACATCACATAAATTTTTTATACTTATTATATACCTATCAAATAGTTCATCCGTCCCTATTTACCTTCCTTCTTTTTCTTATCAGTCGTAAAATCCTTTAAATTCATGTGCTCTACATAATCTTTCTTTTTAGGCTTTATCGAATCCAAATCAACCATAAACTTTCCCACATCTCTGACGATATTGGTATAATATTTTTTTAATCGTTTATTCTTATCGACTGTTTCCTTCTGTTCTTCTGTCAATTCTAGCGGCTCATCATCCTTGGTCTCTTCCAATACTATATCCAAGATTTCCGCTATATCAATCACGCCCTTTATCCTGCCATTGACATCTATGACCGGTAAAGAAAGTAAATCATGCTTCGTGATTAATTCCTTGACATAACCTATAGGATGATTCATATCAACTGTTACAAGTTTTGTTATCATGATATCTTTTATAACAGTCGAGGGGTTGGCAAGGATTAAATTTTTTAGCGAAATAACCCCAAAAAGTACACTATTCTCGTCCACAATATATACATAATTAAAATTATCAGGATATTTCTGCAATGAGCGGATATAGCTCATTACTTCTTCAACAGTCATGGTCTGGGGGACAGTTACACACAGGTGGTCCATATATCTCGCTACACTTCCAGGCTGATATGATAACATCTCCTGTATTTTTATTGCACTTTGAGAATTCATTTTCTTAAGCATTAAGTTAATCTCATCCGTGGAATATTCAGCCAGTATATATGCAGCATCGCTTGGAGACATCTTATCTAGTATAGAAATAATCTTCCTGATAGTCATAGTCTTAAGCAGAGATTTGCGTATATCTGAATCACATTCTAATAATACCTTGCCAACAATATCTGTGTTCATGGATTTCAATACAGTATTTCTCTCTCTAAGACTCAATTCATCAAATAAGTCGGCAACATCAGCAGGATGCAGGTCAGAAACTCTAGGACAAGGAACTTTTAGATGTATCTTTTCCAAAGACCCTGTCAACGGCTCAACGCTATTCCATGGCACAGGATGATTTTTTATATCTAAATTTAATATATTTAACATCCACTCAAAACCCAGTCTCCTAAATATTGATCTGGTTCCTACGTCGATGCTTACTACTGCAAGTTTTCCCTTTATATATGTTAATGCTATATCATTCACGCGTATGACCTTAAGGCCATTTACATCAACAACCTGTTTGTCAAGAATATTTTCTCCAAGTAAAACATCATCGTCGCGCACCTCTCTTGTAGGTAAATTTTCATAGACCAGATTAAGTTTTACATGTTTTCCCCATTCGAAAACATGATTCCAGGGAACAAGAACATTTTCAGTGCGATGTTTAGTGTGATGCGCCAATAATATATGCGATACTTCCGGAAACCTTTCTCCTCCGGATATAACCATATCTTTTAATTTTCCTAAAAGCAGCCCGTTCTCATCATAGACTTTCCTATTTTGAAAGTAGCTAAAGTAAATTATCTTCTGACTTTTCTTAGAATCCTCAAGTTCCGTCAATACTTTGCTTATCTCTTTTACAATCAATACTTTCTTATTAGTCTTCCCAATATTTGTTCGTATATCCTCAAAAGTTTTTATTTTAGTGCGTTCCTCGTCAGTCACTGCCTGCTTCTTATAATTGTCGCCGGAAGTTCTAACTAAGCTTATATTTCTCTTGTCAGCATACTTCTTTAATTCGTCAAGTTCTGCTATCGTGAATTCCGCATCGTCGAAGCTGACATCCAATCCATCATAACCTAATTTAGAAGCCTTATTTACTAAATCTTTCGAGAACAAAAGTATGCTATCTCTGCCGTTCTCGACGACATTTAAATGGAGTTGTGCTTTTAGAATCTTCATTTTCGATTAATGATTATTTTTAGTATATCTCTAATCATTTAAAAGGTTTTTTAATTTGAATTTGAACGCACTTTTATCCTTTCGTCTGGAACAAATATTTCTTTATGGGTTTTCAACTCTAACTGAAATTCATAGTCGATTATCTCGGGCAAAGCGGCCCTAATTTCCAATAAAATGTTGTTGAAATGCATCCTGTTCTTGGCATTTATGTCCATAACAATATTATATTTTCCAGATGAACGTGAACAATAAACCACATAAGGATTCGTCTGGACGTAATATTTTATTTTATTTATAATGGCATTAGTCATCTGCTCTATCTGAACAGACATTTGATAGACTTCATATCCAAGTTTATTTATATCCACACTTATCGTATATCCTGTTATTACTTGTTTCTTTTCCAAATTTCTTATTCTCAATCTCACAACATCCTCTGTAATATGAAGAGATTTTGCCAAATCAACATTTTTTGTTCTACTATTGCTAGTTAGCGCAGATAATATCTTTAAATCAATAGCATCCAACGATAACTTAACACTTTGATCAAAAGTCACGGTTTTGTGTTTAGAATACGACAATGATTTTTCTGTTATCAATCCAGACCTATCAAATTTATATTCGTCGATGTACAACGATATTCTATGCTCCTTCAAGTTATGTCCAATAAAATTAGATAATTCTATTAAAGTTTGACCTAAATCTTTAGGCGCATCATACATTATCGTTAGTATCAAATCCGCAGTTCCGCACGTCTCAATACACCAATTTATTGAGGGGTGTTTTTGTATATAATTGACTATCTCGTTAAATCTCTGAGAGCTAAATCGCATTAGTTTGAAATGAACTAGAGCTACGCCCGTGCAGAATATTGGTTGATTTATTCTAGCAATATATCCTGTTATTAGTCCTTCTTCCTCTAATTTCGACATCCTATAACTGACTATTTCTCTTGACAGATGTGTTTCTTTAGAAATAACACTTATTGGCGCTCTAGAATTATTTATGAGCGAGAGAAGTATCTTCTTATCTAAAGCGTCAAGATTAATCATATTATACCTATTTAACGAGTTTTTTATATAAATCTAACGTTTTTTAAGTATTTTCTCCCAGATAATTATATAAATATACATTACTATCTAATAGTAACAACAAAAGCTGTTCGAGTGCTTTTGTAATAAAAAGAGTTGTTGGGAGAAAATAAGATGGCAAAAACAAGAGATGGAATAAGACTAACAGACATTTTGTCTGCAGTTGAAAAAATAGAAGGAGTCAGTATTAGACAAGGGAATAAACACCCATATATGTTGAATTATGGACAGATGAGGCCTTGCCCTGTCGCAGAATCTACAGATGCAAAATACATGATAGTTCCATGGTTAAAACAAGTGGATGTATTGAGACAATGCGATAAGCAGACCATATATCAGGGATTAAGACAAGGAGAAATCCAATACTCAAAAAATTAATGAGGATAAAAATGAATAACACAATCAAAAACGAAATGCCGTTAATGAAGCACATTGATAGATTATTTAGAGATAACAGCAGATATGTCGTGGTAGCATGCCAGCATTTTCTAGAACCGAATGCAGAAATGCTGTTGAAATTAGTTGATAGAGGATTTGACCCGAAAAAGATGTATATCATACCAAAAGCGTATTCGCATAACGTAGAAATAGCGAAAATTCTGAAGGATGCCAGAATGAAAATAGTAGGACCATTATATTATCCAGAGGATTCTTTTGATGAGACGCATAAACAAAATGTTGCCATAACAATGAGTAGAGTTATGAATAAATATCCGACTAAAGATTATATATTAATGGACGATGGCGGAACAGTAATAAATTATGCTAATAATATAATGAACGAAGTTTGGAAAAGATTTTATCCGAAAACTATTGCTGGAGTAGAGCAGACATCCTCAGGATATAATCTATTACATAACAAAGAATTACACATGCCAGTAATAAATATTGCACGGTCTAATTCCAAATTAGGTTTAGAATCACCGTATATAGCAGAACTTGTTGTTTCTAGATTAGAAGATTATTTACGAAATAATAATAAAACAGTAGAACATAACACGTTAATACTCGGAGCTGGGCCTATAGGATTAAGCATCAGAGATAAGCTAAGAGACAAACACCAAGTAACATTGTATGATACATCATCTAAGGAGTATACTGTATTGGAGAAATTGGTAAAAGATAAAGATATCATAATAGGATGCACTGGAGACATAAGCATACCTCATGAATATCATAAACACTTGAAAAACACTGTGTTAGTCAACGCGGCTTCATCTGACAGAGAGTTTGATGCACATCATCTAAGAAAAGAATGTGAAAAATACTCTAATGATAATAGGATAGTGAGAACCACTCATAAAAACTATGATTTAAGTAAAATAGGATTAGAAGGCTCTGTATTATTGAATGGAGGATTTCCGATAACATTCTTAGGTAATAAAATTGAAGGAGATGCGAATATGATGCAAATCACATTCGGATTAATGTATGCAGGAATCTTATCTTTAACACAAAAAAGATATGCCAACGGGTTCCATCAATTAAACCCTGAAATAGAAAAAAGCATAAGAAACAGATATGAAAATTTGATTGGGAAGAAATAGACGTATCAACAGTTTATTTTTTATTTTCAATAATTTTATAAAAACAGAACATCAAGGTAATTATAATCTAGAATAATACGTATTTATGAGGTGCGACATGACAATCATCAGAACAAAGGATTTTATTTTAAGACCGCATGAATTGAATGATGCTAAAAATATTTATGAATATCAGCTTGATGCAGAAACACAAAAGAATTGTATGTCTACTCCAAAAAGTATTGCGGAGGCAAAAAAAGAAATTCGAGAAAAGCTACAAACTAAAAAAGAAAGAGCTTCGTTTGTAATCGTAGTAAATCAAGAGGTTGTCGGGGAGATAGGCTTACATCACGTTATACCAAAACATTCTGCTATGATTTCTTATTGGATAGCTGCAAAGTGTAGAGGTAAAGGCATAATAACAAAAGCCGTTAAACTGATTACAGATTATGGTTTTAAAAAATTTAAATTAGTAAGAATACAAGGTAATGTTAGAACCTTTAATAAATCTTCAGCCAGAGTTCTGGAGAAGGCAGGATATAAATTGGAAGGGATTTTAAAAAAAGGCTCATTCAAAAATGGAAAATATATGGATAATATGATTTGGGCAAAGGTGAAGTAGATGAACATAAACAAACAAATACAAACAGAAAGATTAATCTTGAGAAGCTACAAGTTAAGTGATGCCAGAGAATTTACAAAATTAGGAATTATTTTCTATTCAACAGGAAAGTTGAATACTCCTGTTAAAGTCAGAAAATATTTTACTCATGTTTCTAAAAGTAGGAATGAATTTACATTGGGAATATTCCTACGAGAAAAAAATATCTTAATAGGCAATATTGAATTTTGTCACATGAACTGGTTTGACTTCAAAGCAGGAGAAATCTCATACCATTTACATAAAAAATATTGGGGAAACGGATATGCCACAGAGGCAGGAGAAGGATTAATTAATTATTGCTTTAAAACTTTAAAATTACATAAGATTTATGCAGACACTGAACCAAGCAATCTTGCATCGCAAAAAGTTCTTGAGAAACTTGATTTCAAGCTTGAAGGAACTATTAGAGATAAAAGACAGAAAAAAGGTAAATGGGTAGATGAGTTAGATTATGGCCTATTGAAAAATGAATGGTTATCGAATAATTAAATGAGAATACAAGATGAACAACGCCGATAAATATTTTTGGGTTACATTGTTTCAGAATTGCAGTTTTTTAATGCCAGTCATGACGTTATTCTATATTCATCGTGGACTGCAGTATTCGGATATGTTCATAGTATTGCTTGCCGTTGTTGTTTCAATGTTTGTTTTTGAGATTCCTACTGGCATCTTTGGTGATAAATATGGAAGAAGAAATTCAATAATCATAGGATTATTCCTGCTCTTCATTATGTCAATATTGCTCGTTTTTGCCCATTCATTATGGTATTTCCTCTTTATAATGATATTATTCGGTTTTGCCGTAACATTCACCTCAGGTAGCGATGAAGCATTAATTTACGATTCGTTGAAAGAAGAAGGCAAAGAGAAAGAGATGAACAAGTATATGTCAAAGATTAATTCTGCAAGATTTATACCAATAATTTTGAGTGCACCTATTGGAGCATTTATAGCAAAGGATTTGACAGAAAAAGAGTTTATGATTCTATTGATTCTAGGAATCATAGTCGCATTCATATCATTCTTAATCGGCCTGACTTTGAAGGAGACAGAACATCACAAGACGGTAAAGAGAGATTCCCCAATAAAATTGTTCAAGTCCTCTTTTGTACATATAAAAAACTCGCCAATAATTTTAAGATTATTCATGAATAAGACGCTTGTTCTTATCGTTTGCAGTCATGTCTTTGGCGTATTGTGGCAACCATACTTGCAGCAATCAGGCGTACCAATAGTGCTATTTGGTATTTTAATCGCCGTAGGCGCTTTGATAATATCTTATCTTAATCATAAGATAACATCCATACAATCATTTGTTTCTGCAAAGAGAATATTATTCTTGACTGCATTATTCTCTTTTTTCGCATTTTTAATAGGTGCATACGTCCAAAACATTTATTATGCAATAGCCTTCTATTTAATTATAAGAGTATTTTTGTGGGTTAGAGATCCGTTATTTTCACAATATCTTAATGAGCACATAGAATCACATAACAGAGCAACTGTTCTTTCAAGCCTATCCATGGTCGACAGTTTTTTTGATATAATAATATTTCTCTTGGCAGGATATATTTCCAACATCGGACTAAACTATTCTTTTCTATTTTGCGCAGGAGTAATACTCGTTGCAATGCTGTTCTTTAAAATAGATGATAAACATATGGTTGTCGGAGTAAAAGAATAATATGAAAAACCTCTGCAAGCAAATACTAGAGAAACATAACTTCAAAGTAAATTCTATTAAGAAACTTAATGCAGGGGCTGCAAGTGTAATCTATATCGCGGACACAAACAAAGGAAAGTTGGTCGTAAAAGTTAGAATTCACGAGGGCGGAAATTTAGAGAAAGAATACACCGTTCTAAAAGCTATAGAAAAAGAGAAGATAGCTCCAAAAGTATACGCACAAGGAGTAATTGATGAACAGCAGTATCTTATTGAGGATTATGTAGTTGGTAGAAGATTACCCCGACATAATATGAAAAACATTGACGTAAAACTCGTAGCTAGATTTTTTAAGAAAATTCATTCTATTAGACGTACAAAAGAACTAAAAAAACTTTCTATAGGAAAATCTAAGCCTGAAGAAAAATTGATTTACGCCAAATCATTTCAGCATTTAAGCAAACCATTCGCTGAACTCATAAAAAAGGTCGAACCTATAATTTCTCATGCCAACGTTAAAGTCAGACTGGCTTTACGCCATGCAGATCCCAACCCCTATAATCTTATCATGAATAAAAATCGATTAATAGTTATTGACTGGGAAGAGAGCAAAATCGGACATCCGGCTATAGATATTGCTGATTTTATAGTCAAAGCCAATCTCACAATGAAACAGGAAGAAATATTTTATAAAAACTATATTCTTAATGACGCTTTGAAAAAAGAAGTGAAAATATATATCATTACAGCAGTACTTGGTTTGGCTGCATGGCATTTAGAAAGAATAGATAATATCAAAAAAAGTAAACTCGATAAAAGACTCTATACCAATATTGAAGAAGAGATTAGACTTAAAGATCGTTTCATCAAAGACGCTGAAAAAATAATAAATAATTATTAAAAGTCTAATCCAACCATTCTTTATTTCTGAGAATTAAATTTATCAACATAAGATTTGGCCCATCTTAACCATTCTTGAAATATCTTTATCTTAGTCAAAACATCCTTTTTAGAATTACCTTTTAACACAATTTCATGCATATTCTTACTAAATTTTGGAGGCTTAATTTTTAATTCATCCAAATCTTTGTATGCCCACTTGATATGAACCAACATCAATCCATTTAGAGCATAAATCATAGATAAGAAATTCTTTGTCTGAGTTGTAAATATATGATTTATATGGACTATATCTTCGCGATTAAGAGAATTATCAATGGCTTTGTCAGTTAAGAAAAAATGAGCTAGATTATCATAGTTTTGCAAAAGTATATCTCTCTTCAAGTTTTTTGGAAGCACAGAAACTTTCTTCTGCCATTCTTTGAACTTTGAAGTCTTATCGAAAACTAATTTTGTTCTCAATAAAAATCTTGTGAGATGATGATATTCATCGGAATCAACATCAGGGTATTTGTTAATCTTATCTGATAAAAAAGATATATTTACAAAATTTATTGAACCTGAATAATCTAAGTTAAAATACATTTGACTTCCAGGATGACGTGAATGTAGCTCTATCTTATTCATACCAAGCAATCTGGAGAGTTCTTTCGTATCAGGAATTTTTGTACAAAAAGCTATCAAATCGACATCTGACGACTTATCATCATATCCTAAAGCTACAGAACCTTCTATAAGCAATATATCTATATCTTTAGAATTTCTTAAAATATCGCCTATCTTTTTTGCAAAAGTAACTCGTGCATTCATATAGAAGTTCTACGAAATATACTATATAAAGTTTCCGAAGAAGAGTCTAATCCAGCCATTCCTTATTCCTAATCTTTTCCGGTAAATATTTTTCAGAAATAAACGAGATTCCCTTCGAGGACAATGACTGGATTTCTACCTTCGCATCGAAGTCTTTCATCATCTTGAACTGTCTTTGCCAATCTTTGTGCTTCTCAAACCATTCATATGCCTGCATCTGCTTGATTCTGGCTCTATCCTGGTCTGTCAATTTAATGAAGTGCCTCTTCAAGTCATACTTTACAATATCATCCATTGTTATGCCTAAAAATTTAACGTCTGGGATTGCCATCTCATCAGCCATGTGCGCAAGTGCAATGCTTCCAAATTTCACGACGCTGTAAATATAAAATCCATAAATATCTCCATCAGTCAATACTAATATTGGAAGATGGTGTTCTTTGCTCAGTCGCTGTAATAATCGTCTTACACCTCTAGTTGTCTGACCTTGTGATGCCATTATTATACAATTCTGTTTTTCCCAGAATCTATCTTCATGCAATCTCTCCCAAACAGCAGCTTTCTCCATGTAAATAACATATTTCGCATCAACTTTTTTGAATTTGATATTCTCGACGTTTGATGGAATACTCCATCCTCCAGAACCTAACTTTGACCAATCTATTACATCTCCAGAATCTTCTATGATGACTTTTCCTACAACAGAACCCATCTTGTTTGCGTTAACATTCAAGTTCTCTCTAGAAAATCCAGTTATCAATTCCAAATCTTCAATTACTTTATCAGATTCTTTTTGTTCATCGACAACATTTATTTTAGTATTAGGAATAGTACGCTTTGCCATATAGAATACATCTCTAAGACTTGCGTGCTTGCTTACATCTAACAAATTCTTACATATCGATGCCACTTCTATTGTCTGCAAGAATTTTTTTGAATGTGCAGCATTGAAGAAGAATCTTTGTGCAGTCTTATCTCCTAGGCCAAGAGTCTTAGATTCTTTATCATAAATAACATTGCTTAAACCTCTTACTGATAATTCAATCTTAGGATTCTCGCCTGCCTTAATATCTGCCACAACTGATTTTCCTAAATTAATCAATTCTTCTCTAGGGGTTCCGTTCTTTCCAGCGAGAGCTTTGCGCTCAGCATTCGACGCATTTACGGTTTTTTTCTCCTTCTTAGAATCTTTAGATATACTTGAATCTTTCGTAACATTCGATTGTGAAAATGTCATCTGAACTTCCTTTACCTTTTCTTCATCCTGTTTCTTAACTGTTGGAGTCATTTACTCATCATCCTCTTGCTGCTTATCATCTTCATCATCAGAATCATCGACAGAATCATTATCACTCTTTCCATTCTTTTCATCTTCATCTGCATCGCCTTTTAATGATTCCATCTCAAATATTTGCTGTTTTATCTCGTCTTTATTTGTCATCGCCTTTAATTGGTCTAATAACATCTGTTTATTCTCTCCAGTTAATCTCGATAATGCATCAGCAACTTCAGGCATGTATCTTTCAAATAGATTTGCTCTTTCCAACTGATTCTGTACACGATGCTTCTTTGCAACATATAATTGTAATCTTCTTCCTGCTTCCTGAACTGCTAATTTTATTTCTCCAATTATTTCAGGATAATGTGCAAGAGCTTCTTTTGATTCTGACGTGAATGGAACCCATACTGAACACATGTGAACAAGTATTGTTAATGGTCCTGTCGGTATAGAACCATTGCTTTGCTGCAAGCCATACGCTTTCCAGTTTGTTGTAACAATCGCTTTCGTAACAGCGCATGCACCCTGCTGATATAATAATGGTACACGATTTGCAAATCTTAATATTTGAACTGCATCTTCTTTGCTTTGATTCCCGCCATAAGCCAAACCAACTTCTATCTGAAAAGGATTTCCTCTATATACACATATTGATCTTGTTACAGCAACGTAAAACTCGGCATTGATTTCTTTCTTCAAACTTTTTTCTAAAAGGTCCTCGCCAATCGGACTCAAACAATCAGTCGTTGGAGCCATTATCTTTGTCTCCTTCATTGCTTTGATTAATTTCTCAGCATCCTGCATCGACATCTCTTCAGGCCTCTTCTTAGGGTCAATCAATGCCATCTCACATATTTCTTTTGCAGTTCCAGGACCAATTCTCGATAAATCATTAAGCAGGAAACTATTTAATGTTCTGGCTTCAGTATTTTTCAGCATCTTCATTAAAATTCCTAATTCTAAACCGTATGGATGAGGCTTTATCTCCAACGGCTCTTTTGGCAATGAGTCTGTTGCTCGTGCATAAATGAATTGCTCTGCTTTAGGATTAGTATAAATTATTGTTGCATGAGGATTAACAATCGCAGTTTCTTTCAAATATTGGTCAACTGACTGGTCTCCTTTAATGTATGCTGCCTCTAAATCCATTTCAATCCTTGTACCATGCTCTTTAATATCCCAAGGTTTTATCTCATCAACCATAACTTCCGGACTATTAGTTTGAGTATTCAGATGCAATTCCATATAATGCGCTGGCTTGTTCTGAGCTGTTTTTGATGTAATCTTTGTTGGTCTTCCTGTCGTTAATTGTGCAAACATTACAGCAGCGCTAATTCCTATTCCCTGCTGTCCTCTTGATTGTCTTAATCTATGAAATTTAGAACCATACAATAATTTTGCAAATATCTTCGGAATCTGCTCCTTAACAATTCCTGGACCATTATCCTCTACAATAATTCTGTAACGGTTTTCTGCCATCTCAATTATTTCAACACTGATTTCAGGCAGAATCTTAGCTTCTTCACATGCATCCAAAGCATTATCTACAGCTTCCTTGATTGTCGTTAATAATGATTTTCTTGGATTATCAAAACCTAATAAATGTCTATTCTTCTCGAAGAATTCAGCTACCGAAATATCTCTCTGGCCTTTTGCTAAGTCTTCAGCAGTCGGCTTTCTGGATTTATTATCCTTATTGTTGTCTTTATTGCTATTTTTATTGATATTGTTGTTGCTTTTATCGACTTTAACCGCCTTATTTTCCGATTTAACCTTCTCAACCATTAATTAGAGAGTTCGGCGAAGTATTAATAAATATTTCTATTGGCGAGAATATAATGTATATAAATAAGAATTAATCAAGAATTAATCCGAATAATATACGAGCGTATTGAAATATTTTCAATGAAATAGAAAGAATATAATATTAGAATCCAGGTCCATCAATAACACTTTGCTTGGACAATTTTCTCTGTCTCTCAAGCCATTTATAGACATTGGCATGTGGACTTCCAGCAAGCAATGTTTCAACTGCACGTTTACAAGTACCGATGTTCTCTACACTTCCAATCATAGAAATTGTCTTGCCATATACAGATATTGAGCAATCAGTCAATGATTCTAAAGTGTTTCTGGACTTTCCATCAGCACCTATAACTCTTCCTTTTAATCTCAATTGATGTGTTTTTTCTTTAGAATAATCATTTAACGATATAACTTCTAAAACATAATCTTGTTTTAATAATTGCTTGGCAATTTCTGGATTAAATCCTCGACTTATTGCCTTAATGACTTCTCTCAGGACAAATAATTTTATAGCTTCTTTACCAGAAATAGTTACATCGCCTTCTTTACTGTCAACATTAATTTTACAATCAGTCTCCTTTTCTAATTCATTCTTAGTCTCGCCTTTTGAACCGATAAGTACAGCAATCCTATCTTTTGTAATCCTCAAATCATAACTGTATTCTTCATCAGCCATAATAACACCATTAGCACAAAAAATTTCCTGAATTTTTGTGCAAGAAATGTTATACATTTCTTTGCGCCTAGCGAGTCATCGATACGATAATTGACTGCAAATAACTCGGAAACCAATCATTAACACAATTGATATGAGCGTGCTAATGTCAAAAGGAATAGAAGATGGTTTTTAAAGTAGATGGTTTAAGTTTTGAGAATGAGAATTGGAAATTATTTTTTTTCAATAGTTTTTCCAACAATCTTATTATAAGTCTTCAATTCATCTGCTTCTGTTATTGGAAAGAACTTCCTGAAATATACTGAAATATTTTTTACATCGCGCGTTATCAATTCTTTAGCATTATTCGCATTAGTCATTGTCGCCTGCGAAAAGTCTATGAATACCGGTTCTTCATTATAATTCAGAATATTGAACGAGCTTAGGTCTCCGTGTATCATCCCTTTATCAAATAATTTCTTCATATTATCCAGAACCTTCTTATAGAACTTTTTCGGATTTTTCGGCGGAGAATCTTTTAATTCTGGAGCAGGATCACTGTCACCAATGAATTCCATCAATAGGATATTATCCTTGAATGCTATAGGTTTCGGAACCTTGATAACTTCCCTTGCTAACATTAAATTTCTATACTCTCTTTGTGTCCATGCAAATATTATTAATCTGGTTTTCTTGTTCAATGAAGTATATCGTGGGTCTTGATTCAGATAATCATACATCTTGCTGAAATTACAGTTTTCCAGTCGATAAATCTTTACAATAATTCTCTTATCATGTTTTGTCTTAGCAGAAAATACGTTTGCTTCTTTTCCCACTTTGATTGTGCTTTCCAATTCTTCGAAATGTCCTTGACTAGACATCTGAAACAATAAATTCCTGGAATGCTGACTAAACACATTCCCATAAACTTTCCATATTTCTCTGCCTTTATTCACAATAAAATAGAAATAGTCAGAATATATAAAGGTGATTGAGAAGAATAGAAAATACAAATAACTACTCAACAGTAGACTAAAATTTATAAATTGAAAATACTTTCCAACTCTATGAAAATCTACGTCGCTCATTCAAGAGGATTTGATTTCGAAAAGGAATTATATGAACCAATCAGAAAGAGCTATCTTAATAATAAACATACATTTATTTTTCCTCATGAAAACAATAACAACTCCAACTCAAAAGATTTCTTGAAGAATGAATGTAAATTGATGATTGCAGAAGTTTCTTATTCAGCAACGAATCTTGGTATGGATCTTAGCTGGGCAAATTTTTTTAAAGTACCTATAAAAGGCATTTATCATAAAGGAGTCGAGGTACCGGTTGAATTTAGATACGTATCACAAACCCTCTTAGAATATACAAACAGTAAAGACTTAATTTCTAAAATAGAAAAAATAATCAAAGAAGTGGAAAAATATACAATATAATATGAATTTATTTTAGATATAGTTTCAGTGCAGTGAAAAAACCATTTAGATATCGATCAAGATCAATATGTCCATAATTATCTAAATAAGAATTCTTAGGAGCATTAAAAATCATATTGAAATTCTTACCAAAGTCTTGCATAATTATTTCGTAATTTCTAGGAGTATTCAATATATTATAAGTTGGGTATGGTAAAGGTAATGCGAGATAATCCTTATTTAATTTAGAAGACCAATCACCAACAGCGCATTTAAGAGAAAACTTAGTCGGATTTCCGTTTTCAAAAGTTAAAACACGCATGCAAGCATCTATGCCTATGTTTTGGAGCTGCAGATGACCGATTTTCATAAGGTTTAAATGAGTCGAAGGATTATCAGCACTGATAGCAGCGACTAAAGTATCACTTAAATTATATGCTATCTTAAAATGATCGTTTTCATTTGATGATTCGATTAATCTAATAGACATACACCATGGAAAAGAAAGTATATTTAAATATTTTACTATTAAAAAGTAGAAATATAAAAATAATAAAAAAAGACCTAGACTTTACAAGTCGTCTGTCGTCAATATCGTCAATCTATCTGACTTAATTTTTGCATCCATTCCGACTAAGAATTGTATATTAGCGCGTTCAGCAACCATTAACAAATCTTTGTCTATGACATCATCCAACACTGCAGCGTATATTCCGCCGTTCAGACTCTTGATTGTACTAACCAATTCTGATACTGGAATCTTGCCAAGTATTGTTAATTTGTCGTCAAGCATGAATGCTGCGCGCGTTCCAATCAAGTCTTCAATCATGTCATTGAAACTTTCAAGTTCATGTGCTGTTGCTTCTTTTCTATTATTCAGAGGTCTTGGAGGCAATGATTGTGGCGGCATCGGACTTACTGGTTGAGGTCTTGGTGGTATTGAACTAGGTTGTGATGGTCTTTGCAGTGGATGACCTTGCTGTGGTACGCTACTTGGTTGAGGTCTCTGTGGAGGCATTGGTGGTCTATTAATTGGAGTTGTTTTCTTCATTACACTAAATGTATCTCCATTCATTACTTGCTCAGGCCTCACTTGTGGATCTGCTTCTGGAGTTCCATCTTTAACACCAATCTCTAATTTGACTTGCTCAGCTGCAATTCTTGCTCTTAAGCATTTATGAATTTCTTTCTTAGTCAATTCTTCAAGTTCCTTACCATCAGGTGCTCTTGTTACGAAGTCTATATCAGTAACTGATAATAGTTCTTGAACAATCAAACTTCCGCCTCTATCTCCATCAACGAACACAGTAACGGTTTTTTGTTTGCACAATTCAACAATTGTTGCTGGAACGCTTGTACCATTGATTGCAATTGCATTCTTGAAACCATTCTTCAATAGATTAATAACATCTGCTCTTCCTTCTACAACAATTATTTCTGAACTGTCTGCAACATCTGGACCTGCTGGAAGCCTATCTCGTCCATACTCAGTTATTTCCATGACTCTTACTGACGCTGCTACTTCCTCAGTTATCTCTTGTGAGTTTGGTAGAACGCTATCTGTTAAAGTCTTTAATAGTTCTTTTGCTCTTTCGATTACGAATTGTCTCTTACTAACACGGACATCTTCAACATTCTCGACTCGAACTTTAGCATTACATGGACCTATTCTTTGAATAATTTCTAAAGCTGCTCCTACGATTGCCGTTTCCGCTTTATCCATTGAACTTGGTAGAATTATTTCTCCTTTTGTCTTGCCGCCTCTCGTGTCTAAGTTAACTTCTATTCTGCCAATCTTACCGGATCTTTGAAGCTCTCTTAACTCTAAATCTGCTCCCAACAATCCTTCAGTCTGACCAAATATTGCGCCTATGACATCAGGCTTATCTACAACACCATCGATTGTAATGGATGTATGCACTATGTATTTTGAACTTACTGGATTTATCTTTCCCATTTAAACCACTCTCGCAATTACTACGTTTTTGTTATTAATCTAGTCGACAATTTTAGAACAAGCTACTATATCTATCAGGTTTACCTAATACTGTAAATAATTACCCTGATGTCACCCATTTTACCTCAAGTGAATAATATAATCGTGAACTTGTCTATAATCATTGACTGTTTTCCAAACCTTAATAAAAAAGGTTTGTTGCCCGCACCACTAACCCCTATGTTCAAAGCTTGGCGTTCGCCGTAAGCTCCCACAGGTACTCTCTGTGTCGGGCTAACGTACCAGGTTGATTACTCCTAATACGAAAACAGGTAATAATAGAAGGTATATAAATGTTATGAAAATCCTCGGTGGGATTTTCAGAACTCAAAAATCAAGGATTTTTGATGTTGTGAAAATAGAAAAGAGAAAAAAAGTTAAATTAAAAAGAAAAATTTATTTAATCCAATTGCCAAAAGTAGATGAACTATTATACTAAGTCAAAGTCGGACTACAACCATTCCCATCTACACACTCGAACCAAGTCCAACCATGCCCTACTCCATTTGCTATACATGATTGAGCAGCATTACGCTGTCCTCCATTGTGACAAGTATAACCCAAATTGTATATAATCCCACCTATCATAACAGGCATCGCAACCTGTCCAGTTGCATCTTCCGCACTTGCTCCTGTTGAAACAGATATATATTTCGCTACTGGAGTTACTGCTCCTAGCACCAACACAATCATCGCCACAACAGCAACAACACCAACGATTGCTACAATGTATAAATTTGATTTTTCATCCATTAGAATCGACCTCCTTTAATCGATAATAAATCTAGAACAAACTAATATTTATAACTATCGATAAGGTATAGAAATGAAATCTTCGAGAAATAAATTGTTCTCGTTCCGTCCAGTTTTTTGTGCGATGATAGTGATATGGGTCGCGACAAAAGCGTGAGTTGGACGGAACCCCAACAATTCTAACAAAACAATATAATTACAAATAACTTATTTATAAGATTTGTTAAAGATTGTTCATGAGCATATCTTAGCAATCTATTAATAAATGCCTATCCATATATAACTATTACAGTCGAGGTGATAAAAATGACATTAAAACAAAAGTTTGCGCAAGAACTTCTAGAAAAGGAAGAGCGAATAAGTGCTTGGGAGGGCAACAATTTCGGCAGCAAGTTAATAGATAAAGATTATTGCGAGATTCCAAAAGTAGAATACTGGTATCTTGAGGAATGAGGTGAAAGAATGATAAGTTTAGAAGATTTATACTATGTTAACATCAAATATGGACCAAACGAATCTAATTGATTTTTCTTACTACAGTTATGAACCCTGAATGTATGTTTGAGAGGGATCTTGGTCTTACTATCTGACCTTCAATTTTCCAATCGCGCTCAACAACTTCAACGGATTTTACATGAATGTAATTATTTCTCTTCATAAGTTCATTTACGAACACCTGAGCCTGGGTGATCTGCGGACAATAAGCTACAATAAGACCCCCAATCTTTAATGCGTTGTCCGTGGAGCCAATGGCTCTCCATGGTTCCGGCAAGTCTAAAACGACCAAATCCGCATTCTTTATTGGTAATTTCACATATGCATCTCCTTTCTTTACAACAATATTCTTCAATCCAAAGTAAGCCATATTCTTTCTAACTTGCTCTAAATTTAATTCGTTGATGTCAAACGTATGAACTTTCTTCACATACCTGGCTAAGAAACATGCGCATCCACCGCTTCCTGAGCCAGTATCAACAACAACACTATCTTTGTTTATACCCGTCTCTGCTAGAATAAATCCTAAATCTTTCAATGGAATAGTCTGTGCTAGCTTCTTTATACCCTTGTAAGAATCCATGAATGATGCATTAAAGATGTAGAATTCTTTATCCTTGTTTGATTTTATGATACAATTTTCTTTTGCTAATTCTGCTTTCGGAATCACACCTTCAGCACAATGAAAATCTTTAGTTATATCTTCAATATAATATTTCTTGCCTTCAGAAACCACAACAGACTTCTTTAAGTCCTCAATATATTCTCGCTTCTCTTTCCGAACAAGAATTTTTTTAATCATATAATACTAAGAATATATACCAATTTTTAAAGTGTTCGAAATAAAAATATAAAAGAAAAATTTTAGAATCTTATTTCTTATTCTTATTCTTCATTGCCAAGAACGCAAACAATCCTAAGAATATTCCTAGCAACACAAATGCCCACGCTATAGCAACAAGATACATCAATTGGTTGTTAGCAAATATGAAGAACAATACTGCTATAACCATAAATATTCCTGCCAACGATGCTCCTATGCCAACGAATG
>Ga0182027_10001571_pt1 | contig 38034 bp, 34 predicted proteins | sample 712E1DmetaG_FD_121300 | JGI IMG/M metagenome (GOLD analysis project Ga0182027, IMG submission 121300) | Permafrost microbial communities from Stordalen Mire, Sweden - 712E1D metaG (Illumina Assembly) | ecosystem: Environmental > Terrestrial > Soil > Wetlands > Permafrost | place: Sweden...
CGCTAGACGCTAGACGCGGAGCTGGCGGCGGGCCATCTCGGCCTCGATCTGGCGCTCGGCCTCGACGTAGGTGTCGATGCGATCGCGCAGCTCGTTGGCCGTGGGCGTGTAGAGGTGGACCTGCTGCTGGAGGATGTAGCTCAGGCGGCGGCTCGTCATGCGGACGTGGTCGAGGTTCTTCATCAGCACGAGCGGGTCCATCGCCGCGAGGTCGCCGGGTTCGTACATGAGCTTCATGCGTCGATTGTATTGGCCCGGACCACCGCCGTCGCGGCGGTCGCGGTCGCGAGCTACAGGATGCGCGGTGTCCGCGGCGGCCAATCCCAGTCGATCGGCAGCGTGGCGCCGTTGACGGCCCGACGACGGCCTGCCTCGCTGGTCGAGAGGATCAGGATGCGGTCGACCTTGGTGGCCTGGCCGGCTTCGTCTCCCCAGAGCTTCGTCATCTTGCGGCCCGCGGCGACGTCGTCCGTGGCGATGCCCGCCAGCCGATAGCCCTCGGGCGCCGCGGCCATCTCCCAGACCGACTCGGCCAGACCGATGCCGCCGTTCGCCGGCCGGCCCCGATCCATCTCCACGTCACCGATGACGAGCGCGACCACCGCGTCGTCGGCCAGAGCGGACCGCAGCCCGCGCAGGACTTCGCGCATGAAGACGAGGTAGGCATCGTGGTGGTGGGCGTCGTCGAGCAGGTCGTCGATGGCGGAGGCGTCGTAGCCGAGCAGCCACAGCCGCAGCCAGTTGTAGTAGCCGTATTTCACGACCCGCAGATACGGCGGCGACGTGACGACGAGGCGGGCCTTCTCCGGCAGGCCCCGGGCTCGGAGGGACTCGCGGAAGCGGATGCCGGCGTCGCGAGCGTCGCCGAGAAGTGCGATGCCCCGGGTGGCGGGCAATGGCTGGCGGTACAGCCGGCGCAGCTTGTCGTCGAGCAGGGCAAAGGTGTCGCGCTCGGGCGAGTGGAAGTCCGTCCGCGCCACGAAATCTCGGACGTAGCGCGGCGCCATGCTGAAGGTGTTGGGCATGACCGCTGAGAGGTAGCTCGCGCTCTTGCCGTGCAGGATGCCGGTCAGGGTCGCGAGGATGAAGCGGTCGGTGCGATCGTCGGGGTCGAGGCCGGCCCGCAGGTAGAGCAACTGGGCCAGCGTCCGGGGGTGGAAGGCGAGCGCGACTTCGGCCGCCACCGATGAGTCGGGCCGGTTGGCGGTCGAACGGGGGCGGGACTTCGATCGACCGGTCGAGCCCGAGCCGGGGCCGGCGGCCACGATCGGCCGGCTGCCGGGGCCGGGGACCAGGATCGAGGCCGATCCCGGGTCGGCGACTATGGCGTCGGCGAGCTCGTTCCACTCACCGGCCGAGGCGGCCCAGGCGAGTCGCAGCGACGCGACGCGGGTCTTGATGTCGGCCTTGGTGGGCGGATCGACCTTGGCCGCGGTCAGGATGTGGGCGAAGGGGTTGAGGTCGTTGCCGGCCCCGATTCGGCCTTCGGCGCAGGCCTGGAGAGGCGTGGTGCCGCGGCCGCTGAACGGGTCCAGGACCACGTCGCCGGGTCGCGTGTAGCGGGCGATGAAGGCGTGGACCAGCCCGGCCGGGAAGCTCGCCAGGTACGAGCACATGGGGTGGAAGCTGTGGCCCCATAGGCGCTGCTGGTCTTTCCATTCCGGCTCGATCACGAGCTGCGGCAGATGGCTCGGGATGTTGAGCGCCAGCTGGCCGTCGGTCGCCCGCGCTGAAGCGGCTCCTCGGATCGGCGAGACGGCTCTCGGTTCGGGTGCGATGGGCAGGTCGGCCCGATCGAAATCGAGCGAGACTGATGCCACGATAGCGACCTCCGAAGAGCACATCCGGCTGCCGGCCAGTGACGGAAGAGACCGGAGTCTAGCACCGGCCGGGCCCACTAACGAATGGGACCAAAGGACGATTGCCAACTTTCGCGCCCGTCGCGACGGGCGTCTCGCGCGGCGCCGACCCGTCGGCGACTTGGCTCGCTCCCGCCGGTCGGTTACGCTAATCCCGGCGCTAGACCGGAGTCCCCGTAGCTCAGTGGATAGAGCGGCCGCCTTCTAAGCGGAAGGTCGGGAGTTCGAGTCTCCCCGGGGGCGCCAACCTCATTTTGGGCGCTCGCGGTCCGCCACGAAGCCGATTGAAACGCGAGAGGCAACCCGAGGCGTCTGGCGGCCCGAGACCGTCAGCTCGGGAGCAGGTAGAGCGCCATCAGCATCGGAGTCCGTGCAACCAGGCTGTGCTTCACCTCGGACTCCATCCGCACCCACATCCCCGGCTGGGCGGGATGGGCGTCCCCGCCGACCGTCAGGTCGCCCTCGCCCTGGAGGATGTGGATGATCGCGGGCCGAGCGGACGTGTGCTCGGACAGTTGCTCGCCCGCGGCGAACGCGAACAGCAGGAACTCGATGCCTCGTTCGTTCGAGAGCGTCTGGCTCAGGATGCCGCGAGCGGGTATCGGCGCCTCGGCGGCGAGGTTAGGGCAGAAGGTGTAGGGCAGGGCCATGTCTTCACCAGATACGGGTCTCCGATTCAGACTAGCAGCCCATCGCGGGACTGGCCTGGTCCCATCAGGGTGCGAAAGGGCAGCTCCGATCCCGGGGCGCCCCGTCTCGTCCCGCTCAGCAGGGCCGCCGCTCGCCCGAGCCATTGAAGACCCAGGCGTGGCCCTCCGCCAGAGTGATCTCGGAGCCCTCGACTCGAAGGAGCGCATCGTCCTCGAGCGCGAGGATCGGCGCCGTCTGGAAGTGGTGATAGTCGGCCAGCCTCTCGTCGCGCTCGGTCCGCGCTTCATCTGCGGGGTAGTGGACGTTGACGCTGAACGGGAGCAGCCCGAGTCCCGCGAAGTCGCTGGAGCCTGACGGGTTGGGGTCGTTGGAGTTGAGAATGTCGAGGCCGCATAGAGTGGCCCCGGCGCTGAAGCCGACATACGGCAAGCCGTCGCGTAACCGGCCCGCGATCTCGGTTATGAGTCCTGCCCTCGCGAGCCGCTCCACGAGTGCGGAGGTGTTCCCGCCGGGGACGTAGAGCAGCGCGACCCGGTCGAGCGTGCGCAGGATGGAGTCGCGGCTGGCCGCCACTGGGTCGATCAGGTCGACTGCGGCGAGGCCTTCGAAGGCGTCCACGTTGGGGTCGAGGTAGTTGTCGCCGATTGCCGCCGCGGGCAGGTATCCGACGCGGGGTTCCGCCACTCCAGCCAGAAGGTCACGGCAGGACGCCAACAGCCGCGACAGCCCGTCGCCCGGCATCGACATCAGACGGAGTCGCATCCCGCTCATCGGTCCCTCTTCGTTCGAGCAACTGACCGACTGTCGGTCAAGGTCACCGCGCCGTCAAGCCCGTGGTTGCAGGGCAACCTGAGTTGCCGTGAACCCGGCGGGGTATTCTCGGGTCTGGCAATCAGATACGTGGGACGACCCAACGGAGGAGAGTTCAGAAATGGGCGCGTGGGCATCTCCACAGAACCAGGTTCCGGCGGTGGCGCTGCCGGCGGGAATCCAGGTGGCCAGCATGGGCCGGCGTGTGGGCGCCTGGATCCTGGATAGGTTTCTAGCCGGATTGCTGGCAATCGTGCCCGTGGTCATGGCCATTGCCAGCGGTGCCGTGACTCTCAATCAGCAAGCGCTCGACCAGCTCGGGCAGCTCGCGCCGCACTCTTACCAGCCGTTCGCCCACGTCACCGCCCCGTTGTTGAATGTCAAGACCGGCCCCCTGGTTGTCGCGGCGGTAGTGTTGATTGGGCTCAGTGCGGTCTACTACGCCGGATGCTGGGCCTGGTTCGGCGCCACGCCGTGCCAGCGGGCCTTGAATCTCCGGGTAGCGGACGTAGAGAGCGGCAAGAACCTGCCTATAGGCGTCGCGCTCATGCGCTGGTTCCTGCTCGAAGGGCTGTCCGAATGCCTGACCGCGGTCTTCCTCGTGATGCTTCTCAACGCGATTGCCAGGACCCCCACCAACGAGTGGCTGGGCACCGGTAACGCCAACGTGTACGGCTCGTTTGGAGGCGTCGGGGCGCTGGCCAACCTCGTGTCGGGGGCGAGCAGCCTGTGGCTGATCGCGCTCATCGTCTCCGCGGGCACAAATCCGGCACGGCGCGGGATTCACGACCGGCTCATGGGGTCCATCGTGGTGGAGCCCGTGCGGGCGGTAGCGGCCTGGCCCGGCTACCCGCCGCAGGCCTGGCCCGGCTACCCGCCGCAGGCCTGGCCCGGCTACCCGCCGCAGGCCTGGCCCGGCTACCCGCCGCAGGCCTGGCCCGGCTACCCGCCGCAGGCCTGGCCCGGCTACCCGCCGCAGGGTCCGGCGCCTGTTCCGCCTGCCGCCGATGGCCAGCCGGCCGACAAGCCGCCGGAGGTCGATCCCGGCCGGTAGACGGTCGTCAGCGGCGGCCGCTGTCCGAGGTCGTCGCCGCCGCCGCCACTCGCGCCCCCAGCTCCAGCGCCGCCTCAATGGCGTCGCGCTGCCGATCCGAGTCGAGCCCGTACCAGGGCACGCCGAAGACGACGCGGTCGGCCGCGCCCTCCCAGGCCTGGAGCCGGTCGGGGGCTTCGTCGGGGCGGCCGGCGATGGCGATCGAGTCGAGAAGCTCGTCGTCGATCAAGTCGGCCATGCGGTCGCGGTCGCGGTTCACGAAGGCGCGTCGCAGGTCGCGGGGCAGGTTGCCGCGGTCGTGCAACTCGAGGATGGATTTGTACGAAGGCGTCGTGGCGTAGAAGGCAATCTGCAGTCGCGCGGCTCGTCTGGCGGCGTCGGCGTCGTCGCCGATCGAGACGAGCGCCATGGCCGTGATCGGGCAGGCGCCGGTAGGCCGGCCCGCCCGCACGAGACCCTCGCCGATCTCCGGCATTACCCTCTCGCGCAGGTAGCGAGGCGACGCCAGCGGGTGGCCCAGTAGCCCGTCCGCCACCTCGCCGCAGATGCGAGACATCACCGGCCCGACGGCCGCGACCAGGATCGGGGTGTTGCGGCGGTCCGGGCGCAGCGGGCCGTGGAAAGTCGGCATCGTGATCCTGTAGCTCTCGCCCTCGTGCACTACCGCCTCGCCTCGGTTGGCGGCCCAGATGGTGCGCACCGCCCGAACATATTCGCGCATCTGCGGCGCCGGCTTCTCCACCCGCACTGAGAAACGAGCCTCCAGCACGCGCTTGACCTGCGGGCCGAGACCGAGCCGGAATCGGTCGCCCGACAACTCGTCGAGGTCCCAGGCGGTCATGGCCGTGACGGTGGGGGAGCGGGGGAAGGCCAGGGCGACGGCCGTCCCGACACCGATGCGGGACGTGGCCGAAATGGCAGCTGCGGCCTGGACGAAGGCCGTCCGATCGAGCTCGGCCAGCCACACCGACTCCAGCCCGGCGGCTTCGGCGCGAGACGCAAGGGCCCCGACTTCGCTCATATTCCCGCCGATGACAAGGCCGACCTTCATGGCGCGACTCTAGCGACTCCGAAGCCGGGGCGTGGCCATCCCGTCGACTCCCGGCCACGGGATCGCGGTGCTGCGTTGCCGCACCGCGGCCTGCTCAATCCTGTGCCGCTCGTAGCTCAGGTGACGGTCTCGTCCGCCCGGTAGCATGCCGGTAGCATGGACCTGCCCCGGCGGGCCAACGCCCAGGGTCCGGGATACCGCGTCAGAAAGGTGAAGGCGTGCGACGGCGGGCTCTGACCCTGGTTGGGATGACGGTTGTGGTGGCGGCGGCCGTGGCCGGCTCGACCTCGCCGATGGCCTCGACCGCGCACGCGGCGCAGGCGGCGAAAGCACTCCCGGTCGCGGTGGCGATCCGAACGCCCTCCGCTACGACGCGCACGCCCGAGCCGACCGCCGGCGACAGCCCAACGCTGCCGCTCGACGTCACCTACGACCTGCGCCCGACGCCCGACGCGCTGGCCACCGCGAGCCCCAGACCGCTCCCAGACTGCGGTTACGAGGACGTGCCGGCCTGGCTGGGCGGCCCCGACGATTGGGCCTTAACCCTCGTCGACACGGTCTACGCGCTGCCCGACTCGTACGAGCCGCCCGACCTCGTCAACGCCAGCCAGGCCGGCTTCGCGACCGGGTTTGACGTGCGGGCGCTGCTCATTCCCGATCTGACCGCCATGGCTGCCGCGGCCGCCGATGCGGGGGCTCCGCTCGGTATCGCCTCCGGCTACCGCAGCTACTGGACCCAGTATTCGACCTTCAACTACTGGGTCTACGGCGAGGGCTACGACACGGCGATCCTCGACTCCGCGCGGCCGGGCCACTCCGAGCACCAGCTGGGGCTGGCCATCGATTTCATGGACCTCTACGGCCAGGCACCATGGCTGTACGCGGACTTCGCCACCGAGTCGGCGGCGGGAATCTGGCTGGCGGCCCACGCCGCCCAGTACGGCTTCGTGATGAGCTATCCGGCTGGCCGCCAGGCCGTCACCTGCTACACCTACGAGCCCTGGCATTACCGCTACGTGGGACGGCAGGCCGCGCGGGCCATCCTGGCCTCGGGGCTGACTCTGCGCGAGTGGCTCTGGCAGCGGCAGCCCGTGCCCGGCCCGGCCGCGGCCGCGCCTACCCTGCGCTGGACAGCACCATGATGCGCAGCTCGGTCATGTCTTCGATCGCGTAGCGGACCCCCTCGCGGCCCTGCCCGGAATCCTTGGACCCGCCGTAGGGCATGTGGTCGATGCGATAGGTCGGCACGTCGTTGACGATGACGCCGCCCACCTCGAGCGCCTCGAAGGAAGACCAGGCGTGGGCCAGGTCGTTGGTGAAGACGCCCGCCTGCAGTCCGAACCGGCTGTCGTTGACACCCCGGATCGCCGACCCGAAGTCGTCAAAGGGCTCCGCCACCACGACCGGCGCGAAGGCCTCGTCGCGGCAGACCCTCGCTTCCCGTGGCGTGTCGGCCAGGACCGTGGGCGGGAAGTACGAGCCGTCGGCGATGCCGCCGGTCAGGATTCGACCGCCCATCGAGAGCGCCTCGGCTACCCAGGCCTGCGTTCGAGCCACTGCCGCGGCGTCGACCATCGGCCCGATGTCCGTCGTGGGGTCGAGCGGATCGCCCAGGCGCAGCTTCCGCGCGCCGTCGACGAACCGCTCCATGAACTCGTCCCAGATTGCCTCGTGTACGAACAGACGCTGGACGCTGATGCAGACCTGGCCGGCGTAGCTGAACGCACCGGCGAGGATCCGCCCGAGAGCCCAGTCGAGGTCGGCCGACTTGTCGACGATGACGCCGGCGTTTCCGCCGAGCTCGAGCACGACCTTCTTGCGGCCGGCCCGCGACTTCATCTCCCAACCGACCGCCGGGCTGCCGGTGAATGTCAGGAGCCTGAACCGATCGTCGCTCACCATGCGGTCGCCGGTCTCGCGCGTCATCGGCAGAATGCTCACCGCGCCCTCGGGGAGCCCGGCCGTAGCCACGATCTCGGCCACCCTGAGCATCGTGAGCGGGTCCTTGGTCGGCGGTTTGAGGACGATCGGATTGCCCGAGGCGATGGCCGGCGCGAGCTTGTGCGCGGCCAGGTTCAGCGGGAAGTTGAAGGGGCTGATGGCCGCGATCGGACCGATCGGAAAGCGGCGGGTAATACCGGTCCGGCCCCGGGAGGCGGGGTTGAGGTCCAGCGGGATGACCTCGCCGCCGATGCGCTCGGCCTCTTCGGCGCCGATCCGGAACGTCAGCACGGCCCGGTCCACCTCGGTCAGTGAATCGCGGATCGGCTTGCCCGACTCATTGGCGATCAGCCGGCCGATCTCTTCGCGCCGCTCGGCGATGCCGGCGCTTATCTTGCGGAGGGCGGTGCCACGCTCGTAGGCCGGCAGCCTGCGGGTCTGCTCGAACGCCGCGACGGCCGCGGCCACGGCCTCCTCGTACTGCTGCGGAGTGGCGAGGTAGGTGGCGCCGGCGGGCTCATCGGGTCGGGCCGGGTTCGCGACGATGAGTCGGTCGGGTGACTCGACCCAGCGTCCGGCGAGATAGATCGGGTGGGGGACTGTGGATGACGGAACGGCCAAGTAAGCAGCTCGAGCGGGTGGGTGGGGCTAGGCGGTGGCGCCGCACTTGGGGCAGAGGAGTCGACTGACGGTGCAGTCGAGCCCGCAGCTGCCGCCCCGGGCGCAGGTGTCGCATTTGGGGTTGTTGTGCTCGGTGATAGCCAGCTCGCCGCAGCGGTCGAACCAGGTACCCCTGCCTCGCTGCCGCAGGCGCTCGCCATCGCCCTCCATGAGACGAAATGAACCACGGAACTCGACGACAGTACTCACGCCCGAGACGATACAGCCTGGCGACACTGAACACCTGGAGTTGCCGAAGTCGTCGGCGGACTTGGCCTCCGCCGGCGGCTAGGGCTGCAGCGTGAACGTGCCTTCGGCCAGGATGTTGCCGTCCGCGTCGAGGGCCCTGATCGTGTGGTCGCCGACCCCGAGCTGGGTGCAGAGCGTCGAGCTATCGGCCGAGCCGGTGGACAGCCACGTGCCGTCGGATTGCTTGACGAAGCCGACATCGGTTCGATCCGTGGTCTGGATCGCGCCATCGAGCTCCGAGGAGATCATCGCGTCGGCGGGGATCGAGCCGGGCAGGACCACGTTCAACGAGACGGACACGCTGGCCGCGGAGCAGCTCATCTTGGAGGGATCGATGGTGACGGTGCCCTTGGCGATCGGCGCGGACGTGGGCTCCGCAGCCGAAGGGCTGGCCGACATCACGAATGTGAAGGCTCCCTGAGCCAGCACGTTGCCGCTCGCGTCCAGGAGGCGAGCCGTATGGACGCCGGGGCCCATGTCGCAGTGGGTCGAGCCTTCCTCGTTGGTATTGCTCACCGTCCATGTGCCGTTGGCCTGCTTCTCGAAACCGAAGTCGGCCACGGTCTGGGTGATGATGGTGGTCGTGTCGATCTTGTAGGTGAGGGTGTCCGTGCCCTTCACCGAGGCGGGCAGAACTATGTTCGTGGTGAAGGACTGACTCGGGCAGCCGATGGTCGAGGGGTTGAAGACCATGCCGCCGCCGCCGGGGCTCGTGCTGCCCATGGCTCCGCTCGCGCTCGGCGAGTTCTTGGGGTTGTTCACGACGAAGAAAGCTCCCACGGCGATCGCCGCGATCACCAGGACGCCGACGAGGAACATGGCGGGGTTGACGCCGGACCGGGCTGCCGCCACGGGGGCAGCGGGCTGCCCTCCCCAGGCCTGCGGCTGGCCATAGGCCGCTGGCGGGGGCGGAGGAGGAGTTCCCCAGGCCGGCGGCTGAGCGTACGCGGGCGGCGGGGTGGGGACGGCAACGGGCGGCACGAAGACTGGGGCGGGCGGCGGAGCGGGCACATCGGCCGGCGGGACGGGGACGGCGGCGGAGGCCGCAGCTGTGACCGCTCCGCAGGTTGGGCAGAACCGCTGCCCGGCCGCGCCAATCGCGGTTCCGCAGCTGGAGCAGAAGCCGAACCCGGTCGCCATTGCCGTGACCCTCCCGACTGTCCAGAACTGGCCCGAAGATGAGGTCCGGCTGGACAAGCTCCCCGATCGGTGTGCGCCCGATCACCGGACCAGCTAGGACGGGCCCATTCTAGCGGGCAGGCGACCGTTTCCGAACGATGGGCTACGAGGCCACGCGACTGTCAAGGCTGGCGATCCAGATCAGCACCGCCGGCACGATCACGGCGATGATCTCGAGGGGAAACGGAGCCAGGCCAAGGGGCAGCGACGCGCTGCCCTGATCGGTCAGCGAGATCCAGCCGTTGCCATAGTCGGCCAGAATCAAGGCCGGCCCGGCGACGCACAGCCAGTAGAGGCCGATGGCCCGCAGCACCCAGGCGCGTCTGGCCGACCAGTTCGGGAGCGCCACGACGACGGCCAGGGCCAGACCGACACCGGCTTCGAGGGCGAACAGGAGCGCGGCCGGTTCGATGGCATAGCTCTCGTCGGTCAGGTGTGAGAAGGCACCGCCGGCAGCGGCCGCCGCTGCACCGCCGCCCGACAGCCCGGCCGCAACCACGACCAGCGCCGCTCGCCGAACCCGCGCACCGCGCGCAGGCGGCACGGACGGAACCGGATCCGGACCTGCGGCGTTGTCGCCGATGGCATTGCCCACGAGCGTGAACGCCGCCAGCAGGACAACGAAGGGAATACCTACGAAAGCGAATACGTCCACGTGCGCCTCACGGCTTCGAGATTGCTCGCTACTGCCCGATTGTGGCCGGGTATCGGCGGCGTCGCTCGCCGCTGGCGCAGATTCGACGGCGGCCGACTTGCGCGCCTACCGAAACGGCCATGCCTGCTGACGGTTGCCGAGCACGCCGATACCCTCGGAGGTGCTACCGTCTACCCGGGCGCGACCGGTGTCCGGACGCGACCCCTCGGCCGACCCTATACGCGGACTCTTCGCGACCTGCAGAGGGGTAGTTGTTCCGGATGACCAATCGCTGGCGCGGGTGCCTTCTGGAGATCGTCGAGACGGTCGTCCTCACCGTCCTGATCTTCTTTCTCGTTCAGCACTTCGTGGCCCAGCCGTATCAGATCCTGCAGGTCTCGATGGAGCACACCCTCGAGCCGGGTCAGTACGTTCTGGTCGACAAACTCTCTCCCAACTTCAGCGACTACAAGCGTGGCGATGTCATCGTCTTCGAGCCGCCCAAGGGCTACTTCGAGGACGGGCAGGACATCCCGTTCATCAAGCGGGTCATCGGCGTGGCGGGAGATCTTGTCGAGATCCACAACGACTCCGTCTATGTGAACGGCGTCAAGCTCAACGAGCCGTATGTGTTCGAGGGGCAGGCGACGACGCCGTTCGGCCTCTCGAGCTGGCGAGTACCGGCTGGCGACTTGTTCGTCCTGGGCGATCACCGTGAGGCGTCGCAGGATTCGCGTGTCTTCGGACCGATAGCCAAGTCGACTGTCGTCGGTCGCGCCTGGCTGCGCTACTGGCCCACGTCGAGCTTCGGCTGGATCGAGTCGGCCCAGTATTCGGGCGTTCCGGATGCCTCGGGCGCGCCTCCGACGGAACCGGCGGCTTCGCCGACGAACTCGCCCGCACAGTAGGGTCCGGCTCGTAGTGGGTGTTTCCGGATGAGCAGCCGCTGGCGCGGGTGCCTGCTCGAGATCGTCGAGACGGTCGTCCTTACCGTCGTCATCTTCTTCCTGGTACAGCACTTCGTCGCCCAGCCCTATCAGATCGACCAGTTCTCGATGGAGCACACCCTCGAGCCCGGTCAGTACGTTCTGGTCGACAAACTCTCCCCCAACTTCAGCGATTACAAGCGCGGCGACGTCATCGTCTTCGCACCGCCCGATGGGTACCGCGAAGTGGGACAGAATGAGCCGTTCATCAAGCGCGTCATTGGCCTGGCGGGCGATGTGGTCGAAATCTATGACGGCGCGGTCTATGTAAACGGGGTCAAGCTCGTCGAGCCGTATGTGTTCGAGGAGCAGGCGACGACAGCCTCCGGCATCTCGAGCTGGCGGGTACCGGCCGGGGACCTGTTCGTGCTGGGCGATCACCGCGCGGCTTCGAGCGACTCGCGTGTCTTTGGGCCGATAGCGAGATCATCGGTGATCGGTCGCGCCTGGCTGCGCTACTGGCCTGCGTCGGGCTTCGGCTGGATTCAGTCGGCCCAATACGCGGGCGTCCCGGACGGATCGCCCTCGCCCTCGGCTCCGACCTCGGCCTCGCCTGCGCCGTAGGATCCGGCTCGCGTTCCTGTCGCGGCCGGGGCTCAGACTGCCTCGGCCAGTTCGTCGGCCTCCGGCTTGCGGGCGGCCAGTCTCTCGACGACCCCGAACCACGAGCGCTGGAGTGTCTCCAGCTCCAGGCCCTCGGCCAGGATGTGGTCCAGCGGCTCGCGGAGCAGGTGGTCGGCCATCCTGCGGAGTGTGAGCGGTTCGGCGAGGCGCTCGATCAGCCGCACGATCCGGTTCGGGCTGCGGACGTGCTCCAGCAGCAGCAGCCGGCCGCCGGGGCACAGGACCCGAACGGCCTCGGCGATTGCGCCACGGTCGTCCGGGATCGTGCACAGGGCGAAGCTGAACACGACGGTCTCGAAATGGTCGTCTGGGTATGGGAGAGCGGCCGCGTCGCCCTGGGAAATCGTCGCGTTCAGGCCCAGGTCGCGGGCGCGCCGCTGGGCAGCAGACGCCGCGACCTCGCTCAGATCGACGCCGGTCAGATGCACGTCCGGCGGGTAGAAGGGCAGCGTGCGTCCACGCCCGATCCCGATCTCGAGGGTGTTTCCCTCGGCCCTGCCGCACAGCCAACGGAGATTGGCGTCGCCGCGGGCCGGCGGAGCGGTTGCGGCCCGCCGGTCGTAGATGCGACGGATGCGCTCCGTTTCGGCGTCATGGGCTGGCATGCGGCAACGGTAGCCCCTGCCATCGTGCCCGGATACATCGGGAATCGCCCGTCGGCTGTAAAGGCGGCGCGCCGCCACTGCACACTACAGAGGCATGGATGCCGTCAGGACGGGGTTGATGATCGACGCCGAAGGATTCGATGCCCGATACCCGGCCCTGTTCCGCGATCTCGTCGCGCTGGCGAGGGCGCTGGGCGCAGGACCGGACGCGGAGGACGTGGCTCAGGACGCTTTGCTCCATGCCCGCCAGAAGCTGCATCAGCTGCGGGACCCGGAGAAGCTCCAGGCCTGGGTTCGGACGATGGCGGTGCGGGGCGCAGGACGTGCTCGGCGCCGTCGGGCGCCTTCGTCGGGGGCGGACCAGGTGGAACGAAGGCCGCTGGTCGAGTTCCCGGATGTGGATGTGACGCGTGCAATCGCCCGTCTGCCGGAGCGCGAGCGGGTCGCCGTGACGCTCGTCTTCGGGCTCGGGTATCGGCAGGACGAAGCCGCCGAGCTAATGGGTGTCGCGGCCGGGACCGTCTACTCGAGCATCTGGCGCGCCCGCCGCAAACTCGCCCGGCTCCTGGCCATCGACGAGTCGACCGTCCAATCGGTCGAAGGGAGTTCTCGATGACTCGTGCTGGAGAATGGCTGGCGGAGATCCGGCCCGGCAGCCACCTTCCGGAGCGCCGGCTACTCGAACTCGCGAGCGCACCGTCGGCACCGGAGGCCGGAGCCGAGCGATCCCACCTCGACGCCTGCCGGCGCTGCCGCAGCTTGCTCGCCGGGCATCGCCGCGCCGAGTCGGTCCTCGGCGGTGCATGGGGCGATCGACCGCTGGACGCGACGGCTCTGGCGGGCGGCGAGGCTGGCGACAGCTCGAGAGTCGATGTCGTCAGAGTCAGTGGGCGACTCGGCAGTCCCTTGGGGCGTCGATCGGCGGTACCGGCCATCGGCGCGGCCGTCGTGGTTGCCCTGGCGGTCTGCGTCGGGTTCCTCAGTATCCGCGGGGGTGGCCCCTCGGCGGGGCTCACGTCGCCTTCCACCGGCCGTACCGTGACTGCATCCGCCGCCGCGGCTTCAGGCGCGCCCATAGCCGCTCCCTCCGACGCCGCGACGGCGGCCCCGCAGGTCACCTTCCGGGCGTATGTGGTGAACTCCGGCGACACGTGGTCTTCGATCGCCGCGAAAGTCGATCTCCCTCTCGCCGAGATTCGGGCCGTCAACCCGCAGCTACAGAACGTCGAGACACTCGAGGCCGGGACGGTGGTCTACATCCCGCCCGCCGGACTGCTTACGGCCGCGCCCATCCCAACCTTCATGACGTACGCGGTTCGTTCCGGCGACTACTGGGACAAGATCGCCTCCCAGTTCAACCTGCATTCGTGGGAGCTCCAGCTCGCCAACCCGCAGATCAAAGACATCAACCACATCCAGGTAGGCTGGATACTCAACATCCCACCTGCCGGCCTACTGACGCCGCCGCCGTCCTGAGGTGACCGGGGTCGCCACCCTTGATCCCCGGGCCGGCCGGATGCGTATCCACAAAGTCGGCGATCAGATGGGGAGGATTAGTCGATGAGGCGAGCCAGGGGTCTGTGGTGGGCGGTCCCGATCGGGATGGCGGTCATCGCCGGCCTCGTGGTCGCGGCCGGGTTGCTGGGCCTGAGGGGCGGTACGCCCGCCTCGAGCGCCCCGGCAGTCGCCGCCGCCAACCACGCCACTCCCACTGTCTCCGGAACGTCGTCGCCGCTGGTGACGCCGCCCGGGACCGGAGTGGTGGCGAAGCTGCCGATGGCCCAGTGGTCGGCATTTGCCTGGGCGCCGGACGGAGCCCATCTGCTCGTCGCCGGCGGCGACGACTACACAACACGTGTCTACGACCGGTTCGGCAAGCTCGTCTCGACGTACGGCTCGATCGAAAGCTGGCTCGACGGGACGCACGTGATCGACGGCAGCGGCTACGTAGCGACACTCGGCACCGACTACTCCGGCGGACCGACTGCCAACTCTCGGGCGGTTGCCAGCGGCCACGGCTCGGCGGCCGTCGTCGTGGCCGTGCCGGCCTGCGTTGGCGATCCCATCATCGACTGGTACAAGGACGGCCGGTACGTCAAGACCCGCGACAAGGCGACGCCATTCGGCTGGTCGCCCGACGGCAAGTACGCCCTCGTCGGCCACATGGATTGCGGCCAGGCGGACGCGGAGCTACACGGCTGGAAGGGGCCGGTGCAGGTGATCGACTTCGAGAGCGGCAACGTTGTGGCGACTTTGCCCGGCGTCCGGGGCGAGATGGCTTTCAACCCCGACGGCACGTCGATCGCGGCCCAGTCGGACGGCGACCTCGAGGTCGCGGATCTCGGCTCTGGTGAAGTCGACACGTTGCCCAATCTCCGCTTCCTGGGCTGGCTCGACGTCGAGAGCATCATCGCCGTGGCCGCCACCGCCGGCAGTGGCGCCGGTTCCCAGGTTGAGTTCGTCGATCTCGACCCAGCGGCGGTCAGCCCGCTGCCGGGCACCACCTGGAAGGCGGAATCGCCCACGGGCCTCGAGCTCCAGGCCGACCTCACGGGCGCGGTTCGATCGATCCTCGCCGCGGACGGCACAACGCTCCTGGATCTCTCGGCGGCGGGTCTGGTCGCGGAGCGACAGCCCGGCCCAAACGAGCCCACGGGCACGTGGCTGCAGCAGCAGTGGTGGTCGCCCGATGGCCGGATGCTGGCCTTGAAGGCGGCCGATGGGAAGTCGCTGGCTATGATCTCGGTCGATCCCGCCGTGCCCGGCTCGCCGACCTGACGCGCAGAGGCAGCCTGAGGAGGTACCCGCTGCCCCCGGACGCCGTCCGCCGAGGAGCCAGGCCAGCCTGGCTCTAGGTCCCAGGCGGACGCGAGGCCAACGCGCCAGCTGAGCTGGCCCACGGAATTCGCCGGCCGGTGACAGTCGGTTTAGTAGTCGGGGAGGACCGACTCGCCGAACATCAGATACCTGTCGACCGCGCGGGCCGCCAGGCGACCCTCGTTGATGGCCCAGACCACGAGCGACTGGCCGCGGGAGCAGTCGCCGGCGGAGAAGACACCCGGCGTCGTGGTCATGAAGTCGTCGTCATGGACGATGTTGCCGCGATGGTCGAGCTTGCAGCCGAAGGCGGTCGGGAGAGCCGGCTCGGGGCCGACGAAGCCCATCGCGATCAGGACCAGGTCGGCCGGCAACGACTTCTCGGTGCCGGGGCACTCGCGCATCTCGGGCCGCCCGCCGGGGGTGTGGATCCACTCGATCTCTACTGTCTCGATCGTCGTGACCGCGCCGGCCTCGCCGATGAGCCGCTTCGTGTTGAGGAGGTAGCGGCGCGGATCGGCGCCCCACAGTGCGGCGGCCTCTTCCTGCCCGTAGTCGAGCTTGTAGACCTTGGGCCACTGCGGCCAGGGGTTGTCACCGGCGCGCGTGTCAGGCGGCTTGGGCAGGATCTCCAGCTGGACGACGCTCTTCGCGCCCTGGCGAATGGCCGTGCCGACGCAGTCGGTGCCGGTGTCGCCGCCGCCGATGACGATCACGTTCTTGCCCGCCGCCGAGAGGTGCGTCGCGGACTGGCCCAGCAGGGCCTTGGTGTTGGCGACGAGGAAGTCCATGGCGTAGTGGACGCCTGTCAGCTCGCGGCCCTCGACATTGAGGTCGCGCGGGATGGTCGAGCCGGTGGCGAGGACGACCGCGTCGAAGTCCTTGATCAGCTGCTCGGCCTCGACATCCCGGCCGACCGCCGTGCCGGTGACGAAGTGGATGCCCTCGGCCTCCAGCAGCTTGACCCGCCGCTCAACGACCGACTTGTCGAGCTTCATGTTGGGGATGCCGTACACGAGCAGGCCGCCGATACGGTCGTCGCGCTCGTAGACGGTGACCTCGTGGCCGGCTTTGTTCAGCTGCGCCGCGGCGGAGAGTCCCGCCGGCCCGCTGCCGACGACCGCGACCTTCATGCCGGTCCTGGCCAAAGGCGGCTCGGGCACGACCCAGCCTTCGAGGAAACCGCGCTCGATGATCTCGTTCTCGATGGTCTTGATCGTCACCGCCGGCTGGTTGATGCCAAGCGTGCACGAACCTTCACACGGGGCCGGGCAGACGCGGCCGGTGAACTCGGGGAAATTGTTCGTCTTCTGCAGCCGGATGAGCGCCTCGCGCCACTGGCCCCGATAGACCAGGTCGTTCCATTCCGGGATCAGGTTGTGGATCGGGCAGCCCATGGCCAGGCCGTTGACGAGGGCACCGGTGTGGCAGTACGGCGTGCCGCAGTCCATGCAGCGGGCGCCCTGCTCTCGCAGGGTCTTCTCCTCGTAGCCGGGATGGGTCTCGGCCCAGTCCTTGACGCGCTCCAGCGGCGGCCGGACGTGGGCCGGTTCGCGCCCGAACTCCATGAAACCAGTCGGCTTGCCCATCGTTTAGTTCCCCGCCACTCGGCGCGCGTCCAGCACGTTTTCGTCGAATGCCGCCATCTCAGCCTCGTCCTGCGAGAGACCCTTCTCGCGCATCCGGGCCTGGGCCTCCATGACGCGCCGGTAGTCGTTCGGGACGACGCGGATGAAGCGGCTGACGGTCGTGTGCCACTCGTCGAGGAGCGCCTTTGCCCGCGGGCTGGCGGTGTACTCGACATGGCGCTCGAGCAGGCGGCGGATCTCCGCGACTTCCTCGGGATCCGACAGTGGGAAGAGCTGGACCATCTCCTTGTTGCAGACCCGCTCGAAGCCGCCGCCGGCCGCGCCGCCCTCGCCGCTCTCGTCGAGGACGTAGGCCACGCCGCCGGACATGCCCGCGGCGAAGTTGCGGCCCGTCTTGCCGATGACCACGACGCGACCGCCGGTCATGTACTCGCAGCCGTGATCGCCGACGCCTTCGACGACGGCGTTGACGCCCGAGTTGCGGACGCAGAACCGCTCCCCGGCGATGCCGCGGATGTAGGCCTCGCCAGACGTGGCGCCGTAGAAGGCCACGTTGCCGGTGATGACGTTGTCTTCGGCCACGAAGGTGGACTCACGCGGCGGGAAGAGCACGATCTTGCCGCCCGACAGGCCCTTGCCCAGGTAGTCGTTGGCGTCGCCTTCGAGGGTCAGCGTGACGCCTTTGGGGATGAAGGCGCCGAAGCTCTGGCCGGCGGTGCCGCGGAAACGGAGGCTTATCGTGTCTTCTGGGAGACCCGCTCCGCCGTAGCGGCGAGTGACTGCAGAACCGAGCGTGGTGCCGACGACGCGGTTGACGTTGCGGATCGGCAGCTCGGCCTCGACGCGTTCGCCACGTGCGAGAGCCGGCTCGCAGAGCGGGATCAGCGTGGTCGAGTCGAGCGACATCTCGAGCTTGTGCTCCTGTCCGATCTGACAGGTCCGCAGCGTCGTCTTGGGCAGCTGCGGCTGGAACAGGATCCGGCTGAAGTCGAGGTTGTGGGCCTTCCAATGGTCGACGGCCCGACGCATCTCGAGCCGCTCGGAGTGGCCGACCATCTCCTCGAAGGTTCGGAAGCCGAGCTGGGCCATGTATTCGCGGGCTTCCTGGGCCACGTAGGTCATGAAGTTGACCACCGACTGCGGGTCGCCGTTGAAGCGCTTGCGCAGCTCCGGGTCCTGGGTGGCGATGCCGACCGGGCAGGTATTGAGGTGGCACGCTCGCATCATCACGCAGCCGAGCGTCACGAGAGGTGCCGTCGAGAAGCCGAACTCCTCGGCCCCGAGCAGGGCGCCGATGACGACGTCGCGGCCGGTCTTCATCTGGCCGTCGACCTCGACCACGACGCGCGACCGCAGGTCGTTCATGAGCAGGACCTGGTTCGTCTCGGCGATGCCCAGCTCCCACGGCAGACCGGCATGCTTGATCGACGACAGCGGCGAGGCGCCGGTGCCGCCGTCGTGGCCGCTGATCAGTATTACGTCGGCATGGGCTTTGGCGACGCCGGCGGCGATCGTCCCGACGCCCACTTCGGAGACCAGCTTCACTGAGATGCGGGCGTCCGGGTTGGCGTTCTTGAGGTCGTGGATCAGCTCCGCGAGATCCTCGATGGAGTAGATGTCGTGATGCGGCGGCGGCGAGATCAGGCCCACGCCCGGTGTCGAGTGTCGAACCTTGGCGATCCAGGGGTAGACCTTGTGGCCGGGCAGCTGGCCGCCCTCGCCGGGCTTGGCGCCCTGGGCCATCTTGATCTGGATCTCACGCGCGCTGACCAGGTACTCGCTGGTGACGCCGAAGCGGCCTGAGGCGACCTGCTTGATGGCGCTCTTGAGCGAATCGCCGTTGGGTAGGGTCTCGAAGCGGGCCGGATCTTCGCCGCCCTCGCCCGTGTTCGACTTGGCCCCGAGGCGGTTCATGGCGATCGCCAACGCTTCATGCGCTTCGCGGGAGATCGAGCCGTAGCTCATCGCCCCGGTCTTGAAGCGCTTGACGATCGATTCGACCGGCTCGACTTCGTCGACCGAGAGGGGATGGCGGTGGTTCGACTTGAAGTCCATCAGGCCACGCAGCGTGCACAGGCCGGACGACTGGTCATCGATCAGCTTCGAGTACTCCTTGAACGCGTCGTAGCTGCCGCTCTGAGTGGCGTACTGGAGCTGCGAGATGGACAGCGGGTTGAAGAGGTGCTGCTCGCCCTCGACGCGGTACTGGATGTTGCCGCCGACGCCGAGCTGCTTGTGGTAGATCGGCCGCTTGGGCGGGTAGGCCCGATCCTGGCGCATCTTCACTTCGCGCGCGATGACGTCGATGCCGACGCCGCCGATGCGAGTCGGTGTGCCGGTGAAATACTCGTCGACGTAGTCCTGGTTGAGCCCGAGCGCCTCGAAGACCTGGGCGCCGTGGTAGCTCTGGGTGGTGCTGATGCCCATCTTCGAGATGACCTTGACGATGCCCTTGGCGATCGCCTTGCGGTACTTCTTCTCCGCGATCTCGGCCGAGCCCGGGATCATGCCCAGGCGGACCTGGTCGTGGACCGTCTCGAACGCCAGATACGGGTTGACGGCGCTGGCGCCATAGCCGATGAGCAGGGCGAAGTGGTGGACTTCGCGCGGCTCGCCGGATTCGAGCACCAGGCCGACCTGGGTCCGAGTGCCCGACCGGACGAGGTGGTGGTGCACGGCCGAGACGGCCAGCAGGGCGGGGATCGGAGCGGCGGTGGCGTCGTGGCCGCGATCCGAGAGGATGATGATGTTGTGGCCCTCTGAGATCGCCTCGGAGCAGCGGTCACGCAGCTGCTCGATTGCCTTGCGCAGTCCGGCCCCGCCATCGGCGACCTGGTAGAGGATCGGCAGCGTGATCGTCTTGAAGCCGTGGAGGTCAGCGTTAGCTGACCCCTTGCCCAACGCGTCGCCCGTGGCCAGGCCGCGGACCTTCTCCAGCTCCTCGTTCGATAGGACGGGCGAGGGCATCTCGAGCTGGTGGGCCGATCGCGGGTCCGGCTCGAGGAGGTTGCCCTCCGGGCCGATCGCCATTTCGGTGGCGGTGATGATCTCTTCGCGGATCGAGTCGATGGGTGGGTTGGTAACCTGGGCGAAGAGCTGCTTGAAGTACGAATAGAGGAGCTGCGGTCGCTCCGAGAGAACGGCAAGGGCGACGTCGTTGCCCATCGAGCCGACCGGGTCGGTGCCCGTCATGGCCATGGGGTTGATGAGAATCCGGACGTCCTCGGCGGTGTAGCCGAAGACCTCCTGGCGGCGCAGGACCGACTCGTGGTCCGGCTCGATGACGCGCGGCGGTGGTGGCAGCTCCGTCAGCTTGACCAGCCACTCGCGGACCCACGCTTCGTAGGGGTGCTCGGTGGTCACGCGGCGCTTGAGCTCGTCGTCCGAGATGATCCGCTGCTCGCCCGTATCGACGAGGAACATGCGGCCGGGCTGCAGGCGGCCCTTGGACACGATCTGGTCGGCGGCGATGTCGAGCACGCCAGCTTCTGAAGCCATGACCACACGGCCGTCCTTGGTGACCCAGTAGCGGGCCGGGCGCAGGCCGTTGCGGTCGAGCGTGGCCCCCACGCGAATGCCGTCCGTGAAGGCGATGGAGGCGGGTCCGTCCCACGGCTCCATCAGGCAGGCGTGGAACTCGTAGAAGGCCTTCTTCTCCTGCGCCATCGACTCGTGGTGCTGCCAGGGCTCGGGCACCATCATCATCAACGCGTGAGCCACCGAGCGGCCGGACAGGTAGAGCAGCTCGAGGACGTTGTCCAGGATGGCCGAGTCTGAGCCCTCGGTGTCGATGACCGGCAGCGCCTTGGTCAGTTCGTCGCCAAAGAGCGTGGACTTGAACTGCGACTGGCGCGCGTGCATCCAGTTGACGTTGCCGCGCAGCGTGTTGATCTCGCCGTTGTGCGAGATGTAGCGGTACGGGTGAGCTCGCGGCCAGGACGGGAAGGTATTGGTCGAGAAGCGCGAGTGGACCATGGCAATGGCGCTCTCGACGCGCTCGTCGGTCAGGTCCGGATAGAAGACCCGGAGCTGCGAGGCATTGAGCATGCCCTTGTAGACGATGGTCCGGCAGCTCAGCGAGGGAATGTAGAAGTCGCCGCGCGACGGAATCGCCGAGCGCGAGACCGCCTTCTCGACGAGCCGGCGGACGATGTACAGCTTGCGCTCGAAGGCCAAATCCTCGACCAGGCGCTCCGGCCGATCGATGAAGACCTGACGGATCAGCGGCTGCGCGGCCTTGGCGCTGCTGCCCAGACTGGCGTTGTCGGTGGGAACGTCGCGCCAGCCCAGGAAATGCAGGCCCTCGTCGGCGATGACCTGCTCGAAGAGACGGAAGCACTCGACCCGGCCTAGCCTGTCCTGCGGCAGGAACACCATGCCGACGCCGTAGCCACCCTTGCCGCGAAGTCGCACGCCGGACTTGGCGGCCACCTCGGCCAGGAAGCGGTGGGGGATCTGGATCGTCAGACCGGCGCCGTCGCCGGTGTTCTTCTCGGAGCCCGTGGCGCCGCGATGCTCGAGATTGACCAGCACGGTCAACGCATCTCGAACGATCTCATGTGAGGGGCGACCGGCGATGTCCACGACGAAGCCGAAGCCGCAAGCGTCGTGTTCTAAGGCAGGGTCGTACAGCCCCTGGGCTCCCGGTACGCCTTTCTGCCTCAGCACGTCACGTCCTCGCTCGACTCCGCTGGAACCGCCTCCAGCGCTCTGCGACGGTGACAGCGTGGCCTGCTCCTACGCAGGAGCCCTCTTCCGCCGCGGAAAAGGGAGTGTCGAATAGCGAGTGGTGCCAGGTCAAGGTTGCGAAGGTTGCGAATTGGTAACGGCGCTCGCAAACGCAACCTTCGAGTGCATGGATTCCTGCGCCTGCTCGGGCTGCGTAGCTTCGCCGCCGGTCGCGCCCGAACCGGAAATCGCGCTAGACTTCGCGCGGCCCCGTCGTATTTGCGGTTCAGGAGCCGCCGGGCATCGTCAGGAGGATCCGCATTGTCGCCACAGACGCGCCGCGGCCGCGCGGTGCCACCGAGACATAGCAGCAAGTCGCCGTCGCACGGTCCCGCAGACGCGGGCAAAAAGCCGGTCGCGGCTGCGGAGCCGACGATCGCGAGCGAGGGCAAGAGCGAAGCTAAGAGCGTCCACGCCCATGCCGCGACGGGCTTGCGCCATCGTGGAGCCCCCAGGGTTCGGCGCTGGACCTGGCTTCGAAACGTGTACCGATACCTCGGCGCCTACCTGCCGCTGTTCGGTGCCTTCATGGTCATCCTGGCCGTGTTCTGGGTCTACAGGAGCTTCGTCAATCCGCCGCCGCCCGAGCCACAGCAGCTCTGGACCACGATCGAGACGAAATACGCGCCCAAGATCGACGCGGCCCGCCTGAAGATCAACGCCCCCACGAGCGACTTCGCCACCAAGATCCAGGGCTTCAAGGACTACCGGGACGCCTTGAAGTCATGGATGGCCGAGCTGGATCCGATCACGGATTGGACGATTGGTGCGATCTCGACAGCGTCCGCCGACTACATCACTGCCGGCCAGGACATCCTTCAGCTCGAGCAGTACGGAAACAGCGAAGCGAACATCCTCGACACTGCTGCGACAGCCAAGACGGAGGCTGACCTCGTTAACTACACGACTCAGCTGGCGGCGGCGAATGAGTTGTTCGAGGGGCAGTGGGCTGCGGTTGGGTACGACATGGGCCTGAAGCCCGTGGATCAGCCGACCCTGGCTTTGCCGCCGACTCCGAACCCGTCGACGTCGCCGGGTGCATCCGGCTCGCCCGGCGCCTCCGCCGTCCCGAGTGCGACGCCCACCGCTGCGCCAACATCGGCAGTCAGTCCGTCGGCCTCGCCGAGTTAGCCGCCAGGCAACACAGCGGCCGCCGGGCAATCCCGGCGGCTTCCATCTCGAGCACTGCCCACCCGGACCGATGGCGGTCGATGCCCGGTACATGTGCCGGGCATCTGGCTGGTACCTACGGCCGCAGTCCAAAGTACGGCTTGTTACGGTTGGGTGGAGTCTGTACGGTTCGCGTCGCTTCGGCCCGGAAGGCCTCGCATACAGATATAGAAGCCTCGAGCGCACCGAAAATGCAGACACAGAGGAAACCGATGGCTGCCGTAGCCGCTAACGAACTCGGTCCAATGCTCACCGCGAGCGAAGTGGCTGCGATGCTTCACCTTCATGTCAACACGGTGAAGCGGCTTGGCGATCGGGGGGAACTGCCCTTCTATCGGGTCTGCAAGCGAGGCGACCGCCGCTTCCGCCTCGAGGACGTCATGACGTTCCTCGACAAGAATCGATAACACACCCCAGGCTTTCACCGGAGACCCGTCGCGAGGGTCAGGTGCCCTGATCCGGAGAGCCAAAGTCGATGCCCGCGGTCTAAGCCGCGGGCATCGACGTATCTGCGATCAGTTGGCGAGCCGAGTTGCCCGCGGCGATGGATCAGGCGGCGCTGCGCGGGAGTGACTTCAGGCCGGCTCGGAACAACTCAATGCCCGTGGCGATCTCCTCGGCCGTGACGTCGATCGGTGGCAGGAAGCGGATCACGTTGTGGTGCGTGCCGCAGTTGAGGACGAGCAGCCCCTGATCGGCGCAGGCCTGGATCAGCGCCTCGCAGGTCTCCGTGTCGGGGTCGCGGGTGGCGCGGTCCTTGACAAACTCGACGCCGACCATCAGGCCCAAACCTCGGACGTCGCCGATGCGATCGTCTTCGGTCATCAGCGTGCGCAATCCCGCCAGGAGCTCGGCGCCGCGAGCGGCCGCGTTGGCAACCAGGCCCTGCGTCTCGATGGTGTGCATGACCGCCACGCCGGCCGCGCAGCTGACCGGGTTCCCACCGAACGTGCTGCCGTGCGCCCCGACGCCCCAGCGCTCCTGGAGCTCGCGGCTGGTCACGATGGCGCCGATCGGCATGCCGTTGCAAAGGGCCTTGGCCACGCAGACGACGTCGGGCACGATGCCGGCATGCTCGAATGCCCACATTCGGCCGGTCCTTGCGATGCCCGTCTGGATCTCGTCGGCGATGAGCAGGATGCCGTTCTCGTCGCATAGGGCCCGCAGCTCGCGCAGGAATGACGCCGGGGCCGGGTTGAAGCCGCCCTCGCCCTGGATCGGTTCGATGATGATCGCCGCCACTGACGACGCCGGGATCTCGTGGCCGAGGAGCGTCCTGAGCGCGCCCATCGCGCCTGCCGTGGCAGCCTCCTCGTCGTCGCCGAAGTAGCGGTATACGTTCGGGAAAGGCGTCAGGTAGACCGACGGCAGAAGCGGCTCGTAGCCCTGCCGGTAGTTGATGCTGGAGCTGGTGATCGAGGCGGCGCCGAAGGTCCGGCCGTGGAACGCGCCCCGGAAGGCGATGATGCCGGGTCGACCCGTGACTCGACGAGCCAGCTTGAGCGCGCCTTCGACGGCCTCCGAGCCCGAGTTGCCGAAGAAGACCGTGTCGAGCGGAGCAGGGCAGGAGTCGGCCAGCATCGTTGCCAGTCGACCGACCGGCTCGAGGTAGCCGAGCGCGTTGCAGATGTGGAGCAGCTTGTCGGCCTGATCCTTGATCGCCGCCGTAACCGCCGGGTGGTGGTGACCCAACGAGGTCGTGGCGATGCCGCAGGTGAAGTCGAGGAACCCTCGGCCTGCCGTGTCGTAGAGGGTGTGACCCTCGCCGTGGCTCCAGCTCCGCTCGTAGTAGCGACCGAGGATGGGCGAGAGGTGCGGCTTGGAGATGCCTGCGTAGTCGCCCTGAGCCACGAGCGCGTCTACTTCCGCCGGGGTCAGGTCGCGGGCCGGTGCGCCGGCCGGGGCCATGGCGGCTGTGGCGGGGACGACTTGATCCTTGGCGGTGTCCATGACGCGGGCTCCTTAAGACAACGGGGCGCCGGTCGACATCGACCGGCGGGGCTCCCTGAGTATAGATGGGCCTGGCGGGCCGGCGCGGCTTCGGCATGTGGTGCGTGGCAATGGGCCCCTCCGCCCGCCCCCGCTGTCCCGTTGAGTTGCAGGTGACTCAACCGGCCGACGACGCCCCGGTTCGGGCCCCTCCGCCCGCCCCCGCTGTCCCGTTGAGTTGCAGGTGACTCAACCGGCCGACGACGCCCCGGTTCGGGCCGTCAATGGGCGGGTAAGCGAGGGTTGAGTGACGCCTGCCATTCTCACGGCATGCCAACGAGAGAACGGCCGGCCGATGTCGGTGCGAGGAGGGCACTTTCGATCATCCGCTCCCTTGGCGATGAAGTGCACGAGGCACGGCTGCGCTGCGGTCTGAGCCAGGCCCAACTCGCCAGGCTCGCTGGCGTCTCGCAGACACGCGTGAGCTTGATCGAGCGACAGGTACATGCCAGCGCCCGAGTGGCCGACCTGGCCCGCCTCCTGGCCGTTGTGGGACTCGAACTCAGCGCCCGAGCATATCCGGGGAGCTCTCCCGTGCGGGACGTGGCCCAGAGGGCGCTTCTCGATCGACTTCGCGGTCGGGCCGACGCTTCCATCAGATGGCGGTTCGAGGTGCCGATCCCCATCGCCGGGGACCAGCGGGCATGGGATGCGGTCCTCGAGGCTCCGGCAGCCCCCCGAGCTACACCGCTGCGGATTGCTGTCGAGGCCGAAACAAGACTGAGAGACGTTCAGGAGATCCAACGCAGGGTCGCGCTCAAACGGAGGGACGACAGTTCAGTTGAACACGTGGTCTTGCTCATTGCCGCGACGCGTTTCAACCGACGAATCGTCAAGGAGCACGCGCAGGCATTGGAGGCGGACTACCCGATGTCCGGGCGAGCAATCCTCGACGCCCTTGGGCATGCGCGTCTCCCGGCGGCCAACGGGCTAATCCTGCTGTAGCCGAGGCCGGTTCGGCCGTCGGTAGGGCCTCGAGCCCGCCGTCGGCGGTCGGGACCCGATAGTCCTAGTTACGTAGCCAAAAGTCCTACCCGAACGCGCTGGAATGGGGTACTCTCTCCACGCCGGGCGCTTGCCCGGGGCGTATCTCGGCTGCCGAGTGCCTGAAGCGGTCGTGGCGCACAACCTCACTCTGCCTAGAGCAGACCCGAGGAGCGACGTTGCTCATCGAGGCCGCTTAGCTGGACAAGCGAGGAGGCACCATGGAGCTCACTAAGATCGCGACCGGGGATGAAACGCTCGCATTCGAAGTCGAAGGCCGGACCGTCCGGGTCGTCACCAGGCCGGCCGACGGTGACGAGTTGGCCCGGCTCTTCGAGTTGCCAAGCCCCATCTGGGACGACTCGTCGCCGATGAGCGTCGACGAGGTCGCCACCGTTGTACGTGGCCTGATCGACGAGGCCGGGAAGCAAGGCGAACGGGCCGGAGTGCTGGGCGTTCCGCCCACGGCCGCCCTGTCGTTCCCGGACGACGCTCGCATCTACGTGTCACGCGTCGAGCCGATGTCGTTCTCGCTGCCCGGCTCCCCGTCGGGCCTGGTCCTTCACATGGACGATAAGGGCGATGGTCACTTGTGGGCCCTCGGCGCCGACCGGGTTTCGCTCGGCTCCGACGGCATGTGGTGGATCATCGATACCCTCATCGATGCCCTATCCGAGCCAATGGCGGCCTCGATATGGCCGCGCATCCTGACCCTCGGCACCGGCGTCGGCGGTTCGGCTACTCAGGCGTCGCTCGAATGCGGCCCCTGGGGAGTCGGAATCGAGTGGCGGAGGCTCCGGAGCGGAGTCGCCGGCGACATGCTGGCCGTTCACAAGCTCTCCTACCAGCGGGTCGATGCCTGGCTCAAGCTTCTGCTACCGATCCGCGACGATCTCGAACGGCGACGAGTCCACCGCCAGCGTCTCCGCGCGGCGCGAACGGCTGAGAAGTGGGCGCGGTCCCTGGAGCACTGGGACAGCTAAATCGCTCGCCGGTCAGCCGGCCGATCCCTTCGCTGGCCTGTCCGGGCGCTCACACACGCACCTTCAGGTGCGCTCGCATCGCCAGCCGGGCTGGCGCCGCGTCCTCGCGGCCGCCTCGGTCCAAAGCCACGCTTGCGTGGCTCGCCGTCGGACCGGCGAGCGGGTGCTGTGGCGGTTCGGTCAGCCGACCGATGCCGCGGGCCGGTGCGGCGGCATCTCGTCTTTGGCTTGTGTGGTCCCGGGGCTAGGGGCGAAGATCAACGCATGGAACTACGTCCCGTGTCTGCCGATGACCTGGGCTTCCTGGTTGCGATGACGCTGCTGGCCGCCTTCCCGCCGGGCGGAATCCCGGAGGCTGCGGCTGAGATGCCGCACGTCACGCGATGGGTCGAGGAGTGGGGTCGTCCGACCGACGTCGGTGTGGTCGCCTGGCACGATGGCGACTCGCCAGGCGAGGCCTGGCGAGTCGGGGCGGCCTGGTGTCGCGTCCAGGACAACGTGCTGGCGCGCGACGCGGAGGGCCGCGCACTGCCGGAACTGGCGATCGCCGTGGCACCGGATCATCAGGCACGGGGCGTCGGACGTCTCATGCTCGACGGTATCGCGCAGGCGGCATCGGCGGCGGGCCACCACTCGCTGAGCCTCCAGGTGAACGCCCACAACCCCGCCCTGCGGCTTTACGAACGGGTCGGTTTCGAGGTCGTGGGCCGCGACGGCGACCGACTCACGATGGTCAAGTCGCTCGGCTCGAACCGAGGCTGAGGGTTCCGCGGAGCCGGTCCCGAGGTTCTAGGCGCCGGCCGTCGCCACTTCACCGGTGGGCTGCACGAGGAAGATCCAGACGTCCCAGGCGCAGTGGCTGACGATGAGCGCGCCGATCGGGACGCCGGCGGCGTAGAGCACGCACCAGTGGGCCCCGGCCACGCCCGCGGCGCCCAGCAGAGTGAAGTTGCCCGTCGTCACGTGCACGGCCGAGTAGGCCGCGGCCGCCATCGCCGCGCCGGTCCAGCGGCCGTAGCGGCGCATCAAGGCTTCCTGGACCAGGCCCCGCCAGAACAGCTCCTCGGCCGGGCCGATGATCGCCACCAGCCGCGCCGCCGTCTCGCCTCGTGGCGCCAGCTCGCGCAAGGAGTAGATGTCGCGGATCTGGTCGTCGCCGCCCGGCACGAAACGCCGCGCGAAGCGGTCGCCGAGCTTGAAGGTTCCGTACAGCACGGCGGCGGAGGCAAGACCAAGCCCAACCTCGCGACGGCCGATTCGCGCCTGCCCCAGCCCGGGACGAGCGACCAGCGCCAGGCCGCCTAGCATCAGCCCGGTGCCGGTCATGCGGCTCCAGAATCGATCGCGCGGCCCGCGAAAGGTTGCCGCGAAGGCCGGCACGGCCGCCGCCAGGCCCAGGACCGCGGCGGCTTCGAGGCGCCGACTCCGGCCGCGCGATCGATTCGCGGCGCCCGCCCGGCTCGGCCTCACGGCACGAGCCGCGCCAGCAGCAGACCGGCCACCAGCAGCAACCCGAAGGCGAAGTGGAGTCGGGCCGTGTCGACGTCGAGCATGGCGATGGCTCGAGCCTGGCCCGTGGCGCCCAACTCGGCTGCGCGGACGACCTGGGCCAGGAAGGGCAGCGACAGGACCGCGATGACGGTCGTCGGCGGGAGCCAGCGAACGGCCACCGCCAGCGCGAGGGTCACGTAGGCGCCGATGACCAGCGCCAGATAACCGTAGTGGGCCCAGTCGCGACCCAGCCGGCTCGACAGCGTGGCGATCCCGGCCCGCGTGTCCTCGCTGATATCGCGCCACTCATTGCCGTGAAGGATCGCCGCGACGAGCAGACCAACCGGGATCGACAGGACGAGCGATCGCACTTCCCAGGTCCCGGTGACCGCGAAGTAAGACCCGACGACCATTATTGGGCCCATCAGCACGAACACCACCGGCACGCCGATGCCGCGGTACTTGTACTGGAACGGCGGCGCGGTGTAGGTGTAGCCGGCAACGAGACCGAGCAGGCCGAGACCGGCGATCGCCGGGCCGCGGAGCCAGACCAGGTAGGAACCGACCGCCACCGCAGCCACGAAGAGCCCGATGGCGAAGGCGTAGGCGCCGCGCTCGCTGACGCGACCCTTGAGGACGGCGTGGCTCATGCGGGGCGAGGTGATGGTGTCGATGCCCTTGCGGACGTCGTAGACCTCGTTGATGACGTTCGTGCCCGAGTGGAGCAGCATGCCGCCGGCGAGGGCCGCCAGGAATGGCAGAAGCGAGAAGCGCGAGTCCACCACCGCCAGCGCGCCGCCGGCGAGGACAGGTATGGCCGAGGCGGTATAGGCGAAGGGCCGCAGGATCTCATAGGCGGCACCAGCGCGGCGACGTGCGCGTTCGAACAGTCCGAGCCGTCGATCATCGGCGAGCCCGACCGACACGGCGGCGACGTCGGACGAGCCGGCGGCCGACCCCGAACCGGCGGTGACGGCGCCCGACACGACGGCGCCAGACACGACGGCGCCAGACACCACGGCCGCGGCCGCCGACTCGCGATTGGCCGCACGCTCGGGCAGCGCCGCGTACAGCTTGGCCGCCTCGATCAGCTCGAGCGTCTGCGTCTCGTCCTGGACCACCGGCTGGAGCAGCGGCAGGTTCAGGCCCGTCTCGACATGGAACGCCATCGCCCGGGCCGCGACGTCCTCGCGAGTGCCGCACAGCATGAAGGCGTCAAGCAGCTCGTCGGGGATGAGCTTGCCGGCCTCGTGGTAGTCCTCGGCCCGCCAGGCGGCCGCGATCCGGTCGCGCATCTCCCGCGGGAAGCCCGCCCGCTGGAGCGAAACGTCACCCAGGACCGACATCATGTAGATCACGAAGGGCTCGCGCTTGGCCCGGTTCAAGGCCTCGCGGCGGGTCTTGTCGACAAGCGAGAGCAGGTAGGCCGCGGTGTCGACGTCGCCCGGGTCGCGGCCGGCGGCCGTCGCCGAAGCGCGCAGCCGCTCCAGGATGCCGCGCAGCGACGGGATCGATTCGCACGGGCGGGCGAGGTAGCCATCGGCCTTCTGCCCGGCCAACTCCACGAACTCCTTGCGGTAGGCGGCGATGTAGAGAGGAATGCGGTGAACCGGCGGGAACATCGGCACGATCGGCGGCAGGCCCGGGGTCCCGGACGGCAACCGCTCGCCGGCCCACAGGGTCCGGAGCTGGTCCATGGCCACGCTCACCCGAGCGGGCGCGTCGGCCGGAGAGTAGGGGATCGCCATCTGGCCCAGGCGGAGCGGCAGACCCGTGCCGAGGCCCATGACGATGCGCTCCGGCAGCAGCTCGTCCATCGCCGAGCCGGTCATCGCGAGGACGACGGGATGGCGCGTGTACGGGTTGACCGCGCCGAGTGCCACCCGGAAGGAGCTGTCGGGGTCATTCGCCAGAGCGCCGGCGATCGCGGCGCCGTAGGTGATGGCATCGCGCTCGAAGTAGGAGTCGTGGATCCAGACCGAATCGAGGCCGGCGTCGCGGGCGCGCCGGACCCAGTCGATCGTATCGGAAATGTCGCCCCGGGCGGCGATGCCAAGACCGACGCGACGTGCCAGCGCTCGCATGTTTCTCCTGCAGTTGGTGCGCCGGCGCCCGGGGCACCGACCGCGTCATATGTTAGCGGCTTGCCTATATAAACCCGCCCGGCGCCTCGTTCGCGGCCGCACTACGTTTGAGCGTGCGATCCCCTAAGGTGACGCAATGCCACTGCCGAACAGTCCCGATCCCTGGTGCGGCCTGGGCGCGGAGACGTTGCGGTTCCTGGAAGTCCATCCGGCCCGCGCGATCGCCATTCCCGGCCGTGGCTGGCGCGACCTGGGCGACGCCGTGATGCTCTTCTCGGCCGGTGAGAGAGAGCCCTTCTTCAATCGATTCACGGCCGTCCGCTGGCCCGACGATCCGCGGGCGTTCGATGCCCGGCTGCGCCAGTCGATCGAGCTATTCGGCGCCCTCGACCGCAAGCCGTACATCTGGACGATCCCCGGGCTCAGTACGCCGTCGGACTTGATCGCCCGCCTCTCCGCCAACGGGTTTGTGGACCAGGGCGGCGGCTACGACATGATCCTCACCCGCGACCCGGCTGATGTCCCGGATGTGGAACTGCCTCGCGGCGCGGTTCTGGAGCGCTGGAACAACCCGCCGGCCGACCAGCGTCCGGCCTTGGCCGAGGCCCTGGCACTCGTCATCGGCGAGTCGTTCCACATTCCTGACATCCGTCGCGCCAACCTGGTGGCCGAAATCAGCCTGACCCTCGAGCAACCCCGCTTCAACGCCTATCTGATCCGCATCGAGGGCGAGCCGGTGGCCACGGGCGAGCGCTACACGTTCGACGGCGCAAGCTACATCTCGTCGATTGGGACTCGTCCGGCCTGGCGGGGCAGGGGCTTTGGCCATCTCATCACTCGCGCCCTGGCGATCGACTCCATGGCCGGCGGGATGGACCTCATCTACCTTGGGGTCTACGCCGAGAATGGGCGGGCGATTGGACTGTACGAGCGGCTCGGGTTCGAAGTGCTTGGGCCGCGATCGTCGGACATGCTGCTCGAACGGCCTCGCTAGCCTCTGCGACACGTTTGGTCACGAGCCGAACCTTGGGCCCGTTGGCCGGGTCTCATCGTCCGGGAGGCCGAAGGACGATCATACGCAAGAGGGACGACCCGCTCGGGCAGCCGAGTCAAGATTCGCCAGGGCTCGCCGCGACCAGCAGGGGTCGCCGGCAGGGCCGGAAGCAGGGAGTGAGATGACGCAAAGCGGCCAGCCCGTGATCCGCGTCGCCGACCTCAAGAAGTACTACGGCGACGTCAAGGCCGTCGACGGAGTCACCTTCGAGGTCGCGCGGGGCGAGGTATTCGGGATGCTCGGCCCCAACGGCGCGGGCAAGACCACCACTATCGAGGTCCTCGAAGGCCTCCGCGGCCCCGACGCGGGCACCGTCGAAGTCTTCGGGTTGGACGTCTGCAAGCACCCCGAGTCGATCAAGCAGCGGATCGGCGTCCAGCTCCAGAGCGTGTCGCTCTACCCGCGGCTGACGGTGACCGAGCTGCTCGACCTCTTCGGCAGTTTCTTCGACCACCACGTGCCGACGAAGCAGTTGATCGACGCGGTCGACCTCGGCGAGCGGGCCAAGGCCTATTCGATGAATCTCTCGGGCGGGCAGCAGCAGCGACTGTCGATTGCCCTGGCGCTGGTCAACGACCCCGATCTCGTCTTCCTCGACGAGCCGACCACCGGCCTGGACCCGCAGGCTCGCCGCTCGCTGTGGGACCTCGTCAAGGGTCTCCAGGAGAAGGGCAAGTCGGTGATGCTGACCACCCACTACATGGAGGAAGCAGCCGAGTTGTGCGACCGCGTGGCCATCATGGACCACGGCCGCATCCTGGAGATGGGCACGGTCCCCGAGTTGATCGGTCGCCGCTTCAAGGAGCGGGCGGTCTTCTTCGACACGTCGCCCAAGCTCCCGCCTGAGAAGCTCGCGCAGCTTGGTGGCGTGACTCGTGCCTCGCAGGAAGATGGCCAGACGCTGCTCTACTCCAAGGACGTCCCGGCAACGATCGGGGCGCTGCTGGCGATGGCCGACGAGCTCGACTTCCAGCCGCACAACCTCGGTATTCGCCAGGCCACTCTCGAAGACGTCTTCCTCGACCTGACCGGTCGAGCGTTGCGCGACTAGGAGCCGAATCATGAAGACACTTCTCGGCCTCACGGTCGCCAACCTCAAGGGCCTCACCCGCGACCGGGCCGCGCTCTTCTGGACCTTCTTCTTCCCCGTCATGTTCGTTCTGCTGTTCGGCGTGCTCTTCTCGGGCAGCGGCGACAGCAGCAAGATCACCGTGGGCTACGTGGACCTGGATCACAGCGCGGCCTCGGCGCAGGTTCGCGCTGACTTTGCGCTGTATGCGCCGATACTCGTCCTCCAGGATGGTTCCCTGGACGCTGAGAAGGCCGCGATGCAGAACGGCGACGTTTCGGCCGTGATCGTGATCCCCGCGGGCCTGGGCAATGTGGTCGGCTCGACGCCCGGGCAGCCGCTTGCCATGACGATTTACATCGATCCGTCCCAATCGCAGACGACGCAGGTCGTCCAGGGTGCGGTCAACGGGGTGGCCAGCGGATACAGCATGGCCGTGGCCACTAACGGCGGGGCGCCTGCCCTGATCGTTGCTCAGCCACAACAACTGTCATCGACCAACATCTCGACGGTGACCTATCTCGTGCCGAGCATCCTGGCCATGGCGCTGATGCAGCTGGGCGTGTTCGCGGCGGTGCCGCTGGTCCAACAGCGCGAGAAGGGCATCCTCAAGCGAATGGGCGCCACGCCTCTCGAGCGCTGGAAGCTCGTCGCCAGCAACATCCTGCTGCGGCTGATAGTGGCGGCCGTCGATACGGTTCTGATAATCGGCATAGGCATGGCCGCCTTCCACATCCAGATAGTTGGCAACCTGGTGCTGGCCGCAGGTTTCGTCTTCCTGGGCGCCGGGGCGTTCCTGGCTCTCGGTTTCATGCTGGCCTCATTCCTCAAGACCGAGGAGCAGGCCACCGGCGTCGTCCAGGTCGTTCAGATGCCGCTGATGTTTCTATCGGGCATCTTCTTCCCGTTCAACTTCATGCCCGACTTCATGCGGTCGATTGCGCGTCTCCTGCCGCTCACGTATCTGGGCGACGGCTTGCGCCAGAGCATGGTCAATGCCCCACAGGTCGCCCCGCTGGCCATGGATGCGGCGATCCTGGGCGGCTGGCTCGTGGTCTGCCTGGCGATCTCGGCGCGCTCGTTTCGCTGGGAGTAGTCCCGGCGGGGCAGCCGCTCATATAGCCACTCATTCGGCCGCTTTGGGTTCGCCCCGGGCGGCCGAACTCTTGCGTCGCCCTGAACACAGCGGTGATCCATCTCGTCTGGACAGCTGATCGGGGGACGGCGATTTCCAGATACGGAAGGAACATGGATCGAATGCGCTCTCTGACTCGCGCCAGGCGGCCGATCTCGGGTCTGGCGACGTTGCTGGTCCTGGCCGCGCTGGCGGGCTGCGCCTCCAGCTCGCTCACGCCCAGCCAGGCGCCGCAATCGGCGGCGCCCAAGCCGACGCTGGCCATCGTCAACGGCACGCTCGTCGACGGCACCGGCGCCGAGGCCGTGCCCAACGCTGTTCTCCTGATCGCGGGCGATCGCATCGTCGCGGCCGGGCCGGCGGCCACCCTGTCGGTTCCGGCGGACACCAAGACGATCGATGCCGGCGGTGGGACGATCTTGCCGGGGTTCATCAACGCCCACGTCCACTTCGCCTTCGACGAGTCGAACCTCAAGGCCTGGGCCCAGGGTGGCGTGACCACGGTCCGCGACGAGAGCGCCACGCCCGAACAGATCGATGGCCTGAAGGCTTTTCGGGCGAAGATCGAGAAGAACCCGAATGACGCCCGACTGATCTCGTCGGGCTCGATGCTGGGTGTGCCCGGCGGCTACGGTCAGCGTTTCGTCAGCTCCGCCGACGAGGCCCGGGCGGCCGTCCTCGACGAGGTCGCCAAGGGCGTGGACGGCGTCAAGATATCGATGGAAAACGGCTACGCGAACGTCCACGGCCTGCCCGTGATGCCGGACGACGAGATCAAGGTCATCGTGGACACGGCCCACGCCCACGGCCTCTACGTCTCGGGCCACATCACGATTGGCCACTATCTCCAGCCGATGCTCGACGCGGGCGTCGATGACGTGGCCCACATGCCGCTCGACCCGGCTCCGCTGGCCAGTCTGCAGAACATGGTCGACCGGGGCGTGTACATCACGCCGACCTTCACTGTGTTGCGCAACTTCGGCGCCGCACTCGGGACCGCCGAGAGCAACCTGGCCCAGTTCGTGAAGCTCGGCGGCAAGGTCGCGCTCGGCAACGACTACGGCGGCGGTCCCGGCGACTTCGAGCTGGGCATTCCGATGTTCGAGATCGAGGAGATGTCGCTGGCCGGCATGACGCCGATGCAGATCATCGTGGCCTCGACGTCGAACGCGGCCCACGTGATCCGGATGGCGGACTCGCTCGGAACGCTCGCTGCGGGCGAGATCGCCGACGTGCTGGTCGTGAATGGCGATCCGCTGCGGGATGTCGCGGCTCTGAGGGACGTCCGCTGCGTCGTCCACGGCGGGACGGTGATCCGGGGGGCTTGACCCCGCTCTCGCCGACGCCGAGCACTCGGAGGCCAAGGCAGGCGCGGCAAGCCGTGGGTCCGCCTCCCTCCGGACATGGGTCGAGCGGGGCGAGTCACCCGGAAGCAGAGCGTCATCTCGCAGGATTTCGGTGCCACCGAAAGGAATCGGTGCTGTCGGGTGTTTCGGCGTCATCAACTGCGGCGGCGGTGGCTTCGGACCGACGAAATGCCTCTGCAGGAACCCTCGGACGCCATTTCGAGCGCGATCCGGCGCGATATTCGCCAAGGACCGGACTTGGGAAGCCCCGGATCCGGCGCGGGCGCCGCTTCTTTTCGGTACAGCCGAAAACGTGCGCGATCGCCTTATGCACGGGCCGTCCCACGCCCGACGCCTCTACCAGAATGCGGCGAGGAGTCCGCCCGACTGTGCCGCTGTCGCTTATCTGATTGACCTCGGTCGAGACCCTCGCTAGGGTCATCTAGCGTCCCGCGTCCCAAGGGCTTTGCCTGCCGCAGCCGGCACCGGGATGAACATCGCTTCTCGATGGGAGCGACACGGAGGAAGGGGAACCACGATGGTCTCGCGATCGCTGGGCCGAGCCGGCCTGCTGGGAGCCGCTCTGGCCATGAGCCTGGTCTTCGGAGCGTGTCAGAGCTCCACTCTCACAACGACGCCAGCTCAGCCGACGCCGACAACCGCGCCGACCGCCACGCCGGCAGCTACGCCCACGCCGACTATGGAGCCGACGCCGACCCTCGCGCCGACGGCCACGACAGCCGTGCCGACAGCGACGACAGCCGCGTCCACAGACACCCCCGCGCCAACGGCTCCTCCGACGCCGACCACCGCGCCCACACTGCTGGCTTCTGCCGTGCCCTGCACAGGAAGCGACGCGGTGAAGCAGTCGTTCGCGGACCAGGTGCCGCATCTGAGCTTCGACGTGTACTGCGCCGTCCTCCCGTCCGGCTGGGGCGTCGTGCAGGTTCAGGCGGACTGGGACAAGGGCGGCTTGATCGCTCAATACAAGAACGCGGCGGGCAACACGGTCGACGTCTACGAAGGCAGCTTCTGTTCAATGAGCCCCAACCCGTGCAGCGGGTTCTGGACGCCCGTCGTGGGCGCCACTCCGTTCGGACCCCTTACCGGGGAGCTGGACGGGGCAAGCGGAAGTTGGGCGGTCCTCGTCCACACCGCCAGCCCAAAGGTCATGTACACGATGGTCGGCTCGGGTATGGACCAGGCAGCGATCAAGTCCTACGCCGCGGCCATGCACAAGGTCAGCTGAGCCCGAGCCTCGGCCGCTCGGACGCCTTCCGGCGGGGCCGGGAGACAGGTCGCCGACGATCTCCACCTGTGTCGCGTAGTCGAACCGGAAGCGGAACGGCAAAGTGCCAATGACAGGCCAGGGGATGGGCCAACTCCGGCGTCGCCTGCGCGACCGACCCGAGTCGGGCCGTCACGTAGAGTGTCTCGATTGCCGAGGAGGAGTGATGGCGAAATACGACGACTTCGACTACCACGTCGGCGACGCGGTCAAGCGAGGAATGCCCGAGGACAGCGCTTTCACGCACATCGGCTTCATGCTGGCGTGGTTGGTGGTCCACGACCTGGCCGACCCGGAGTTCCTTTCGGCGGAGATCGTCCGACAGTTGCGGGAGCGCGAGTTGTTCCCCAACGACCTCAGCGATTTCACCGACGGCAAACTCATGAGCGACATGCTGGTGCCGGAGGGATCAGCGTTCCTGGACGCCTACTACAGCTCGTACCTCGCCGACTACGCCTCGGAGTTCGCCGACCTGCCGCAATATGGCGTCCCCGATGATGCCGAGCACCAAGCCAGGATCGACAAACGGATCGATGGGGCCTACAGCCGCTGGATTGATGCCGGCCGGCCAGGCGGAGCGCCTGACCCTCACGCCGCATCGAACGTCGAGACTCTCGCGGCGCAGATGGCAGCGTCGATGACTGGCCACATTGTCCTTGAGTACTCGGGCCCGCCCGATCTACTCGACCTTAGCAAGCTACCGCCCGGCATTGAGGTGAAACGCGTCGAGCCGAAGCGCTACCACGTCGATCCCGAGTTGGAGAGGCGAGTGACGGACGCAATCGCGAAACCGATGGACCTCGACAGTCTGCCAGCGTCTAGATGGGGCTCAGCAACGCTGAGCCGGGCTCTCCGGAACCTTGGAGCGGACCCCAGGAAGTCAGTGATGGTCGCCGGGATGGGCGACCAAGCGGAGCCGGTGGTCGAGGTTCATTGCCTTCCGGGGATCACCACAGACCAGCTCCAGCCTCACTTCCGGCGCTACTACGAGAACCGCGTCGGCGGGCGATGGCGTGACAGTCAGGTCGGGGCGTTGTCTGCTCGAGTGTCAGTCCAAGTCTTTGTGGACAAGCCTCACGTGCTCGTCTGGTTTGCCGTCGACGGCTATGCCGCGTACCTCGGCAGTCGGTTGCCGGAGTCGGAGGTGCTCGCTCTGGCCGAACGCTTACAGGAGGCGCTCGGCCCGTAGGCCGGTAACGTTGGTCCCAGGCCTACCACCTCTCCTGACGGACCACAGCCTCGAGCGGCTTACGCCCCCCCGCCCGCTTCGCCCAGGTGAGGGCCTCAGGGTCCAGTGGGTAGCCGAACGAGAGCATGAACTCGCACCAGCGGTCGGCCGGGTAGCCGAGCAGCTGCCGAGCGAGGGGCTGGTCGTAGACCGTGGCGGGGACGCTGCCGATGCCGAGTTCCCAGGCGGCGAGGGTCATGTTCTGGGCGGCGCGGCCCAGGTCCCACATGATCGAGTACGGGGCGTCGTGGGAGGCCGGATCCGGTACCACTAGGGCCACCGCCGCGGCCGCGCCGGCGAGGTGCCCGGCGAACGGTCCCACCAGGGCCAGCTCCGCGAGATGGGCGCGGTCGGTGCAGACGATGAAGTCCCAGTTCTGCTGGTTCTTCGAGCTGCCCGACCGGCGGCCGGCGTTGAGGATGCGGAGCAGGTGCTCGGGCTCGAGCGGTCGGTCGGTGAACTTGCGGATGACGCGCGTGGTGTCGATTGCCTGCCAGGTGTCCATTTGTGTCTCCCGTTGGGCGCCGCGGCGCGGGTCAGTTGAGGTTGAGGGCTCGATCGCCGGGGGGCGTCTTGCCGGCCAGCGCACCGAAGCCGTAGACGGGATCGGCCGGGCGTTCGACCACACAGGCGGCGGCAAGCTCGCCGGCGTTTTCGGGCGAGATCGGTGAGTGCAGCCACCTCGCGAAGAACGCGGCGGTCTTGCGCCGGCAGCCCGCGTCTTCGTAGAGCCAGCGGTGACCGAACTCGGGCAGGACGAGCGTCTCGACCGGCGC